>Ga0256407_10002556_pt1 | contig 34508 bp, 22 predicted proteins | sample RumenRJG_04DNA_FD_193489 | JGI IMG/M metagenome (GOLD analysis project Ga0256407, IMG submission 193489) | Bovine rumen microbial communities from Lethbridge, Alberta, Canada - RJG_04 | ecosystem: Host-associated > Mammals > Digestive system > Stomach > Rumen | place: Canada: Alberta...
CTCTTTTTATTCTTTCCTCTTCTTCTTTTTTTTTTAATTCTAATTCTCTTTTTATTCTTTCCTCTTCTTCCTTTTTTCTTTTTTTTTCATCTTCTTGTCTTTTTTTTCTTTCTTCTTCTCTTTTTTTCCTTTCTTCTTCTCTTTTTTTCCTTTCTTCTTCTCTTTTTCTTTTTTCTTCTTCTTTTCTTTTTTTTTCTTCTTCTTCTTTTTTTCTTCTTTCTTCTTCTTTTCTTTTTTTTTCTTCATCTCTTTTTCTTTTTTCTTCTTCTTCTTTTTTTTTTCTCCAATATAATTTTAAATTTTTAAATATATCTTGTCTTTTAATTTTTTTCAATTGTTTATATAATAATTCTATTTTTTCATAACCTTTTTTGATATTTTCTTTCCTTTTTATTTTTTTGATAAATTTTTTAAAAAATTTATTTTTAATTATTTTTTTATATTTTGTTTCAAAAACTTTTAAACCTTCTTTAATTTTATTTTTATCATTAATATCTTTTTTATCTTTATATTCTTTTTGTTTTTTTTTAAATTTTTCTGCTTCTTTTTTCATTCTTTCATAACCAATTGATTCTGAATCCACTTTTTTTGATTTAATTGCTTTTTTAATTTGAATTAATCTATTCATTTTAGTTTCAATATCATCTTCAGAAATATTTGATTCAGAATCATCAACTTTATATTTTAAATATTTTTCACTTGTTATTGAATCTTTTCGTTTTGAAATTTTTAAATTTAAATTTAAAGTTTGATTATCATCTTTTTTCATATTATTTTATATAATTTCATTATCTTTCCTTAAACAAATTATAAAAAATTAAAAAAATAAATATTTAAAATAATTAAAATTATCATTTTACAATTTTAAAAATGGAAATTTATTCTCATCCAGATATACAAGAAATAGTAAGTTTAGATGAAAATTCAAAATGTTTTGATTGTGGAGCCCAAAAACCAAAATGGTCTTCAATTAATAATGGAATATTTCTTTGTTTAAAATGTGCAGGAATACATAGGAATTTAGGATTAAATATAAGTGTAATTAGATCTCTTCAAATTGATTCTTGGAATGAAAAACAAATATTATTTTTGAAAAAAGGAGGAAATGGAAAATTAAAAAATTTTCTTCTTGAATATAATATTACATCAAATAATTCAATAGATGAAAAATATAAATCAAAAGCATCTGATTATTATAGAAAAAATTTAAGAAATGAAGTTGAAAAAGAATTAAATCCAAATTTTTCTCTTAAAGAAGAATTAATTAAACCAGATCAAACAATAGGAAAAGAGATCATTGATTATTCAAAAATTCCAAATGATTCATTAAATGATGATTTAATATCATCAGAAAATAAAAAAAATAAAAAAATAGAAGAAGAAAGTTTTTTTGGTTTTGTTGGAAGTTTTTTTAAAAATACAACAAATAAAATAGTAGAAACAACAAAAGATGTTTCAAAAAAAATTGAAGATTTAAAAATAGGTGATAAAATCAAAGCAACTGGAGTTGGCGCAGTTGGATTTATTCAAAATACTAAAAATTTAGTTCAAAGTGGAGTTCAAGAAATTACTCAAAAAGCTGGTGAAGGACTTAGTGTTATTGTTGATAAAACTAAATCTTTAATTAATCCTAATGAAAATAATAAAAAAAATGAAGAAAAAAAAGAAGGTGATATTAAAGAAAATAATAAAGAAAATAATAGTAGTAATGTTAAAAATGATAATGTAGTTAAACAAGATAATGATAGTAAGAAAGATGATGATAAAATTAATAATGAAGTTAAAATTGAAGGGGATAATAAAAAAGATGAAGAGGTTAAGGTTGAAGAAGAAAAAAATAGTAATGAAGCTAATATTGAAAATGAAAAAAAAGATAATGAAATTAAAAATGATGAGGAAAATAAAGTTTAATAATATTATTAAATTAAAACTAAAAAATATTATTTAATATATTTTTTATTTTTTTATAATAAACAATAAGAAATTATTAAATGAGGACATAAAATTAAATATTATTTAATCTTTTTATTACATGTCAATTCCAATTTTTTTCCTTATCATAATCTCTTTAAATTCAATTATCAAATCAAAAATAAATATATTAAAATTTCCATTAATTCAAATATCTGGAGCAGATGATTTTGATGATATTAATTCTGTTTTATTATCCGATGTTTCAACAAATATAAATTTAGGTACACCTCCTCAAAATATAAAAATATATTTATCTCAATCTTTATTTCCAACATATATTGCAGGAGAAAAAAGTCAAGCTAAAATTGAAAGTGTTTTATATTTTGATTCTACAAAATCTAGTACTTATCATTCTAATGATACTAAAGAATATAGATATACACATTCTGATTTTGATTATGCTTATAATGCTTATGATAATTTACATAATATATTTAATGATTATTCATTCTTATTAGTAACTAAATTTAGTCAAACTATGATGGATTTATATCCAGGGAAAATTGGTTTAAAAGGATATCCTACTTTACAAGAAAAAAATGATTATTTAAAACATAATTTCATTCATCAATTATTTGAAAGGAAAATAATATCAAAAAATATTTATACTATTAGTTTTTTAAATGAAACAAATGGAGAATTAGTTTTCGGTGCATTACCTGATGAATATGATAATAGTTATAATAAAAAGGATTTAATTAGTATTGAAGGATTAAATGAAAAAGAATGGAGTATTACTTTTGATTCTATAACATATAATGGAAATGAATTAAATTCAATTAAAAAAGGAAAATTTTTAATTGAATATGGATTAATAAAAGCTCCAAAACAATTAGCAGATTCATTTATAAAATATTTTTTCCAAAAATATTTTGATGAAAATATTTGTAAATATCATTATTTAGTATCTCCAGGATATATATCTTGTAATTCATTATTTAATATAACTGATTTTAAAGGAATTAAATTTTCATTAAATTCATATAATTTTTCCTTTTTCCTTGATTCTAAATTATTATTTCATACATATAAAAATAAAATTTTCTTTTATATTGTTTTTGGAAATGGAGATTGGATTTTTGGAAAACCTTTTTTTGAAAAATATCAATTATCTTTTGATATAGATAAAGGAAGTATTTTATGGTATGGAAAAAAAAATAATAGTAAAACAAATATAATGATTATTTTAATTGCAATATTTGGAATTGTTATTATATTAATTGGAGGATATATTGCATATTATGTTTATATAAAAAATAATGGTAAAAGAAGAAAAAGAGCTCATGAACTAGATGAAGATTTTATTTATAATTCAATTGAAAAAATAAATACTGATGTTGGGAATTTAAAATCAAATTAATTTAATATTTTATAAAATAAAAATATTAGAAATTAACTTTTTAACATTTTTTACTCTTGTTTATTTAAGTTATTTATTTTTTATACCACAAAAAGTCTAATAAATAAATAAATAATTTTTATATTAAAAATTTTATTTTTTAATTTTGAGGTTCTGTTTCTATTTTATTTTAGTTTGTTAAATCATTTTTTTTTATTTCTTCTTCTATTTTTTTTTCTTCTATATTTTGATTAATTGTTATTGGAATACTATTTACTTCTTCATTTACTATATTTTCATTATTTTTAATTGCTATTTTTTCTTCTTTGTTAGTAATATTTTCTATTTTTTCTGTTTTTTCTTTTTCATTTATATCAATTTTAATCTCAGTACTTATTTCATCTTTTCCAATTTCTTTTTTATTTATTGGATTTTCTTCAATTTTAATATCATTGATAATTTCCTCATTTTTCTCTTCATTTTTATTTGCTTCTTTAATTTCTTGATTTTCTTCTTTATTATGATTTTCAGTTATATTTTCTTTTTTTTCTTCAGGAATTTCAGTTTTATTTTTAATTTCTAAATTATCATCTTTATTATCATTGAAAAGTTCTTCTTTTTTTTCTTCATTTTTAATTTCTAATTTTTCATCTTTATTATCTTTGATTATATCTTCTTTTTTTTCTTCATTTTTAATTTTTAAATTATCATCTTTATTATCTTTGATTGTATCTTCTTTTTTTTCTTCTTTTTTCATTTCTATATTTTCTTTTTTATTGTCATTCATCATTTCTTCTTTTTTTTCTTCTTTATTTAAATCAATTTGTTTTGTTATTTCTTTATTTTCTTCTTTATTGTTATTATTTTCTTCTTTTTTTTCTTCTTTTTTCATTTCTATATTTTCTTTTTTATTATCATTCATCATTTCTTCTTTTTTTTCATCTTTATTAAAATCAATTTGTTTTGTTACTTCTTTATTTTCTTCTTTATTATTAATATTTTCTTCTTTTTTTTCTTCTTTATTTAAATCATTTTGCTTTATTATTTCATTTTTTTGCTCTTTATTTTCTTTTTCAATTTGAGATTTATTTATAATTTTATCATTATTATCATTATTTATATTATTTTCAATAATATTTTTCTTTTCAAATTTATCATTTGTATTATTATCTATTGGACAATTATTTAAATTATTATTGAATTCTTTTTCAATATTTTCATTATTTTTAATATTTATATTTTGTTTATCATTAATTAAATTATCTAATATCTTTTTATTATTATTTACATTAAATTCATTTGTTAAATCATTATTATCATTATATTCATCTAATTTAGTTTTATCTTTTTTTTCTACTTTTTTTTTCTTTTCTAAAATTTTTTCATTAATTTTATTTTTTTTTTTATTTATTAAATTTAACATATTTGTAATTTCGTTTGATTGAATATTACAATTAACTAAATCAGGTTTATTATTACAATTATTACAAATATTACTATTATCATATCTTATATTTTCATTTTTCATTTTAATAGGATTATAATAAATAGAAACTCCTAAATTATTTCTTCTTGAATGACCTTTTAAGAAATTACCAAAATTATTACCATCATAACTATTTCTAATATTTGACCAATCTCCAGTAATTAATTTCTTATTAAAAATATTTAATTTTTGATTTAATCTTAATTTTCTATATCTTTCAAGTCCTTCTGGTCCTCCATCAACAAGTAATTTTCTTTTTTCATGTAATTGATTAATAATTTTTGATAAATTACTATCTGTTAAAATTTTATGTTTAATATTATCTTGAGCAAAATTTTCTTTTTTTAAATTAATATTTAAATTAATGTTTTTTTTTTGAGGAGTTACTTTTAAAGTTCTATTTTTATAATCATTAATAATTTTTCTTGTTTGATTGATTAAAAAATAACTTCTTTCATTTTCATTTTTAATTGGTGAAATATTAAAATTATCTTGTTTAGATATTTGAATAGAATTATTATCATCTTTAAAATTATTAAAAGAATAAGGTGAAGATTTTAAATTATTTATTTCATTTGATAAATCACTTTTTTGATTTGAATAAAATTTAAATGATATTGATTTTGATGGACTAAATTCTTTTAGAGGTGAATAATTATAATCAAAAGTAGTTTTTGTTGTTTCTGAATTAATTAAATTATTATTAGTATTATCATATATTAATTTATTTACAGGAGGACTTAGAAAATTTGAATAATTTGTATTTCTATCAAAAGATGAAAATGATGGAGAATTTAATACATTTGAATAATTATGTTTATGTGAATATAATTTAGCATTATTAAAATTAACATAATTTGAAAAAATATTATTTGAATTATTCAATACTTTATTATAACTATTTGGCCTTTTTTCAATATCTTTTTTAGAATTTTTTTGAGATATGAATTCAGATGAAGTTAATAAATTATTTAATTTTTCAATTTTTTGATTTAAACTATTAAATCTTGATTTAAGTGACATCATATCTGATGTTGGTGTTTCATTTTTAAAATTTTTTAAATTATATTTTGGTGTATATGAAATATCTCTTTTGGAACTATTTGAAATGATTGAATTGTTTATTACGTTATTTGTTCTTGAATAAAAATGATTATTTCTTGTAGTGAAAGGATTTAATAATTGGTTTCTCATATTTGAAATATTTTCAAAAAACTTCGAAAAATTATTTGGTAATGATGTAGAAGAACTTAATGGATTTGTATAATATTCACCATTGGGAAAATTGTAATTGTAATTTATTGACATTTTTTTTTAGAAAAAATCAAATTTTTTTTGTATACATAATTTTTTATATTATATATAATTTTTAAATAATAATATCTTGATTTTTTATGATTTTAATTTTAATTTTTTTAAAATGATAAATTAAATGTTTGTAAATAAAACTTGATTTTATTATATTAAAAATTTATTATTTTATCTATATAATTTAATTTTTAAGTTATATTTATTTATTTTCAATTAAATAACTTAACCTCATTATTTATTTTATTAAATTTTTTATTAAATATGTCAACATATGAAAAATTTTATTCAAAAAATTCTTATAAAAAAAATTTTTTTAATACTGATAGAAGTGAAAAACCATATAATATTGATTTTTACAATTACACATTTACAAAAAGAAATAATTTTGCAAATAATATTTATTATTCATGTAACAATTTAGAAAATATGAATCAATATAATAGTTCAGGAGAAATGTTAAAACCACATGAAAATATTTTAGAATTGGAATTAGAATTTAAACAATTAAAAAACAGTCTTAATGAACTAAATGAAAAATTAAAAGAAAAAGATAAAATAATTTCTACATTAAAGAGGAAAATTTATTCAATCAGTACAAAAAATAGTGAAAATCAAAAAAATAATTTGACAATAAATATTAAAGAAAATAATTTTTTAAGAACAATTGATAATGAAAAATATAACAATCATTTATTTTTAAATAATCCCAGATATTTTAGAAATAAATATTCATATTCATTTCAAAATAATACAAATAATATTCAAAAAGATGAGACAATAAATTCAAATAAAAACCCATTAGGTCATTCAAATCTTAATTTATCTACAACAATAAAAAATACAGAATATAATTCAACTATTAAGTCAAGATTGAGTCAAGAAAATAGTTTAGTAAAGCAAAAACCATTAACATTAACATATTTTAGATATCAAAAAGAATTAGAAAAGAAAAAGAATAAAAATATTCCTAATTTAATTAGAACAAATCTATTTTATCAAATAAAAAATAAAAATGATGAATCTGATATTAAAAAAAAAATAAGAAATAAACATTTATCATTATTAACAAATAAAAATGAAAATGGAAATCATTTTTCTATTGATGATACAAATAAAACAAAAAATAAATCAAATGATAATAAGTTTGAAGATAACAAAAAAAAGAATGTTAATGATAAAAATAGTCCTAAGAATAAAAAATCAAATCAAAAAAGTCCAACTAAGTTAAAGCAAATATGTTTAACTGCTAAAATAAAACAAAATAAAGAAAAAAATAATTTAAATAATAAAACAATTGAACATACATATAAAAATGAAGAAAAATTATTAAAAAAAAGAAAACAATTAAATAAAAATAAAATTGATATATCAAAAAAGAGATTATATAAAATGGGAATAACTTATAAAGAATTACATGAAATAAAAGTATTTCATAATAAAGTATATTCTGAATCAAAAAATGAAAATAAAAAAAATATAAAAAATTTAATTGGTGATTTTATTGATGAAAAAAGAAATAAAAATAAAATAAATTTTGAAAGTGAAAAGGAAACTAGTGAAAAAAAAAGCAATATAAAATATAATAAAAAAGACAAAAATGAAAATGAAAATATAAAACAATTAAATATTAAAGATAAAACAAAAAGACAACATAAAATAAAGTTTATTGATATGGATGATAATAAAGAAAAAGAAAAATTATATGAAAATATTGAAGAAAAAAATTTATTAGAAATAAAAAATATTCTTCAAAATGAAATTAATAGTTTTTCAAGAAAAACAGAGGATAAAAAAGATATAGATAATAAAAAAGATGATTCTTTATCAATTCAAATTGAATTGGATTCAAAATTAGATTTAAATAATAGTAATATTGATATTAATTTTGATAATAAATCAAATGAAAATCTTTTATTGAATTTAAATGATTACAATAATCAAAAAGATTCATATTCATCAGAAAATTTATTAACTTATTCTGGTAAACAAAAAGATATTTATAAAATAAATGAACCAAAAGCTTCAATAATAAAATCATCAAGTTCAAAAGAATTAAGTTTTGAAAGAACTTTTAGTGATATTCAAATTACTGTTAATAATTTAGATATTCCTTTTAATGGAAAATAAAAATTATTATTTCATATTTTTTTATTTCTTTTTTTCTTGGCAAATAATTAATTCTAAAAATATTATAATTGGATGATTAATATTTTTTCAATAATAATAATGTAAAAATAATATTAACTTAAATAATCAAAATTTAAAATGTTATTAAAGTTTTTTAAATAAAATTTTATTATATAATTATCTAAATAATTTATTGTTTAAAATGTTAAATAAATTATGGGAAATTTTCCTCTATGTGCATCACATGAAATTTGTATTTGTAATAGAATTGATAAGAAAACAAATTTAGAAAATAATGAATTGAATGATTTTGTAGATACAGGAAATGAAAATATTTCAGAGAATTATGGAAAAAATATAAATATCATAAAAGATCCAAAATTTAATTTAATTAATAGTACTTCTAAAATTCAGAGAGCATTTAGAAAATATAGAGAAAATAAATTAAAACAAAATAAACAATCTAAACAAATTAAAAAAAAAGAATATGAACAAATAAAAAATTCCATTATTAGTGGTGTTTCTTCATCAAATAACAAAGTGAAAAAAAAAAAAAAAAAGAAAAAAAAAAAAAAAAAAAAAAAAAAAAAAAAAAAAAAAAATTAATTTAAAATGAATCAAAAATAAAATAAAAAAAAAACAATGAAATAATAATAGTAAATGATACAATAAATAAAAGAAGAAATTCATTTCAAGATGCATCAACAATAAAAAGACAACATGCAACAATATTATCTTTTTTTTCAATATCATCAGAAGAAGAATCAAACAGAACAAAAACTATAAAATTACTAAATACAACAAATGAAGAAATCTATGGTTATTTCTTAAAAAAACCAAATAAAAGTTTAAAATATCATGGTGAAAAAGATAAAAATACCCATAAAAAAAATGGTTATGGTATAGTAACATGGGATGATAAAAGTCAATTATATGGAATATTTAATGATAACAAAGTATATGGTTTTTGTAAATTTATAAACACTCAAAATAAAACAATATATAAAGGAGAATATATAAAAAATTTACCAAAAGGATATGGATATTATGAAACATTACATTATACAAGACAAGGTTTTTTTGATAAATCAAAATTAAATGGTATTGGTTTAGAATTATGGGATGATTCAACTTTTTATCAAGGTGAATATTTAGAAAATAAAAAACATGGTATTGGATTATATCAATGGTCAGATAAAACTTATTATGAAGGTGAATGGAAAAATAATCAAATGACTGGTTATGGTATGATTTATTATAGTAATGGAAGTTTATATAGTGGGGAAGTTTATAATGGAAATATGCATGGATTTGGGGTTTTTACTTGGAGAAATAAACATAAATATATTGGATTCTTTAAAAATGATTTAAAAAATGGTTTTGGAGTTTTTATTTGGCAAACTAAACCTTTAGAAGCTTTTGTTGGTTTTTGGGAAAAAGGAAAACAAAATGGTGTTGGGGCTAAAGTCAATAAAGGAAATTTTACTTATGGAATTTGGGTTAATGGAAAAAAAGAAAATTGGCTTAAAGGAGAATGGGAAGTTAAAAGATGTTTAACACCTGAAGAAGTAAAATATGAAAAGTTTTTGTATAAAAATGAGTTAAATACTTTGATAAAAAATATTAATGTATAATTTATTTAATCTTGACGAAATAATTAATTAATATATTATAAATAGACTATTTATAATATTTTGTTCAAAATACTTATATTAAAAAACATTTAATTGAATTTTTAATTTATTGTATTTATAATAATAAAATAAATTAATTAAATGATATTATAAATTATATCAAAATAAAAAATGAGAAGTTTCAGACAATCACATTCTTCTTATAATTCAGAAAATAATGATCCTCAAAAATATTTAAGAACATCATATAATATATCATATTCTAAACCTGAATATTTTACATATTCAAATAGGAGAAATAATAATCAAGAAATGCAACAAAAAAGAAAATATGAAAATAAAATAAATCAAAATCAAGATAATAATTCAAATTATTCAAATTCTGATTCAGTATATTCAAAAAAATTAATTTGTCCAGATTGCTTTAATAGAAATATTATAAATGATGATAAAATAAAATCAAATTATCAAGATAAATTTATTCCAAGATCTTTTGTAGATAATTTAACAAGAGATGATGAAAAAGTAATACAAGATAAAATAAAACAAAGAGAGAATTTAACAAAAGAAGCAGGAAAAAATTTAAATAATATTAGAGATTATGACATAAATAAATTACAAAATGAAAATCAAAATGGTGATTTTTATGGAACAAATTTAGAACATCTTAGATTAAGGGCTCAAAAAAAAAATATAATTAAAGATAATAATTTAAGAAATCATATGTTAGATTATTCAAATTTTGAAAATCCAAGAGTAAGTGATTATTATAGAAAATATGTTAATAATAATGATAATGATAATGTTTTAATTAAAGAAAAAATACCTCAAATATCAAAAGATGAATATAATCAAATGATGATTGATCAAATTGAACAAAATAAAAGATTAAGACAAAAAAGAGAATATGATGAAAAAATGGAAGATGAAAGATTAATAAGAAATCAAATTGATAATGATAATAGGAAAATTCAAGAAGAAAATTTAAAAAAAAAGGAAAATTGGGATTATTATCAAGATGAAAATTTAAAATTATTAAAATCAAAAAATTTAAGAAATCAAGCTGAAGATAGAGAAAGAAAATATGAAGAAAATAAAATAATGAAAGAAAATGAAAGAGAAATGGAAAAAGATTATGAAAATGCACAAAAGAAAAGACAAGAAATTATAGATTTAAATAGAGAAAATTATTTTAATTCTAAATTAAAGAAACAAAATGAATTAAGAGAAAGAGAAATTGAAAGTCATAGAAATTATCCAGGATTATGTACTCATGGTTGTGATATGGAAAAGTGTGATATTTGTAAAAGATTATATCCTAAACAAGTTCTTACTAAAGTTGTTTATAATAAAAAAAAGAAAAATTTGGAATGAAATTTTTTTTTAATTTTTATTTAAATTTAAAACAAATTATATTTTTTTTATAATTTTATAATATTATTCTTTTTTTAAATGATTATTTTTTTACAAATTATATTTTTTAAATTTATTTAATGAAAGTTTCTAATTCAAATGAAGGTATTTAAATTTTATTTTGAAAAAATTAGATAAAAGTAATAAAAGTATAAAAGTACTTATAATTTGTATTGTTTTATTACTTCTTGATATAATAATTAATTGTTTCATCCGATATTATTTACATAAATTTTTATCATCTCCAGAAAAAGAGAATTTAACATTTATAATTATTATAATATGTTTATTTGGAATATTTTTCATATCACTTTTATTATGCAATAATATTTTATTAATTAATATTGCTCAATTTTCTTATTATATTATAGGAGGAATTTATTTAACAATTTTATTAATTGAGCAAATTATAAATATATTTAAAGAACCATCATTAAATTGGATTGATGACTTCTACAAAAAAAATGTCCATATAAAGGTATTTGTCATATGTTTATTTACAGTTGTAATTAAGTTTTTTGTTTATAAAAATATTCAAAATTATATAATTTTAATACAATTAAATGAACAATATCAAAAATTAATTGATAAAGATGCATTCTTTGAAAAATTAGAAAAAAGAATTGAAAAAAGTGAAGATAGACTGAATAAAGATTATAATAGTTCATTTATAAAAGATGAAAATAATGTAGAAATTTACCTTTAAAAAAATTACAAACAAAATTCAATTTTAAAATTAGTAAAAATAATATTTATTTAAAAAATATAAAAAAATTCCCATAATAACTATTTAAAAAAATAAAATAAAATACATTATACACACATTTCAAAAAAAAAATGGTAGATAAATGGTTAGAAACATTAAAAGAAGGAAAGTGTATTCCAGAAAACGATATAAAATCCTTATGTGACAAAGTAAAAGAAATATTTATAGAAGAAAACAATGTCCAACCAGTAACAGCTCCAGTAATAATATGTGGTGACATCCATGGTCAAATATACGATTTATTCGAATTATTTGAAAAAGGAGGTCAAATTCCAGATAGTAAATACGTTTTTATGGGAGATTATGTAGACAGAGGTTACAATAGTGTAGAAGTCTTTTCATTATTATTAGCTTTAAAATTAAAATATCCAAATTACATAACTTTATTAAGAGGAAATCATGAAAGTAGACAAATTTCATTTACTTATGGTTTCTTAGAAGAAGTTAATAGAAAATATGGTAATTCTAATGTATGGAATTATTTTACTGATTTATTTGATTATTTACCTATTGCTGCTTTAATTGAAGGGAAAATATTTTGTATTCATGGTGGGTTAAGTCCTTCAATTTCTACAGTTGATCAAATTAGATTAATTAATAGGAAAATGGAAATTCCACATGATGGAGCTTTTTGTGATTTAATGTGGAGTGATCCTGATGATATTGAAACATGGTTAATGAGTTGTAGAGGTGCTGGATGGATTTTTGGTTATAAGGTTGTTGATGAGTTTAATTATATAAATAATTTAGATTTAATTTGTAGAGCTCATCAATTAGTTATGGAAGGTTATAAATTTTGGTTTACTAAACAAAATTTAGTTACTGTTTGGTCGGCACCTAATTATTGTTATCGATGTGGAAATAGTGCTTCAATTTTGAAATTAGGGATTAATTTAGAAAAAAGTTTTGAAATTTTCCAAGCTGCTAATAAAAGTATTAATAGTCAACCTCCTAGGACTATTGTTCCTTATTTTCTTTAAAATTTTTTTTATTATGGCTTGTTAATTATTTATTGTTTTATTAATAAATAAAACTTTTTTTTTATTTTTTTGTTTTAAGTTTAATTTAATTTAATTTAATTTTTATTTAATTTATCTTTCCCCATAATTTTAATTTACCATCAAGTGCATGACTTATTAAACATTCACCATATTTTGGATGAACAATTTTATCAACTGCACAAACTGTTGTTGTATGACCAAGAAAACCTTTAACATAAATTCCCTTTTTTAAATCATATAATTTAACTTGAGAGTCACTTCCAGTAGAAAAAAGATATTGTTCATTCCAAATACAAATTCCTCTTAAATTAATTACACTACCAGTCATAATGCATGAAATTGGTGTTCCCGTATGAAAATTCCATGTTCTAATATAACCATTTCCATCTGATTCAATTAATTGTTGAATATCATTAATTTCAAAAACTAAAGCACTCATATGCCAAGTTTGAGGAAATCCTTTATATGATTTATATAAATTTCCAGTTTCAAAATCATAAGATTTAACATCAACTGAATTAGCATTTAAAACATAATATTTTTCTTGTTTATAATCATAATAAGTATTAATAAAATAAGTACTTTCATTATTAACACCAAAATCTCTTAAAAATTTAGCATTAAAATCCCAAACTTTAGTAAATTCATTTGGGGCAGTTGTAATAACATAATTTTTACAATTAATTTCATCACAAAGAATACTAACAGAATAAATATAATAAGCTGTATGTGCAGGTGATATTTTAACAATATTAGCCCAATCTTCTTGAATATTCCAAACTTTAACACTTCTATCATATGATGATGTTATTACTAAATCTCTTTTTCCTTTTCTATCTAAATAATGTCTACATGAAAATATTGTTTGACTATGTGCATTTTCAATTTGTTTTATTATTTTATCTAAACCTAAATCAAAACATTCTATACTATATGTTGGTGTACCCCAAACTACTAATGATTGACCTTTTAATGATTTAAATGCACTAAATACTGAATCTATTGAATTTGTTTTATGAGCATTTGTACATATATCTTTTATATAAACCAAATTAGTGGGTTCTGATGTAAATATTACATTTTTATTTGGATAGAATAAACTACTTACTTTAGGTATTATTATTGAATTTTCTATTTCTTCTAATTTTTTATCTAAATTGTCCTCTAGTTCATTTAATATTTTATCTATTTTATCATTTAATTCTTTTTCTTTTTTCTCATCTTTTGTTGATATTTGATCTAAATAAATTAAATTATCTAATTGTTTTGTAATTTCTAAAGTTCTTTCTGTATTACTTAAAAATTTAATATCACTTATAAATTTATGTTTTTCATCTTGTGTTTTTAAACTAGAAGTAACTAAATCAAGTGTATTTTGTTCATTCATCATAGTATTATAGGTTAATAAATCAGGAATTTTAACAGATAATAATTTATTAATTTTTTCTGACATATTTTGATCAATATTTAAATTAGATTTTAATTCATTTAGTTTTACATTATTTTGATCATAAATTTTTTGTATAGAAAGATGAATAGTAGAATCTAATTCATTTTTAATTTGATCAACAACTTTAGTTGAACTATCCTTAAATTGAGATAAAACTTCTTGAATTTCTTTTGGTTCATAATCTTTGATTGTTTCTAACATTGAATTAATTTCCATTAAATCAATAGTTTTATTTTCTTGTTTTAAGAAAAATCTATATAATAATTCAGAAAAAGATACTAATTCATGATGATCTTTTGTAATACATGTTTCATTTGATTTTATACATTTCATACAATAAAACATTTTTGGACAAAAAAATTCTGAACATAAACCAATACTTGGAAGATTATGAATTGGACATGTAAATACAATTTCATCATAATTGGATAATATTGCACTTAAATTATCCATTTAATTCTTTAAATAAATTATTTTTTTTGGACATAATAATTTGAAAATAATTGTTTTTAAAAAATAATAAATTAAATTTTTTATTTATTATTTATTATTATTTTTCCAAAATTTTTTCTTCAAAATTAATTAAATCATTTTTAGATTCTAAATAAAAAAAAATATTATTGAAATTATTAGATTTAATATCATTCAATTCATTTATAAAATTGATTATATAATGATTATAACAAAATAGATAAATTGGGTCTAATATATTTGGATTTAAAATATCTGATAATAGTTTATCACTATCATTATTCTCATTTTCACTTGTTGCATATTTTTTAGATATAATTATTAAATTATCTAAATCTTCTTTTTTTTCATAAAGTTCCTTATTAGAGGATAATAAATTTATTATTTCTTTTAAATTTTTATTACTTTCTTTATATTCTTTTGAAAAAATATTTAATTTATAATTTGCAATCATTTGAATTAATTTTTTAACATTTTCATTTTCAATTTTTTCTAATATTTCATTTCTAATTTTTTCATCAATCATTATTATTTCTTTAAAATTATCTTTTTTATCAATTATCTGAATAAATAATCCATTCTTTTTTTTAACTAATTCTTTAATATTTTGTTTATCTATATTAAATTCATATATTCCTTTAACGGCAATAAATTGATTATGAATTAAAGTTTCCCAAATAAAAAATGTTTTTATTGGAATTGCAATCTTATATTCTTTTATTTTTTCTGGAAATCCAATTATTATTTCAAGTACACGATATTTTTCATCTAAATTATTAGAATGAATAGAAATTATATAACATATTGGAATTAATTTACGTTTTTTATCTTTTATTATTTCAATTAAATCATTATATAAAGTAAAATTTACTTTTTCATATTTTTTTCTTTTTTTTGAATATTTATATATTACTTCATTTTTTAATTTTTTATTATTATTAGGTAAAAAACAATAATCATCATTATTATTAATTGAATTAAAACTTTTATTTTCTGCTTTATAATATTGATTAATAGTTGATTCAAAAATTAATTCAGATTTAAAAGTTATTTTTAAATAATATAATTCATAATATCTTTTTTTTAAATATAAATATGGCTTATAATTATTATCTATTATAAATTCATTATATTTATTCGTTGTATCTATTAGTACATATTTATATTCATTAATTGATTGTCCAAAATTTGGAATAAAGTTTTTATATTCTTCAATATATTTTTGTTCAATTGTATTTAAATCATCATTATCTTGTAAATCAATCTTTAATTGTTTAGATTTATTTCTGCTAAAATATAATATATAAATATTATTTGTGTTTTCTATTTCTTTTGGTTTAGATGAATCAAATAATTTACTAAAAAACATATTTAAAATAAAAAGAATTAAAAATTATATAAAAAAATATTTGCCTAATTTATTTAATATATTTAGATAAAAAAAATATTAAAAAGATTCAATATTATGAAAAGGATGAAATTCCATTATTCATTAAAGAAGAACCATTCGCTTTTGCTTTTTCTTTAGAAATAGCAATAATATTATTTTCTAACATCTCAATTTTATTTTTTTGTCTTCTAATAATTTCATTTTTTTCTTCTAATATTTTTTTAATTTCACTCATTTTATATGCATCATTTCTATTATCTCTAAAAGAAGATAGAGAATTTCCTTTATATAATTTAGTATCTTTCCAACTTTTTTTTTCAGTATGAGTCATATTAAATTTCTTTTGAGTATTATTAAATTGAGAAATAGCAGAAAATGCATTATTTTCATTTATTTTATAAATTGTATTATTAAATTTATTATTTTCTTTATCTGTATTAACTTGTTTATTTAATTGAGGTAAATTATCACTTATTATTGGTTTAGTTGCATTTTGTCCTTCTTTTTCTTTTAAAAGTTGTTCTCTTTCAATTTGTTCAAATTTCTTTTTTAAAGCACTTAATTCACTTTTTACTATATGAAATTCTTTCTCTAATTGAGAATATGCTTTTTTCTTTGAATTTAATTGTTTTATTAATTCTCCATTTTCTCTAGTTTTTTTAAATATTTCTGAATTTTGATTTGATTCTCTTCTATTTTTTGTTTCTGTTATATTTAATATTCCTTTTTGAAGAAAATCAATTTGTTTTGTTAATTCATCTCTTATATTTACATTTAATTTACTTGAATCAATTTTTTTAACAACATCATTTGTTAAATATATATTATAAATTTTTCTTATTCCTTTTATAATAACATTCTTATCATTTGATTGAAAAGTATCATAAATTTTTTGTAAAAGATTATCAAAATCTTTTTCAATTAATTTTGCATTGTGTCTTTCTCTTTCATATTTTTCTTTATATTCATCTAATAAAATTTGATTTTTTCTAATTTCTTTTTCTCTATTTGCTAATAATCTTATATTTTCATCTAATTCTTTTTCAATATTTTTTGAAGTTTCTTTCAATTCAGTATTTTCAATTTGTTGTTTATTAAATTTTGACATTATTTCTACATTTTTAATATATAATTCATTTTTTAATTTTGAACTAAAACCTGCTAATTTACTTTTTTCTTGTAATATTCCTTCACTTTCTTTTAATTTTCTTTTTAATTCTTCTTTTTCTTGTTCTTTCATTTCATTTGCTTTTCTTAATGATTCAATATTTTTAATATGTCTTTCAATATCTTCTTTTTGATGTTTAATTTCATTTTCTAATTTCTCTTTTTCTTTTAATAATTTTTTTTTCTCATTATTTAATGTTGATATTTCACCTTGATTCATTAATTTTTCTTTTTCCATTTTTGCTATTATAGTTTCAAATTTTTCATTTTTATAATTTATTTCTTGTTCATGTTCTTGGTCTAAATGAATAAATTTATATTCTTCTAATTTTTGTCTAGTATTTAATTCATTTGTTAACTTATCATTATTATTTTTAATTTCTTCAAATTTAGTTCTTAATTCTTGATCAATTTCTCTGAATTTTTTTTCATATCCTTCATCTTTTTTTTTCAAATCAACTTCATGTTCAGCTTTTAATGAATAAATTTTAGAATTTAAATCATGAATTGTATTTGACATTTGATCAATTCTTTCAGTATATTTTTTTTCATTATTCATAATTTCTTGTTGATGTAATTCATTATTTTTATTTAACTTTTCATTATATTTTTCAATCTCTCTTTTTTTTGACATTTTTTCCTGTTCTAACATATCTTTTAAATCATTAGTTTCATTTTCTCTAATTTTATTTAATTCAATTTCCCTTTCTCTTAATTTATTAGTATATTCTTGTTTTAATTTTGCTTCTTGATTTTTATAATCATTAATTAAATTATTTTGAGAAATAATTTCTTCTTCTTGAATGAAAATATTACCTAAAGGATATAAAACATTATCACCTAATCCTTCATCTAATATTGCAGCAATCTGATTCATTCCAACAACATTAGCATTATCATCATAAGATAAATTTTCTCCATCTTGTAACTCATGAATACAATAAATAAATAAATTTCCATCATCTCCAGAACTAAATAATAAATTAGTATCTCTATTATATAAAATATTTGTTATTTTTCCTCTATGACTTTTTACACTTTTCCAAGGATATATAATATTGGTATTTGGTTTCCCTTTTGAATCTAAGCAAAGCAAACTTGGATATAAACTTAAATATCCATCTTCACTTCCAGTTGCATATGAACCTATATCAAATCTTTTTGATTTAATATGACATATTGATGTTAAATTTTTATCTATGTATGATGTATATAAATCATTTGTTCTTGTTATTGAATTTAATGGAAATGGATTATCACTATCAACATTTATATTTGTTGAATTATCTACATCTGAGCATAAAACTTCATTTATTACATATTTCTCTTGAGTTTCTTTACCAGTTGCAATAATACATGTTTGATTTTTATTTAAATATGAAAATGAACCGAAATTATAAGTTACGATTTTATTAGAAATTTTTTCAAAATGATAATTAAATAAATTATATTCAACAATAAGACCATCATTTCCAACAGTATAAACATAATAATCTTGTACATGGAAAAAAACACTTTGAATATCACTATTATGAGGAGTTTCAAAAGTTTTTAAAGTTTCTCTAGTATAAGATCTAATAATATATAAAAATTTCCCACTAACAGCAGCAATTAGATGACCACCATTTGAAAATTTTAATAAATGACAATCAGCTTTTGGATTTTCATTTGCAGTTGAATCATTATTATAAAATCTCAATTCTTTATAACATAAATGGAAAAATCTAATCATTTCTCTATCACTAATAGCTAAATAATAACCATTTGGATGAATAGCAACAGCTAAAATATCCATTTCTTTTTCTTGATTTTTTTCCTTTTCTGTTAATATAATTTTACAATATTCACAATGTCCAGTTAAAAAATTCCATACTCTTACTGTTTTATCTACTTTTGATGTTGTTACTATAATTGGTCTTTGTAAAGCAACATCCATTGATGTAATTGGACCTTGATGAAAACCATCACATACTAAATTCATTTTTAATTCAAAATTTACTGTTTTTAAATTATCAAATATTTTATTTATTCCAAAATATGATATTTCATTTGAGTCATATGATATTGAAACATATTCTTCACTTCTTGTTATTGCTATTCCAGTCACTGCTGCTTGTTTTTCTCTTTTTGTATAACGAATTGGAGTATAATTTACTGTGTCACCAATTGTATTTTTTTCAACAAATAATAAATGACCTTTCGTACTTCCTATTATTATCCCTTTTGAAAAACACTTAATTATACATGGAATAATAGTTTCATTATTAAATATATTTTGTAAATGTTGTTTTATTGCAAATCTCTCAACTCTCATTGATAATTGATCATCATCATCATCTTTTTTTGTAAAATTACTACCAGGTGAGTCATTTATTCCTTCAAAAATAAATAATTCCCTTTGTTCAGTAATTGCTGCTAAAGTAGGAGTTTTTAAAAATAACCATTCATGATCAACAAAATTACACAAAGCTAAATTTAAATTCCTTATAGGATTTTTAAATTCTTTAACACTATTTTCATAAATATACCAAAATGATAAGTGATTTTCACCAGAAGTACAAAGTAATTTATTTTCTATTGTTATTTTAGTAACCCCACTTGGTAAAGGGAAAACACATTTTGGTTTATAATTATCTTCTTTATATGATTGGAATATTTGAACATCCCAAATTATTCCATGTATTTCATTTGAATTTCTTAATTTTCCTATTGTTGCAATATAATTTCCATCAAGGGAAAAAGATGCTGCTATAAATTCACTATATATTGTTGATATTACTCTTCTTTTTGGTTTGAATATCATTATTGATTTAAAATTTAATTTACTTAAATTGTATATACTTATACATGCTGTTTTTGGTTTTTTTTCACAGGCTAATAAAAGTGAGTAATCTTTTGTTGTGTTTAAACAATTTAATTTTATCATGTCATCTTCGTTGTATATAAACATTATATCATTTTTTCTTAATTCTTCTCTTATAAAAATATCTCTTATTGCAATATGATGGCCTACTGGATAAATTAAGGAATTTCCATTTTCTCCTGCAAATAATAATGGTTCTTTTATATCTTGTTGGAAGTCTGCTCCAAAACATTTTAATAAATCTAAACGTAATGAGGCTTTTGTTTTTCTTCCGAGAGTTACATCAATCATTTTTTATATTATTTTTTATTTTTTTTAATTGATTTTAAAAAAATAAAAAATTAAAATAAATCTATTAGTAAATATATAATTTATATCATATTTCTTCTTTTTTATTTTTAATAATTATAACTTTTAACTCATTATTTTAAAAAAATTAAATCTGAATTTTAAAAACAAATTAAATGAATGAAAGATTAAAAAATTAAATTTGATAATCTATAATATTAATAAAAATTTAATTTAATATATTAAATAAAAATAAGTAAAAAATTTTTTAAATTTAAATAAATATTATTAACACATAAAAATTAAAATTATTTGGTCCAAATAAATAAATAAATATCAAAATATTATACTAAAATTTTTTTATTTATAATTGAAAGCATTTAAAATTCATTAAACCATTTTTCAAATTGTATACTTCTAGCAGTTTTCTTTCCTTTAGATTTAATTTTTTTTACATCCTTCCCTTTTAAATATGCTAAATAAGGAATAGCCTGTATTTTATCTTTATCATCTTTAAACTTAATTTTATAAGGTGGATTAAGAGAAAGTGATATTAATTTATTCCAATCAAACCCTTTAAAATAAGGATCTTGTTTAATTTGTTGAAATTTCCATAATCGATTAGTAGGATTTTTCCTAAGCATTTTTTGTAACAAATGCTTAAAAGCATCATCATGAATATAATGTGGAAAATCCAATTCTTCATTCATAACACTTTTATAAACCATCATAGGATCATCATAATCATCAGCAAATGGTAATTTCCCACAGAAAAATTCATACATACAAACAGCAATAGACCAAATATCAACTTGGAAAGTATAACCACCTCCTTTAACAATTTCAGGTGCCATATAATGTGGTGTTCCTATAATTGTACTAGTTCTTTCTTTTATTTCTTTAACTGTACCAAAATCTATTATTTTTATGTATCCTATATCATTAACCATTATATTTTCTGGTTTTATATCACGATATATTACTTTTTTTCTATGGAGATAATCTATTGCTAGTAACATACTTCCACCATAAAATTGAGTTTGTTCTTTGTTTAATAATCCTATATCTCTTATTACTTCCCATAATTCTTTTCCTTTTATGTATTCCATAAGGAAAAATATAAATGTATCGTTTTTCATATATTTTACCATTTTCATTATGAAAGGATGGTCCGTTTTTAATAAAACGTTTTTTTCTAATTCAATACATGTTTCTAGTTTTTCTTTTTTTATTTGATATAAATTCTGAGCTTTAATTGCATATAATTGTTTGTTTTTACGACTACGAACTAAATTAACAAAACCGAAATTTCCACTTCCTAATTCTTTAATATTATCTAAGTCTTTAAGTTCAATTGTATTATCTTCTAAATATATTTTTTTTTGGAAATAATTTAATAAATTTGTTTCTAAAATACTTTTAAAGACATCTGCAGTTAATGAATATACAACAACATGTCCATTTGCTATTGCAGTTGCAGATCTTTTTTCACTTACTATTAATGCTTTAGCTCCAAATTCTTCTCCATCATTTAATGATCTCACATATTTTGAATTTACAAAAAAGTCAACTCGACCTGTTTTAATTATATAAAATTTATCTCCTATTTCACCTTGACTTATTATTTTTCTCCCATTATCAAATTTTTCTTCTTTTAATTGTGATTCTAATAATTCAATTTTGTCTTCACTTAAATTTTTGAAAAATGCTATGTTTTCAAAATTACTTTTTTCTATTGATTTTTTTTGAATATTTTCTAAATTTCCTCCTAAAACTTCTTGAAATTTATTTAAATCAATTTCTGCTAAAATACAATCTGGATCTGCAACCAAATCATGTGTTAATGTTATACTTTTATTTTTATACATTTCTTCTTCATATAAAAATTCATATCTTTTTGCATCAACATAACCAGTTTTTTTATTTATAATATTTCCTTCTAAAACAATATAAATTTTCCTTTCTAATTTATCTCCTTTTTTAAACATAATTTCAGAATTACCAAAATTTTTAAAAGTAAAATATGAAAAAACTTTAAGTAACATTTTAGTCATAATTTTATTAAAAAATTTTGAATTTTGAAATGCCAAATTAATAAAACTGAAATATAAATGATCTCTATAATTAACTCCAAGTTGATTTTTAAAAAAATCAACAGAAATAGAACAAATTGTACAATTAGTTTTAGCAACAACATCAAGTGATCTCTTTGTTTCTTCTAGAATAGCTTTTTGACCAAAATTATCACCTTGTTTTAAAGTTCTAATAATTTTCCCATTTTTAATACAATTAACTTCACCTTCCTTTATAATATACATACAATTACCCAAATCACCTTCTTTACAAATATAATCTCCAGTTTTATATTTTTCTTGAAGTAAATTATTAGCAAGTATAGCTTTAAATGAATCTTCCAAAGGTAAATTAATAGAATCTAAAAATTTTTTATTTTCATTGTAATTTAATTGAAAAATAAAATCAATAATTTTTCTAAAAACTTCTCTTTTCATAACCCATAATTGACATTCAGTAACAGCTTTAACAGTAGTAATTCTAGGAGCATTGTTAATTAAAGCAAATTCTCCAAATGAACTTCCTCTTTCTAATTCTTTTTTTAATTTACCATTCATATACATTTCTAATTTACCTTCATGAACAATATACCAATAATTTCCAATTTGACCTTCTTGAAATAATGTTACTCCTTCTTTAACTTTACAAAGAGACATTGTTATAATAATTTCATTTCTTGCTTGTTCTGTTAATGTTTGCATTATTAAATGTTTATCTATTATATTATATATTAATTCATAATCTTCTTTTTTTGAATTTCCTTTGTGTATTATTTCTAAACATTTTTTCTCATAATTTGATGATACTTTGTTTTTTGCTACTATTGCAATTTTTTCATTTTTTCTTTTCATTTTATGATGATCGACACTTCCTCTTGATGATTTTGGTTCTGAATTTTGATTTGTAGAAGTTATTGATTCTTTTGAATCAACTTTTGCTAATTGACTTTCTCTTTTATTTCTTGATGTATTTGCCTGTTTATGACTTAAATCAGTATTTTTATTATTGGATAATTCACCTCCCATTTATTTAAAAATAAAATTTCTCTTAATACGTTATAGAATAATAATTTATTATCATTACATATGTATAAAAATAATAATTAAAAAAATAAAAAAAAAAATAAAAAAATTTATTAGTAGAATTTGTAGAATCTAATAAAATACAAAAATTCAAAAACTTAAAAAACATATATTTAAAAATTAAAAAAAAATAATGTCACTAAGCAAAAAAAGTTTTAACCCAGAAACAGTAGCAGTTCATCCAATAGTATTATTAAGTGTAGTGGATCACTATAACAGATCAGCATCAGGAACAAATAGAAGAGTAGTTGGTGCATTATTAGGAGAATACATAGACAATAAAGTCGACGTAACAAATTGTTATGCTTTACCATTTGAAGAAGATCCAAAAGATAAAAAAGTTTGGTTTGTCGATCACATATACTCAGAAGATATGTTAGAAATGTTTCAAAAAATAAATCATAAAGAAAAAATTGTAGGATGGTATTCATCAGGACCAAAAATTCGTCCTCATGATATTGAAATAAATGAAGTTTTTAGGAAATATTGTGAAAATCCTGTTTTTGTTATTATTGATGTTAAAGAAGATAATGAAAGTTTAGGAATTCCTACTGAAAGTTATACTATGAGAGAAGAAGTTGATAAAGATGGACAATTAATTAAAACTTTCTTTAAATTAAATACTTCTATTGAAGCTTCTTTACCAGAAGAAATTGGTGTTGAGTTTATGCTAAGAGATATTAATGATACTAATCGTGAAGGGAATATTACTAAATTAGCTAATGATAAAGTTATGAGTTTTAAAGCTTTGATTAAAAGATTGAATGAAATAAAAAATTATTTAGAGAAAGTTATTAATAAGAAAATTCCGACTAATCCCCAAATTATTTATAATATTCAAGAAATTTTTAATTATTTACCTAATTTTGAAACTGAAAGTGTTATTAAGGCTATGTCTATTCAGACTAATAATAATTATCTTGTTTTGTATTTAAGTTGGATTACTAAAACTATTGTTGCTTTACATAAATTAATTAATAATAAAATTATGCTAAAAGAAGAAGAAAAACAACCTGAGAACAAGGATAATAAAAAAGAGGAAGAAAAGAAAAATAAAGAAAAAGAGGATAAAAAAGAAGAAGAAACTAAAAAAGAAGAAAAGAAGTAAAATAAAACTTAAAATATATTAAAACATATAATTGTTTAAAGCCATAAATTTATTTAAACATTTCAAAATTACAATAAATATATAAGTTTAATTAAATAAAAATAACTAAAACAAATTAAATAAATAAATATAAAAATATATTATAAATTTATATGGAATAGACATAAAAATAAAAAATCAATTAATTTTTGTATTTCTAAAAAATTATATTAATTCTATTGTTTTTAATGTTAATATGTGAATTTTAATTAATTTATAAAAATTTTTAATATACATATATTTAGTGATTTTCCTATCAAAAAAAATTCAACATAAATTTATTAAAAATATATAAATTATTGTTTATATTTCAAAAATAAAATAATAAAATTCTTTTATTAAAAATGGAAAATATCCATTTTTAAATCAAATAAAAAAATACCCCAAAAAAATTTAAAATAATATCTTACATATTAAAAAATATGAATAACACATGTAATATCATCCCTAACAACCCCTTCATTTTCCCATTGAATATTAGACTCCTTAATAATTTCTTTAACAACATTATGAAAATCATTTCCAGATAAATTTTTAACAATAATATCCCTTACATCCTCATTACTTAAAAATTCCCATACACCATCCGAAGCACAAATAATTAAAAAACTATTATTACTAACATTAACTTCAATAAATTCTGGAACACAAATGACACCAACACTCTTAGCAACTTCATCACCTAAAGTTCTACTAATAGCAATACCAGGAAATTTTTCACCTTTAACCCAAACTCTCTTAGGACCATCTAAATCAATTTCATCGTCACAAGGAGCGATTTCACCACCTGATTCTAATATTCTTTTTTGTTCTTCTGGATTTGTTGGTTTTTGATCTTTACTTAATTCAATTATATCATATTCATTTTTATTATTTTTATTTAATAATATTGATCTACTATCACCTATATTACTACATATTATTTTATCATCTATTTGATATACTATTACACATGTTGTTCCACTGAAATGTGTATCAAATGTTGCATCGATTAATTCTTTTTGGAGATTTGTAAAGAAATTTTTTAATAAGGAATAATTGTTATGTGTTAATTTATGGTATATTAATTCTTTTGTTATTGTTTTATTATTTTTTGATGTGAAATTTGATTCATCTGAGAAAAATTTTTTTATTTCTTCTACACAGAATTCACTTACGAAATGACCATTTGAGCCATGACCATCTAAAATTCCATAAATATTACAATTTTGAATATTGAAGATGTTTTCTATATATATGAATCTGTCTTGGTTAGTTTTTAAGTTTCCATCATCATCTTTTCCTTGTTGAGTTCCTGCTATGTATTTTTTACCTGTTGTTATTTGAAATTCTGAATTGTTTAAATGTGTAAATGATTTTCTTTTTTCAGGTTTTATATTCTCATTTAAATGATGGTGTTTTATGTTTATTTGAGCAACGGACATTCTTTTTTCGCCTATTTTTAATGTATGGAATCCTCCTTTTTTTTTTGATGGTTTTGGATGAGGAATATTTACTTCTGTTTTATTATTCATTTTTTTTTGTTTTATTAATTTTTAATTCATATGAATTTTAATGATTTTTTTATTCTTTTATTGTATAATGAGATTAATTTAAAAAAAATTTGTAATAATTTTAATTTATACTGTATTTGATTTTAATTTTTTAAAATATAATTAATTATATATATATTTTAAATTAAAATAGATAAATGTCCATTATTAATTAATCAAATTCTAATAACTTAATATAAATTTAATTAGATATTTATAATAAAACCTATTGTTTATATATAACAATATTATATGATTTCATTATAATAAAATTAATAAAACATTATATTTTAAAAATTAATTTTCACCAAAAAAAAGAAAAAAATAAAATAATCATAAATATAATAATCCAATAAAAAATTTTAAAACTTTATTATTCAATTAAAAACAAAAAATCTATTTTAATCTTTATCATAAATAACTAAAATTTATTTTTAATTCTACATTTGAGCAACTTCTTGTAAAATTTTAGAATTCATAGCTTTTTCAGTTTCACTCATTCCATGATCAACAACCCCTCTTCCTCTTTTAACTTGTTCATCTAAAGCTTCCAAATTCCTTTTATTCATCTCTCTAATAATTCTAGCAACTTCCTTTTCTCTTTCTTTATATCTTTTACAATCTTCTCTCCAAATTCTTCCTTGTTCTAAATCAACTAATTTTTCATATTCATCATCTTTTTTTCTTCTTTCAACTTGTTTATCTAAATAATTTCTATATTTAACTTTTCCTTCAGCAATTTCTTTCATTCTCCTTTCATCTTCTTCTTTAGCCCTTTCATTCATAACTCTTTCATATTCTTTTAATTGTTCTTCTTCATTTTTTAATTTTTCAGCTTGTGCTTTTAAAACAGTTTCAACTGCTTTTCCTGCAAAAGCATTTGCATTTCTTTCAATTTTAGCAAAATATTCTTTTCTTTTATTTTCATTTTTAATATCTAATGCTGCTGCATCTTCCATTATTCTTATATCATCTTCTTTTTCTTTTCTTGCTTGCTCTTCTAAAACTTTCCTACGAAGTAAATTATCTTGTATTGTTTTATCCATTGCAGCTTTTTCTGCTTTTTTTTTCTCAATTGCTGCTATTCTTTCTTCTTTTAATTCTTTTACATTTTCTTTTACTAATGCTCTCTCGTATTTTTTATTTTTTTAATTTTTTATTCTTTTTTTAACATATTGTTCTCTTAATTGTTTATCTCTCATTTGTTTTTCTTTTAATATTCTTTTTTTTATTTCTTCTCTTTTTTTTGCTTCTAATTCATCTAAATGTTTTAAATGTTTATCAACTAAAGCATCATATTCAAGTGATTTTAATTTTTCTTCATATTCTCTTTTTATTTTTTGTTTTATTTGATTATCTAAATCATTTCTAGTTCTCATTTTCATTTCCCAATCTTTTATCTTTTCTTTTTTTTTATCTTCTTCAAATTTTTTCTTATTATACATATTAATAGCATCCCATTCATCAGCATATTTAGAAAAATCAATTTCAATACCATTTATTTTCTTTTCATTTCCCATATTAATTTGTTGAAAATCTTTCATTTCTTCATCTCTCATTTGATCACCTAAAGTTCTATCATCAAATTTATCTAAATCACTAGCACCACTCATTCTACTTTGATTTAATCTTTCACATGAACATAAATTTTGATTTTGCATTCTATTTTGGTTTATATCAGGAAGTTTTACTTCTTCAATATTTACATTTGAAGTTTGATTATATGCTTGATTTCTTGTTTGTAATGGATTTTGTAAATTTTTTTTGAGATTTTGTTTATTTTGTCTTACAGTTAATTTTCCTTGTAATGTTCTTTCGAGTTGTTGTAAGTCATAATCATTTAATTTATCTCTTTTTAAAAATGTTGTTACTTCTTTTTCTATTATTGGTTTTACTGCGCTTTCACCGAAAGTTTTCATAAATTTATCTATTAATGTTTGTTTTAGTTTATCTCTTCTTTGATTGTTCATTAATGTGTCACGAGGTTGACGAGTTTGGACAGTATTTATGTTTTGTGTTTCATCATATTCATAATTTTGTTCAGGTCTTTGTAAGGTAGCTTCCATTTATAAGTTATATTATTAATAGATTAAATTATGGGTATTAAATTTAATTTTATTTGATTTAATTATTTTTTTTTTTAAAATTATTTTTTATTTTTTTTTTTTGAAGGATAAGTTAATTTTTAATTTTTTATATATGGATTTTTATTTTTTTTTTTAGTTTTTTTAAACAGGGGATTATATTTTCTTTTTCTTTTTCTTTGTCTCTTTTTAATTTTTCTTTCTCATTTAATAATTTTATAGTACATTTATTCATTTCGTTAAATTCATTAAAATATCCTTTTTTTATACCAAGCTTCCCTGATAATAAATAATAACTCTCTTCATAAGAATCCCATTTATCTTTTAAAATATTATCAGGTTTTACTCTACTATAAACATTAGTTATTGGATTATAAATTATATAAGGTTTCCTTATAAATTCAAATTTACATCTTTTATTTTCATTGTAGCTTTCTTTTATATCAAATGTATTCATATTTGTAAGATATGATGATTGTTTATTATTAATTTTACTTTTTAAATTTTCTAATTTTTCTTTATCTAAAATACTACATTTCATTTTTATATCTTCTGCAATATAAGTTAAAGATTTAGGATCAACTTCTTTAGATAATTTATGATTTAATAAAACATCATTTCTATTTCTATGACTTTCATACAATTTAAATAATGTCTTTTTATATTGATTATAATTTGTATCATAAGTTAATTTTAATCTATAATTATTTAAATCAATATTTTTTTTAAACATATTGGTTGTAGATTTACTTTTATATAAATTAATTCTTTCCATTTCTTTTTCACTTTTAATTCTATTAAGAAAGTCCTCATCTCTATTCACTTTAAAATTCCCTTTTATTTCATCTAACATTTTAATTATTTTACTACTTTTTTCTATATTTTTTAAACTTTCACTTCTATCCACACCAACAACTTCATCTAAATAAGGATTATTATACTTTAAAGATCCTTTTTTCATAGAATCTAATTTAAACATATCAGGAGTTTCATTATTATATTCATTACAAATAGGAGATATTCTCCTATGAAGAACTGGAGCAATATCATTTTTTATTACATTTCCAAATTTTGTTCTAAATGGAAAATCTTCACTACATGAATTATATTTTGTTAATATTTTAATATGTGACATGAAAAAATTTGATTAAATAAAAAAATATTATTTTATATAATTTGTTTTTTTGTAAGCTTAAAATGGGAATTTGTGGTACAAGTAGTAGTAAAGATATCAAAACAAAACAAATTGTTCAAAATCAAAACCCAAATATAATAAAAGAAAAAAGTCTTAATAATCAATATGAACAAAAAGAAGTATTAGAAAATGATGATCCAAAATTTAAAGATATGCCAGAATGGGAAAATAATATAATGAAAGGATTTGGAATAAAACAAATGCCAGCATATAAATGTGATTTAAAAATAGATGAATTAATAGAATTAAGAGATGAATTTTGGGCATCAAGACAAACACATAAAACTCAATGGAAAATAATTCATCAAGCTTGTGTATATGATCATATAAAAGCAGAAGAATATTTATATAAAAATAATATCAAAACTTTAAATGGTTGTATTAATCAATGTGTAGATTCATATGGTAATATTTATAAAGTTCCTAATTTTTGTATTAATGACCCTTATTTTCAATTAGAATTATTACCACAAGATGATTTACATCATGAAGAAATTGTAATTACACTTTTTGATATTCCTAATCAGAAAAATATTAAAATAAAAGTAAATGAAAATGAAAAAGGAAGAGATTTAATTCAGAGATATGCTGATAAATATAATATTGATTTAGAAAATAATGTTATTAGATTACTTTTTGGAGGAGGAATTATTAAGGAAGATGATACATTATATCAACATAAAGTTAAAAATGGTTTTAGTATACAAATTTGTGTAACAAAGAAAAATTAAATATTTTTTGTGTCTTTTAATTATAAATCATAAAGAATAATATTATAAAATTTTTGATTATATTATTTCGAATAAATTTTATCCAAAAAAATAAATAGTTAAATTGAAAAAAAAAAAAAAAAAAATTTTTTTAATTTTTTATAATATTAAAAAAAATAAAAAATAAAATATATTAAATTCCCAACATAAACATAAAATGGGATTTATCTTATCAAAAATATTTGGTGATTTATTTTCAAACAAAGAAGTCCGTCTATTAATATTAGGATTAGATAATGCAGGAAAAACAACACTTTTATATCAAATGCAATTTGGTGAAGTAAAAGTAACAGTACCAACATTAGGTTTTAATGTAGAAAGTGTAAAATATGAAAATATAAATTTTCAAATGTGGGATTTAGGAGGACAAACTGAAATAAGACCTTATTGGAGATGTTATTATCCAAAAACAAATGCAGTTGTTTTTGTTATTGATTCTTCTGATAAAGAAAGATTAGATATTGCTAAAGAAGAATTATTTTTATTATTACAAGAAGATGATTTAAAAGGTGTTCCTATTGCTATTTTAGCTAATAAACAAGATGTTGAAGGATGTTTGAGTGATGTACAAATTTCTGAAAATATGGGACTTACTGATATTAAAAATAGACAATGGGCTATTTTTAAAACTATTGCTAAAACTGGGAAAGGATTGGATGATGCTTTTAAATGGCTAACTGGGATTCTGAAAAATAATGAAAATTAAGTTTTTATTTTTTAACATTTTTTTTCATTTTTGAATAAATAGTTTATTTGTCTTATTTATATTTGTGAAAAAATTTTTTTTATATGCTTAATATAAATTTTTTTAATTAACTTATTTTTTAATTATACCAAAATTTAATTAATTGTTAAAAAAAATATAATTCAAATAATTAAATAATAAAATAATAATATAAATCAAATATATAAAATTATAAATAAAAAAGGTATAATATATATAAATCAATAAATATTGATCTTAAATCATTTTATCTATTTTTTCATAGAATTTGGTAAATTTAAAATATTATTTATAAATTAAATTAATAATAATTATTTTATTTTTATATTTATGAAAAATAAATAAAATATTGAAATGAAATTTAAAATATTTTTCAAATATATATCTCTTTATTATATATTCCTTATTAACTTTACAAAAAGTTACTTTTTAAAAAAGTTTAATCGACTTCTCTACTTAATTTAAAAATATAAAATAATTTAAAACTCAATTCTAAAATTTAATAATCACAATTACAATTTTTTGAAAATTTAAACTTTAAAATTAAACTATATAAAAAACTGATTTTAATTTAATTTAAATAAAAAGTAATCAAATGATAAACAACACACAATTACAAAATCAAAAATCCAAAAAGTCAAACTATTATAACATATTTGATAACTACATAATAGAACTTCCAAAATTATATATAGAATCAGAGCAAAAAAGAGATCCAAAATACAAAACTGAATTATGTAAAACATTTTCAGAAACAGGAAAATGTCCATATGGATTTAAATGCAGATTTGCACATGGAAAAGAAGAATTAGTTTCAAAAATTTTAAATTCAAATTACAAAAAAAAAGATTGTAAAACTTTTTCTGAATTTGGATTTTGTCCTTATGGTTCTCGTTGTAGTTTTAGACATGATGAAAGGAAAATTGAAGATATTCATTTACCTTTTTATTTTATTAATATTTTTATTAATGATTATAAACCTTTGGAACATAGATTATCTTGTTTTGAAAATTTAACTTGTGATGTTAAAATAAAAGAAAATTCTAATTGTGATATTAATAGTTCCAGTACTAGTACAGTTTCTAATGAAGAAGAAAATTTGGATTATCATCAAAATAAAATTATTGATATTAATTTAGAGGAATTAAAAACTATTTTTTAAATTGTAAATATTCAATTAAAATTTATTTATTTGATTGTAAATGATTTATGAAAAAGATTATAATATTGAAGTTATTTTTAGGTATTTTTTTTCCATCAATATATATATTAGTTTAAATTTAAATTATTTATTCTGAATTTGATTTTTTATTCTTAATAAAATTCCTTATTTAAAATTTTTTTATCTTAATTAAAATTAATAAAATAAAAAATTAGTCCCTCCAAAAAATAAATAATAATAAATAATTAATTAATTAATAATATTTTTAAAAATAAATGAAACTTATTGAATTAATTAAACAAAAAATTCCTTTATTTACAAAAATAAAATATTTTGATATTTTTAGTAATATATTAAGTAATATAAAAACTATTTTGATAAATGAAAAAAAATCAAAAATAAAATTAATTTTTGGAAATGAAATGTTTGAAATAGAGAAAAAGGATACAACTGATTCTATTGAAGAAAAATGTAAAAAATATATACAAAAAATAGAAAATTCTATATTAAAAAATATATATTATAAAGGAATAAAATTATCAGAAATTGAATTTTTATATTTAAAAAATTTAGCAATTAATTATAAAAGAAAAATTGATTTAATTGCAATACAAAAGAAAAAAAAAAAAAATTATATTTTAATTGTATATTTACAATTATGTAAAAAAGAGATTTTATTAAATAATAATATAAAAAATAGCAAATTATATTTAAATAAAAAAAATTCTTTTTTAAATAATAAAGAAATAATCATATCAGAAGAAGAAGAGAAAAAAAATATAAATATATATATTGGAAAATTTAATATGAAAAAGTTTTTAGATAAAGAACAAATAATTAAATTTCAAAAAGGTGAATTTGTTAATGGATATATTTTTAATGATAAATTTGATAAATTAAATGGTAAACCTTTTAATTTTAGAGATTTCAATTTAAATAAAAAGAAAGAAAGATTTTCAAATAATCAAGGATCACCAAATTTTTATTCTGAAAAAGGGAAAAAAAATGTTCATAAATTTAATTCAATTACATTTGATAAATATTCAGTTCCTCTTTCATTAATTAAAGAAATTAAAAAACAAAAAGAATTTGGAAATAAAGAACATAAAATGAAAGTGAAATCAACACCTAATATTAAAATCAATGATAATTATTTTTATCATGATAATAAAAATATTATGAAAAGTGAAAATAATAATAAAAGTTCTAGAATTAGAAAAACATGTCTTGAAAAAAGACTTAATACTGATATAAATTCATTTCCAAAATTGAAAAAAAATTCATCACAAAGAATTATAATTAAATCAAGAAATAAAATAAAATTAAAAAATTATTTTTCAAGTAATGATTTATATTATTAGGAAATGTAAATTATAAAATAATAACTTAATTAATTAGTATAATGTATAGTTAAATAATAATTTGATTATAAATAATAAATACATTTATATTAAATTCATAAATTTAAAAAATAAATTAAAATGAAAAAAATAAATAAAAAAACATGGGTACAAATTTTTCAATATGTGATTGCAAAAATAGAGATTTATCAACAGAATCAAATATAGCAAGAATTGAAGGTTCAACAAATCAAAATTCAAGAAATCAAACAAAACAATTTTTTAAATCAGTTCATCCCAAAAATTTATCGTTTAATTCAATAAAAGACTTAAATATAATAGATTTAAAAAGAAATGGAGCAGTAGATACAATAATAAAAAATTATCGTTTATTCAAATCACGAAAAATAATATTAAACTCAGAAAATAAAAACTCAACAATAAACAAAGAAAAAACAAATAATAATATAAATTATATAGAATCAATAGAAAAATCAACTAACATAAACAACAATATATTAAATAGTAACATAAATGAATATCAAACTCTTCAAAAGCAAAATAACTATTTTTCAAATCCAAAAAACATATCATCAAACAAAATAAACACAGATTTAATAAACACATCTCAAAACAAAAATACAAAATCAATAGATATATTAAACTCTCCTCAAAATAATAATAATGAAGATTCTAATAGTTCAATATCTCAATCATCA
>Ga0256407_10002557_pt1 | contig 34499 bp, 48 predicted proteins | sample RumenRJG_04DNA_FD_193489 | JGI IMG/M metagenome (GOLD analysis project Ga0256407, IMG submission 193489) | Bovine rumen microbial communities from Lethbridge, Alberta, Canada - RJG_04 | ecosystem: Host-associated > Mammals > Digestive system > Stomach > Rumen | place: Canada: Alberta...
ATCCTGAGACTCTACACCGAGATTGTCAAGCAACTCAGAAATATAATCACGAGCCTCTGTTTCATCTGTAAGAATCTGGACACCATCAACGCCAGCCTCTGTCAGACGAGCTGAAAGATCCTCAGCTGCTTCCTCACCAATTACAGGACTGTCAATAAGAATATGATTACCAGTATCTACACCAACTACATGAAGTGGCTGGAGCTGATTAAGCTGACACTCTTCCTCTTCACCTTCCTCTGAGAAATCCTTCTTGCCAAGTTCCTCAACTTCAAGGTCTTCCTCGCTGAGTTTTACTTTTGCCTGATCACCAGACTTAAGATCAGAAACAATTACGGTATCCTCATCAATCTTTTCGATCTTCAGATTACCTACCTTAGCTACATCTTCTGCTTCCTCTGAATTAATAATGTCAGAGAATAACATTTCACAATACTCCTGCTGAGAGAAAATCTTCTGAATCACGGTATTGTCAGAATAAACAGAGAATTCCTTCTCTTCCTTCTTTTCCTCTTCACACTCTTCCTCATTACAGGGACCCTCAGCTGCAATTTCTTCTGCAGTCTTCTCACAGCCAGCCTCAGGATTTTTACCACCATCGGGACGATTAGGAGCAATAACGCCTTCCTCTAAGTGTTCCTCTACAGACTCTGTCGGATTTGTCTGCTCACCAGGGATTACCTCATCCTCAGTTACTTCCGGATGCAGGAAACCGTCCAGATGACCTTCTTCCTCTACGAGCTGATCCTCAGGATTATAGAGATCAACATTACCATCTTCTGCTACTTCTGCGATAGTAGTTTCATTGTTGGCCTTGTCGGTGATTGAAACCTGATTGTCGCCTACCTTTTCATACTTCAGCTCATCAGTATCAACAGCACCCTCTTCCTTAGCCTTCTGAATGTCACCAGCAACCTGATTGAGAACTTCTTTTTCCTCCTTCTCGGTAGCGCTGAACATTCTTTCCATAAAACGAGTATTTGCCATAATTATTTTATGATTTCAAAATTATTATCCCCGGTTCTTCGTATAATTCCCTTACTAATCAAAAGTTCTGTAAGGTCTTGAGGAGCATCGGGGTATCTGTCCTCTAGAATCGACTTAAAATCCTCAGGTGATTTAGATTCTCCACCAAATTCATATTTCAAGTCATTTCCTATTCCTGAATCTCGTAACCAATTCTCTTTTGAATTACTATCTTCCTCGACACCATGAATTTTCTTTATGATGGCGATGCTCTTCGGACAAAGATCACTAACCTCTTCCAACTTTTGTACACCAACTTCAGGAGCACTCATAGTAACGGCTGGATCTAATTCAAGAGTCTTTGTTATCGAGATCAAGATTTTACTAAACAATCTAGACTGCATAAAAGAGTCTTCCAAAACATTTACTGAACCATCCTCAAGAATCTCAGCAAAACCTCTCTCAGAAAGCTCCTCTGCAGACATTCCAAACTCCTTCTCGACCGTTTCAGAATCAATTGTCTTTCCAGAGAACTCTTTCAGTTTAAGTTCTACCTCATCAGTTGTTTCATTAAATTCTTTTTGAAATTCCTCTTCTTCTGTTAATCCAAAAAGTCTAATCTTATTTTCTTTAATATTATCTTCTACTTTTTCTGGGGCAACTTCTGGACTCCAAACCTCACGAACTACATTAAATCTAGTACTACCACATTTTGGGCAGAGCTGATTAGTTGTATGCGCGGTAGTTTCAAAAGTATAACCACAATCTGCACACTTAAGTACATGTGTTCCACTTCCATCCTCAGAGAAGAGCTTAATTCTAGAGGGAGTCGTGGTATCTGCAAATAATTTAATTCTGTCCATTTTCTTCCTCCTCTTCTTCTTTGAGTTTCTGATTTGTAGGTGTCTCGAATACATAATCCAAAACAGCCTTTACAAATTCATTATAAGCTTCTTGTATTTTCTGATATCTGTTCTTAGAAACAAAACCAGACTTTTTACTTTCCATTAAAGCTAGTCGGAATGGAATTTGTAATTTTTGTGTTGCTTTTCTTACTTCAACACCAAGAGACGATGCACCAAGTAAAGCATTTAAGTTCTTTCCACTATCTACTACCTGAGGTGTAAGTTCCTGAAGTATACCAAGAAGATCCTGAGTAAATAAAGACTTCATAATCTTTAAACTCTCTGGACTAATCTTTTCAACTCCACCCTGCTGCTTTAAGGCCTGACGATAATCAAGTACAAGTCTTCTCATTCTAAGACGAGGAGACATTTTTGATAATCTAATTCTTTCATTAACCTGAGCAGGAGAGAATGTCTTTTCTACCGGAACTTCAGGTGTGACTTCATTATTCTCGATAGTAATAGGATTGATACTACTAAAAGATTTAGCCTTAAGCATTGTAAAACGACCATCAATCTTAGAAGACTTAGGTACATTTACATTAAACTTGGATAGATCAGAAAAACATTTAGTTCTCATTACACCTTCCTTACCTTCATAATCTATAATAGCTTCGACATTTGAAAAGTTTCTAGCTTCTTTCTCATAGTCATCTTCAAGAATTTCTATAATATGAGAGTCTTTCCACGATGCATTACAAGTTGCATCTACGCCTCTTATTTCTTGAATCTTCTTACAGAGGTCTATACCATTCTTCTGCTGGGACCAATATGCAATTATAACACAAGAGGTGTGTAATTTTACACCCGATCGAAGAAGACCTAGAAGTCTTTTTATATTTTCTTTAGCAAATCCATCAAATAAGTCTGGATTAAATATCTCCATTTCTCCATAAAGCCAATCATCGTCACCAATAAAAAGCTTAGTGACGGTATGCGTCGGAACGGGGGCCTCGGGAGAGACGCAGAGGAGGCTGTCATCCTTTCCTATCACCCTGGAAAGTGCTGGTTTATCGGGAAATACAGCACTTAGATTTCTACAACGATGAGTTAGAGAGGAAAGCATAGATTTTTCCTCAATTGTTTTTCTATAGGTCTCTGAGTTAAGATATTCTTCCATTACCTGCTTTGGAATAACCGAGCCATCAGAAGCAGGATATCTATCTCCGAGACCAAGTATTTTACATAATACTTTCATTTTCTTTTTTTATAATTTAATAGTTAATCACACTAGGAACTATCACTAGCTAACCTTATCAATTGGTACCCTATATCGTATCGAAACGTAAAAGTCATATTTCAACTTTATATAGGGCAATATTATTAGTCTGGTTCTGGTAGCTTATATAGAGATTTATAATCTACTAGAGTATTTTGATCTATACCCTGAATGAGAGTCTTATCTAGAAATTCATTTACCTTACTTTGAGTATTATACATAAAGGGTATTTCTATAAAGAGAATATTATTTTCTAAACAATATTTCCTTAACATCTCATCTCTATGTAATCTTCTTATGAATCTCTTTTTCGTTCTGTGAAATCTTTTTATATATCTATAATGTTGATCTCCATTATATTCTATTATAATTCTTCTATTTTGTTTATCTATTATTTCGAAATCAACAAAGATAATAGAAGAAATAACATCATAGTGTTTATTATGCATATTAATTTCTGAAAAAAGATTAATATTGTTTTCTAAAAATACAGAAACATAGTATTCTCCTTTAGAAATAGATGCTCTAACTTTTATATCATTTTTCTTTATAAATTCTCCTAAAAATGATGTAGAAACATTACAAATCTCTGCCATTGTTGATATGTTATATCCCTTCTTGGTAAGTTTTGTCACTTTATCAAAAAGAATTTTATTTTTTATTTCAGAAATTTGTTTTAAATCAATATTTTTCTTTTTCATCACATATCTAATAATTTCTGTGGTTGTATTAAATAACTTAGATATAGATACTGCTGATTCTCCATTGATAAGTAAGTTTTTTATTTCATCAGACCTATCTAGAAAATCTAAATACCTTGGAGGAAAGTAATCTTCTATATTAATTTTCAGAGTTTTTAATTTAGAACTTACAAAAGAAACAGATAAATTTAATTTATTTGAGATTTCGGTTTCATTCATTCCGCTCTCTAAATATCCAATAAACTCCTTTCTCTCTTCTTCCCACTGTTTAGTTTCCAGTTCTGTTTTTATTATATCTATACCATACTTCCTAGAAATTACTCCTACTTGATGACCAGAACATCCATAAATTCTACCAATTTCCTCATACTTTTTTCCAGAAGCTAAATAATTTTTTAAATTATCTAACTCTTTATCCCAATCTACTACATTATATTCTTTTTCATTACCACAAACAGGACATCCATGACCAATATTATTAAATATATGAGTTACTGGGGTCTGATAAAATATATTACCACAAGTATTACACTTTATCTTTATTTTTGTATAAGAATTTATGTATTCAGATTCAGAATAATCATATTTATCACCATGTATCTTTTTGGCTTTTTTGAAAAAAGTATTTTTCTGATTTTCCTTTTTATTAACAATATTTAATGGAGTTTTATCATAATCTCTCATTTCTCTAATAAGATAATCATAGTTAGTTATTCTCTCTCCTATAGGATTACCTGTTTTCTCATTTATAGCCAATGATATAATTGTAAAACTCTCATCAAATCTACAAAATCTGTCCTGTACTAGAGACCAATCGTATTTTACTATTGGTAGGTTATTTTCTTTTCTGGTTTTATAGTAAAGTGAGATTAAATCTTTCTTAGTATATGCAAAATCACATTCATAATCTGAATCTTCTAATAGTTTCAAAAGAACTTCATATTTTGAATACGGGAGCTTATCTGGGTATATAGTTTCTACAAATTTTACTGCCCATTCTATAGTTCCCATTTGAAATTCTGACATTCCAAGATACCATTTTGTTCTCCAAGTATTAATACTAAGGTTTCTATACTTTAATCTATCTTTTAGAATTTTTGGTCTAGATATCCAAGACCCTAATTCAGGAAAATAATATTTCTTTTCTGCTTTTCCTATTTTTTCATTATAGAAATAAAATTCCATAATTACCTGTTTACAATATTTCATAGGAACAGGTAAATTTTTATTATTAATCATTACTTAATACTTAGGTTTTTACTTATATGCTGGTTATTTCCCTGACTATTATTCTCTAAAATGAAGGCCCAGTAATTGATCGGAAAACTAGACCTTCATCAAATGTAATGATTAAATAATAATCAACTTACGGAAACATATAATCTCCTAAGTCTAGTTCCTCATGTCTTATCGAAAAGTAAGATTCATATTTCAAATCTGCATGAGGAAAGAATTGTTTAAAGGCAAATTTTATTATGATTTATGACAGAAGTTTATTCCTCTATACCTGCATCTCTCTTAAATAATTTCATAAAGTTTTCTACACTTTCTTTTGCCTCAGGACTGTTAAGAGATGGGTCATTCTTTTCGTCCGCCAATCGTTGTAAGAGTGAATCAGAATCTTTAATTGTACTCTGATCTATAATATCTGACAAAGTTAAAATATAACCTTGTAATTTATCTACAATCACAAAGAAATCAGCAGGACTTAGGTTATTCGTATCTAACATTCTCTTTGGATCTAGCACAAAATCAAGACATAAGACTAGACGATTTAAGAGATGTAAAAGGAGAACTGGCTTAATCGATTTAAAGACCTCAGATACATAAAGCTCTAGGGTTCTTCTCGTTGATGGATCAGAAACTGAAACTAAAGTCTTTGATATATTTGAAAAATCTATAGAAAGATCTGTACCATATTCTTCATTATACTTTGAAATAATTGTGTTAAGAGCTGCATTAAATTCTTGGCTCTTAGCTTCCTTCAGGTTTTTATTAATTGCCGAAGAGTCTAGAATTATATTCTTAGCACTTTTCGGTAACATCGGTGCAGAGGATATCATTTCCTGAAGTTCCTCTGAGACTCCCGATTCTACTTCTTCAATGTCCGGAGTTTCAACAATTCCTTCTTCTTGCAAGAGTTGTTTCTTTATCTCAGGATCATTAAAAGGATTTGTTGAATTGATCATATAAACTAATTACTTTAAGGGTGAGGAGTTTGCCGGATCATAATGATTTGAGATAGAGAATGAGAGAATAGATTGAGTAGGATAATCAAAACTCTCCGACAAACTTAACCTCATAATATTACATAAACATCGATTAAGTGACCTAAAATAGCAGCGACAATTAGGAGTGTAGCAAATCCTAGGTCAGCTTTCTTTTCCTTTGCCTTCTCATAGTTCAGTCCTACAACAAAACCAAAGACAGGGCAAACACCAAGACAGAATCCGGCAAGTAGCGCAATAACTAAGTAATGATATTTAGTAACTCCGCTTTCCATACCGAACAATAATCTCTCACCTCTTTCCATCAATCCTAAAAAGAATTCCTTAATTTTCTTCATCTACGTCTATTCCAGGAGTTTTTGGTATAGGTCCGGGATTAATCTGCCGAATCAAAGACTCTTGTTCGGCTGCATTATTCCTTGAAAGGTCGGGTTGTACTTTTATGTCGCTTCCCGAAAATTGTCTTTTTCTTAATATTATCATAGTTCCCATAGCTCTATCGAAAGATACTAGTCATATTTCAACCAGACTATGGGATATAGTTATTAAGATTATGCAGATTTTTTCTTATCATGCAATTTCTTAGCACCAATTGCAGCACTACCTACTATAGCAGTACCTATTAGTTTTCCTTTATTATTCTTGGCAAGTTCTAGGGCCTTCTCTCCTAAACCAGCTTTTACTTTTCTTTCTAGTTTAACTGATTTAGCAGGAATATTTGTTTTACGTACCTTTTGAGCGGCCTTAATAGTATCTTTTGCAGATTCTTTTGCCTTATTAACCTCTTCTTTTATTACCTCAGAAGTTCTATTATTTGCAGACTTATTAAATCCAAGATTCTGATTTTTATATTCACCAAGAATCTTTTTATTTACTTTTTCTACATTAGCATTAGAATAACCATGTTTTCTAGAACTAATTAGAGCTTCCTCAGTACTTTTTGGACCATTAGATCTGAGATTAATTCTATCATTTACTGTTCCAGTACCTTCAAAACCTGCTCTATTTTGACGAAGTTGTTCTACAGAAATTCCTTGTTTTTCAGCCAAAGCTTTATCAAACTTACCAAAAGATTTCTGTCTTAGTACTAGCATATAATTACTTTTTAACGATTTTAACAATCTTCATAATCTTTTTAGCGGGTTTCTGAAGAACCTTGCCTGCCTTCTCCAACTTCTGACCTTTAGCAAATTTTTCACCAGCACCAGGAGTAACACCTGCTTCTCTTACAAGTTCCTTACCTTTCTTGTCGAGCTTTTCACCAAGTTTCTTAGCTCCATAAATAGTAGCACCGCTGGCTAGAGTTACAGCACCAGCTGCTGCGGCGGCCTTTGCAGCCTTATCCTTCTTAGAGGAAACTTCCGTTGTAGAGAACAGCTTTTCCTCGCCTGTAGTTTCATCGATTGCTACAGAAAATACTTTACGACGAATGTACATATTCTTTAGATTTGATTTATAATGTTAAGAGGACTTATATATGGCTGTTCCATAAAACGGAAACTGTTAGTCCTTATTTATATCAGAAAGCGTCTTTTTCTTAAGAGCTTTTCTTTCTTTTCTCTTTTTAGGCAGTACATAAGCTTTAAGTCCGGTAATAGCATTTCGGACCATCCTTGTTTTTTTCTTAACTGGCTGTACTTGACCAATCTTACTTTGATCTACCAAGTCAAGAGTTCCGTCTAGCTTACCGACCATATAATCTGCCTGATTTCCCATATATCCTGTAACCTGGGATGGAATATAAGAAGCTCCATTCAAGTTTTCAGGATAGGAGTAATGTTTTCTCTTGATTAACATAAGCCTTTAAGTGGGTTATAAATTCCAGTTTCCCTCTCAAGTTCTTGCTGTCCATTCTCAACATCCTTAGTGAATGTTTTCTCCTTATATTCTTCCATAATTCTTAAACTTAATGTTTCATTGGTACAGGTTGAACTATCTTAGATCTTGTCTTATAGAGTCCTACGTTTCTAGCTGTATCATCATTCTGAGCTTTCTGAATACGAATTTGATTTTTCATATCATTATCATCTTTCTCTTCCTGATCTTTCTGTGCTGCTCTAAGATTTTTCATAGCATCACGTCTTTCTTGTGCCTGAATCTTCTCACGCATTCTCTAAGTCTGAAGTAACTATCTTTGTTGCTTCATTTGTTCAATCTGTAATTCTCTTGAAGTTACCTGTTGTTGTCTAAGATTTTCCTGGAGATCTACATCGGTCTGGTCAGCATAAGTTTTTCTTCGTAATACAATCATAACTTATAATTTATCATCATCCTTGTTTATCTCAGGAGGTTCTACGCCAAGTTGTTCATACTGAGAATTAACCTTAGCCTGTAATAAATTAAGATAAGCTTCAAGCGATTCATCTGTTATAATAGCTTCAGTATTCGGATCAATACTCTTGATCTGATTCTGAATATATGACAGGAATGCTTTACCATCAATCAATGGGGCAGCTGTTTCAATAGTCTGTAGTGCATTCTGAATTATCGAAGTAACACCCTGAACCAGACCATTAATAGACTCTGACTGATTGATTTGGTTATTATATTCTACACTTGTTTTCTCTGATATATGTAAGCGAATAAGTGCAGGATCTAGGTCATCTGCATAAAGATTCTTATAGATAGTACATACAAGAGCTATCATAGAGTCTTTAATACCACTCATAAATCCTGATACTCTAGAATTTGCACGCTCTGATTGCTGTAAAACTTGCCACTTATTACCACTAGTTGAATCCATAATTGTAGTAGGAAGACCGAGTGGACCAAGTATATTAGCCTTACAAGTATCAAGAGTTTGCATTATATCTAACAACTTATCCGTTAATTTATCAAGAGGTAGCATAGAATTTTTACCGCCTAGAGTAGAATTATAATCAGGAACAAATTTTGCACTCTGAGTTAAGGTATTTTCGATAAATGAAATTACGTCAAACTGAGAGGTCAAAAAACTAGATAACTCGTTTGTATTGTTAGCTAATTTAGTCGCTCTAGCACATAATTCATTAGCGCTCTCTAGGGGAATAGATTTATCAAACTGTAGTAAGAAAATTTGTACACTTGATAAATCTCTAAGACTGATAAGGGATACTAGAAGCTCTTTGATAACAAGCTCTTTTACTTTTAAGATCATAGAATAAAGTAAAGGTTCAGAAGTCATGTAAGATTCTTTTTTCAATACTTTATTTCGATTAGTATCCTTATCTTTGCTATCCGAAAGTTTTGGTTTTTCTACTTTACCATGTTGTTTATTATTCCACTCTTCAGAAAGATCATTTACAAGACGAAGATTCTGTGAGGCAATATATACAATTTGATCTGATGGAATTTCATACATAGCTCCATCATCTCCTTTGGCTAGATAAGTTTCTTCCATCTCACCTTCGGAATTTCTTTTCTTTTTGGTAATAACACAAATAGGATCATTAATTTCCTCAATCCTAAATTTTGTATGTCCCGTTTCATCATGAGTTTTCTGAAGCATTCCGAAATACTCACCATAGAAAACATAATCCTGAAGATGATCTCTAACCCAATCTAGAATCTTCAGGTCTTTTGTTAAGATATCATTAAGACGATCAGTAACTTGATGATTAACCTCGTCTCCTTCCTGTTCCATTATAGTAACTAAATTCTGACCATTACCTTCAACTAAGAAATTTATAATATAGTCAGAAAAGAAATTAGTTGCAAGTTTAGCTATATCTAGAAGCTGATATCCTTTAAGTTCTCCTATTCTATCTAAGTAACCAGAAATAAGATTACTTGGACTAGCATTACCAAGGAGAGGCGACTTTCTATTAAATCCATCAAAGATACTATTACTAGTACCACCTATCGGATTATAGCCACCACCTGTTCGATATACATTTGATCTTATCGGAACTCTTGAGGAACCAATGGCAAATGAACCGAACATCTTTTGCATAAATGTTTCTGATTTCTTCATGTTGAATCTATCTTTTAGTTTATTATACACAACCAATCGATATATCATCATGAACTCTCTAAGGAATATATCGATCCTTTATAACTATTCTCATAAAATAAGGCAATCCGACATTTTTTAAGCAATTTTATGGGATTTTATGCCCTTTTTAGGCTATAATATGCATTTTTTAGCTTAATATCGTACTTATTTGATGCATAACCGGGTCCATTATATGCTTTTGCCATACCTTTGAAGTCTAGAGATACAAAATACTTAGTTATTCTGGTTCTTTTCATAAATTCAATACCTAGAATTAACTGAGTAAATTCATCCTTAGACATTCCTGATACGAAGCTACTAACTGTCTTCATACCACATAGAGAATAGTTGAAACCCATAATCTGTAAGAGACCCCAAGACGTAGACATATTAGCTGCATCTTCCGAAATCTTTCTAGCTCTTTCTAATCTGTCCCATTCTTTCTCTCCTCCCTTATAATTCTTAACCCACTTTGAAGTTATAATGTCAGAATTTTCAGGGAGATATTTATTAGGATCCTTACCTTCTTTCTTCAAGTATTTCCAGAATTGATAAGACTCTAACAATATTCTTGGACGACCAGATCCCGACAAAAATCCAGAACCATTTGACTCAACTTGTACAAATGCTTGAATCATCTCCGGCTCACAACTAAGAAGCCATCCGAAGATAGAATAATCAGATTTTTGTATATCTCCAAGAGGAGTTTTACTATATCTTTCGGCTATTAGAATTTGTTTCCATGAGTTATAGCCAAAGATTCCATCCGGTGTCAGTCCATAATCTTTCTGATAGTCCTTCATCTTAGTAACCATTTCCTCATCACATACTACACGAGGAGATAGACCTAGAAGCTCGGAAAGTCTTTTAACATCTGATCCGGAACTTCCTAATTTTACTGTTGTCATAAATCTAATAAATTATTTTAATGTTTTCGAGCCTAATATGCCTAAAGAGCCTTAGACGCAGACTCCTTACTATCATAGTGCGCCTCCCATAAGCGAGGTGGGGTTGCTTTCATACTAACAATTCTCCATTTTCCGTTAATCCTATGAATTACTCCTTCACCTTTCTTAATTTTCTCAACTATTTCCTTCGGGGCCTTCTCTCTGTTATCTATCTTACTAAACGTCTTTTCCTCACGATCGGCAGGAATAAGAATGTCAAGATAGAAAACATCATCAGCCATATCATTTACCAGTTTATCTACTATGACATCTGGAAATCTAAGCTCTATCTGAAATAGAAGCTTCCCGAGAATTTCAAAATAGTTAGACCATATACCACGTCCATTTAGTCCTCCAGAGATACATACTATAAAACCCTCAGGAGTCTCTTTACAGCGGTCTTCACATATATAAAACTCTCTACCTTCCAGATTAATTTTGGTTGTATCTATTCCTCCCATAATCTCAGGGAATCTAGATACTACAAATGGAAGATCAAATTTACTTCCTCGTATTAGTTTCATAACTCATCACTATATTTTTAACAATACCGACAGCTTCATATGGTCCTTCAACGGTATATTTTGCTTTTCTTCTTGCCGGTACTAATCTACCCTGGAAATTTTTCATACACAATTTCCTCCATATATTTAAAATAAAAGAATAGAATCTGATATCTTATTCTTATCAAATTCTATTCTATGTTTTTATTTAATTCCTATTATTTCTAATCCATTAACAAAAGTATTAGTACTAGGATCTTTTACTTTTGTTTTCTTTATCTGAAAATATTTATCTAAGTCTCTAGCTTTTGGTAATAAATTTAATCCAAGCTCTTTATAAATATTTCCAACTAATTCTTTTAATTTAGTATTTGGATATTTATCACCTACATTAAAGGAGTCTATAAATTTGGCTTGTATATCTTCTTCAGAAATTTTTAATCTATCTACTTCTTGTTTTATATAAGTAACATTATAGCCTAATTGGGCACACCTTTTTGGACCAACTAAATTATAATACTGATCAAATTTTTCTGATACTTGCTGTGCTATCAAAGACTTTTCCTCATCAGTATACTCATCTATTTCACATAGTTCTTTAAGTCTATCAGAAATATGTCCGTTTTTAGGATTTCTAAGATATTCAACATAATGGCCTATTTCATCTAGTCTAAAATTATTACTTTTGATTATATTGAATACTGTAAATCTATCTTTGTAATCTATTTGCTGAATATCAAAAGCTCTTTCTTCTGCTATCAGAACAAGATCATTAAATATAGGATAATAATTATTTCCTGAAAAGTTTACAGAAATATAATCTTTGGTATATTTTTCTACTACCAATGCAGATCTTAGTTTTCCTACATAAGATTCTTTTTCTTCACTACTAGCTTTATCAAAAAGACTTAGAACATTGGTAGATGCTTCTTTCTTTTTCTCAACAAACTTATTAAAAACTTCTTTGGATTCATCTTTTCCTATTCCAAGATTCTTAAAATAAAATTCTGCATGATTCTTCCAAGGATTTTCAATAAGTCTTTGGCGGCCTAAGATTTGAGGAAGATCTAAAGAGATGTCAACGGCTAAGGATTCAATATTAGCATCACTCAGAATAAAAGATCTAGCATTCGTACTATAGAAATCAGCACCTAAGTATACTGTTCTAGTACAGAAAGTAAACATTTTATGAGGCTCTCCTCTTAGTGGTACTCGACCTATTTGATATTTCTTTCCAAGTTTTTTCTTCATCTTAGCTTGGTTTTGAGGAGTATTTGAACAAAGGATGTTTACTTGATCTGGTGTAAGTCCAACATTCTTTACAATCCTAAGTATGTCATTAACCGAATTAAGATAAAAAACAGCCTCTTTAGATTGAACCGGAATTCCTGTAATCGGATTTGCTAAGACAGCGAATTTTCCATCTAGATAATCCTGAATAATCCTCTTAATTTCGGTGGTAAGTGATTTCATTTTCCTTACCTTAAGTTCCGGTTTGATTGTTCTTGACGGATCCTTTGAAGACCAGTCAAGCTCAAAGAAAGGAATATTCTTGAAATAGTCTAACCTGAAGAGATATCTATCAATCATTGGTGTAGCAGAAACAAAACAAATTCTTGTCGATGTTCCTGAGAATTCTTTAAGTTGTTCGAAAAATTCAAATTCAGTAGAAGCCTTAAAGCGTGAATCTACAAAAATTGACTGGAACTCGTCGACAACAATCTTAAATCCTTTCATAAGACCTTCTTCCTGTAAAACTTCTTTTACATACTTGAAAGAATCATAAGTAACAATTATCTTACAGGGCTTACCTTCTTGATCTCGAAGATGAATATAATTAACTATATCATCTTTCATCCGATCTTTGATGCTCAAAATCTCAGACTCTTCACTATTGTCTTCAGAAGATTGATTCATTTTATCAGTGCTCTTATTAATATCAATATCAACATTAGGATCAAACTCAAGTTCATTCTTCACATATAGCACATCATCTGGATGTTGATTTTCTTTGTTTTCTAGGAGTATCTTACGAGGACTACACAGAACAACATCATCCTCTGAAGTTAGGCAGTATTCAGTAAAACCACATCCCGGAATCTTTTTATCAATTATAAAAGCATGATCGAAAACATTCAGATTAAAATCCTCCCATTCACTCATATATCTAATTCCTGGAGGAACTGGAATTGAAATTTTATTAGTTTCTTTATTTAATTTAAAATCCAACATAACATAAAATATTCAAGAGTTAAGTCCCTTGGATGTTTCTAAAAATCTCGGGCCAAGGGAACGTCTATTTCATGTATGAGGATTTAAAACGCTGCGAAGCGCGTTTTTCTACTGTTACTTTAACTTTTATGGTATAGCACTATAATAACATAATCCAGGAGAAAAAGTAGAAAACTAAAATTGAGTCTCGCCGACCTCCTTTATGGAGTCGGCAGAGACGATTCATCGGGGATCTATTCAGAGCGTAGCCAGTAAAATTTCGTAGCGGAAGCGTAGAAATTTTCGGCATCATAGGCGTTCCCCTGGCCGGAAAAAATTAGAAAACTCTGAATCAGGCCGTCTTCAAAAATTCCAAAAATCCCTCGATATGCAGACGAATGATTGCTTGTTTTCCGGCATCGCTCATGAGAAACTTGACATCATCCTTATTGTCTTGATACATATTTTCGGTAAGAACAGCGGGGCAAGATGTTTTCCGTAGTACATAATATCTGGCCTCTAAGTCAAGATCCCCATCACTTTTATCTGTCCTTATAGGTTTTTGACTCCCGCTAAATTTTCCAGAGTTCTTATATTCGGTCAAGTTTTTATCGGCAGCCTTATATAAGAATTCGGCTAAGGTATCAGATTTAGTTTTTCCGACCGATGTATAAGCTGACCATCCTCTAGCGTTTGTCCAGTTTCCGGAATTTCCAGCTCCGTTTACGTGGATAGAGATATAGAAAGTTTGTCCTGGATGTCTGGTGGCAATAGTATTTACGACCTTAACTCTTCTGGATAGTTCAAGACTCTGTGTTTCATCTGCGTCTTTTCCAGTCATCTTTTGGTCAGGCATTAGTGAGAGATAGTCTATATAGGTATTAATTCCATATACGCCACTAAAGATGTCATAGAGTTCAGTTACAATTTCTCTAGACCATTTAGCTTCGGACAATACCTTATCTGGACTACATTTCCCAGGTGTTACTCCGAGATGTGCGGTTCCGAGTATTAAATGTGCATCTGTTGTTTTCATATCGTATAAATTTAGTTCCGTCTAAGTTCGTCTAATCGCCTTATATATGTAATAAAAAGACCATTTCCGGAACACCACACCTAGGAAATGGTCATAGTTTTTGTTACCTCTCTTATCGTAAACAGGGAGAGTTCATGTTTGTGTGGTAAATTAAACTTTTAAAGTGGATCAGTATGAGAAACTTTGAATTTAAAAACTACCGAGACTTAAAAGGTCCGAGAATGCCAGAAATAACAGAGCTGTGCACAAAGGTAGTTAGATTGCCTAGACCTTAATAAGGTTTTGTGATCTTGGAAGGATACGTGAAAAATAGTAACGATGCCTTCCGAAAATCCACAATAAAAGTGGTAGGAAACTGAGTATTGCAAGTACTTAGTTTCTTTTTTTTTGTTCCTAAGGCCAGATTCGATCTCAGTCCCAATCTTATGTAGACAGCCTTAGGATATTTTTTTTATTTTAATACTTTTTCCAGGATTTATTTTCTATGACATCCTTTATAGCACCTAGTTTAGGATTTTTTAATTTAAACTATACTTTCTTAGCTTCTTTTTTCCTAAGTGCTATTAATTTATTAAAATCCTCTTGAGTTTTTGGCTTTATTATATTTGTAGGATTATCCTAATTTAATTCAGAAACATAATATTCCAAAGTTTTCTTTTTCTTTGGGTCAGTATATTCAGAGAGGCTATACTTATACTGATCTTTCATTCTAGAAATAGCACCGAATGATTTTTGTCGTAGTATAATCATTGTTTTCCAGAAATTATGTTTATTCTTTTCTTGATAGTTCCTCTATTATTATCTACTGCCATTTTACCAGCATCTTTCAAGCCTATCTCACCTTTCAAGAGTTTTCGTCTGATTCCAAGTAAATTATTTTGTCTATCTAATTCAGCTTGTTGTAAATCTAGAGCTCTATCTAACATGCTGAACTTTTTAGACTTACCATGATATTTATTCCAGATTTCTTCAGTGAGTTCTTTCATATCACCATTTTCATCTATATAGGCAGGAGTACAAGTTCTATTTCCCTTTTCATCCCTGCCATCAAAATGAAGTCCCTGTATAAATTGAGGTACTTTCTTCTTTTTCTTTTCAGAAAAGATCTTTTGTCTAGGTATTATCATCTCATTATTTCGTATGTAGCATAAATTTCGTCCCTTCCCTCGTGATATCCTTTCCAAATCTTTAAAATCGGAAATTCACCACCACTAAAGGAACGTTTAACCTCATCCTTTGTGATTGTTCCGCCAGATATATTTTCAATTTCCGAAGCGCACCAATCAGAAGGAATCTCATTGTATATCTCTTCTCCATCGTGGCTAACATCTCCTGGGTCTTCTATTTCCCACCACTTCTTAAAGATATCATAGGTGCAAAGACTAGAGCATCCGACCTTAGGAGAGTAGTATAGTTTAAGAATTCCGTATAGTTTTAAAGAGAAATCGTGTAGTATATGTTCAATTATTTCCTGATCTTCTGTACCTGCTGGAAATCTATATATACCTCCTACCTTACCGAATTCTTTTTGTCTAAGTATAATCATAGTTTATCTATTTTAGAAATTATCTGCTTTTCTAAGAATTGAATTTGTTTATAATTCTTATCATCCTTATAAGCTTCACCAATTTCATCATCCTCTATAATTTGCTTCTTCAAATAATCTTTAAGCTCGTTTATTCCAATTTGTTTGAAGGATTTAAAGATTATTCCAGATTTCCTAAATAGATTTCCACTCTTATCATACCAGATATTTGCAGAGCCTAAATCAATATCATCTAGACCCCATCCAAAAAGAGATTTATAAATTTGATTATTCTTCTCTTCTGTAAACATCCCAATACAAGGAATAGGACCAACCATATATTCACCAGAATTTTGTAGTTGTGCTAATTTATAAAAGTCTTTATTAATTCCTAGCTAATAATACTTTTGAATTGGTTGAGGAAGTTCTTTTAGATTAGAGGGAGATGCCATTATTTTTTCCACATGTTCTGCCCTCATTGAGAAAGCTTTTTGTCTAAGTATTATCATAATTTCTATTTCTATTTAGTTTGGTTAATCCCTGCCACATATCTCACACACCCTTCATTTCTCGTTCTCCATAAATATAAGTTCAGGATATTGTAAATTATAAATTTAAAGAATCGAACTTATTTTACAAGAAACGAGAGATACTACGAGTTTGAGAATCTAAATGTAAAGTATAATTTTCAAAATTACAGATTAACATTTATAACTTTAAACTCGAGAACTTAAGGTGTGTAGCTCTCTGGCAGGTGTAGAAAGCCCTATATATGATTGTAAAAAAGACTACTTCCCGAGACACCACACTAAGGGAGGTAGTCTATTAATTTTTCACTATTGTCTTTGGTATACCAGGAGACTTGAAGTGGTGTGGTAAAAAGAGAATTTAAAAATCAATCATTATAAGAGATCACAAATTCAAAAACTACAGAGAACCTAAAGGGCCTAGCTTTCCTGAGGTTAGTCTCTGTACGAAAGTAATTAAGTTGCCTAGATCTTAAAGGTAACCTAATTGCGTAAGCCTCGAACAAAAGTAGAGTCTTACAGAAAATCCACGTTAAAGGTGGTGAGAAACTGAGTACTAGCGATACTTGGTTTCTTTTTATACCGTTTAGATATGTGATAGTAAACCATTTCCGAACTCCACACTCAGGAAATGGTATTTTTATTTTTGCTATCCTTATCTAGGGCTGCAACTCTAGATAAATCAGGATGTGTGGAAGCTAAACTTAATCATAATAACCGTATGAGAAAGTTTGAATTTAGAGACTATCGGGATCCTAGAGGTCCAATGATTCCAGAGATTAAGGCTCTCTGCTCAAAGATAGTTAGGTTACCTAGATCACAGTAAGGTCTAAGTAATTTTGTGATACCAGAATAATAGTAGGCATATCACGGAAATCCACGTTAAAGGTGGTAGAGAAATCAGATATTAGAGGTATCTGGTTTCTTTTTTTTTATCTTAGAAAATAGATTCAACCATTTCTTGTACTACTTGACGTGATACCTCCCTAGAATTTTCCTCTTGGGATTTTAGACCCTCCATAGTTAGAGTATAGCCTGGGTTTACTCCAAGTTCTGTACCTTCAAGCATGTCTAATCTAAGATTCCAGCAGCACTATTCTAGGGAGTCAAACAGGTCCTTTGATCCGATTCCGTCATTGGAGTCAAAACTAGCTATGTCATCTTTTCCGGTTCCATCAGCTCTCCAAGTTCCTGAGGATGCTTTTATAGGGTGATCTACTTTTATTTTTCCTCCAGTCGTAGTAACATACTTAAGATCATAAATTTCACGAAGTAACCTATGATTTACAGGTATCTTTATAAGTTCTAGATTAAGAAGACTTTTAAGATATTGTGCAGGTTCTGGAAGTCGGTCAGTAGAAATATTTCGGTTTGGTATCATATCCCTAGTTAGGTCTTGTAAGAGTTGTGCACTATGACTTGAATCCGAGGAAACTCGAACGTCATACTGTTTACTTAGTTCTTTTATAAGATCATAGAAGTGAGAAATACTAGTTTGCTGTCCCTGTATTCTAGAGACACCTATATTAACTAAAGATCGTATTATAGGAAATTCAACCTTATTAACTGTTTTCTTCCCTTCCAGCATTACTATACTTAGACCAGAGACGTCGTGCTTAGATGACAAATCAAGGCCAATCCAGATTGGGGTATGGGCGGGGATTAATTCTAGAGCTTTTTTGATTTTATCATAAAGCCTATCCTTAAGATCAAAGAAATCTACTGCTATAATTTCTGGAAGAGGATTTTTGTTTCCCATTTCCATACACTTGACAACATGACTTATATCTCCACCAAAGAATAAACTAGATCCGGCTAGAGCAACACCACATTTATCCATAAGACATTTTCTAAGGTCCATGTTAGCTTCAGTCATTAGTGAGATTGGAGCTTCTATTATACGATCTGGATCAAACTCTGGAGAGATTTTTCCATTTTCGTCGGGATAAATTTTTTGAGGTGGTGTTTTTGGATCACCTGCATAGATTAAGAATGTATTTTTACCTGGTTTCTTAAGCTCTGGATAAAGTTCTGGTCTTACTTTCCACTGTGGCTCCGATATATTCAAGAGCATCTTTTTGTCTGGTATAAGTTCTTCGAATCTTATCGTAGCGGAAGAATCACCTGAAGCAGAGGAGTCAAGTAAAAAGCCTCCAACTAATTGTAATGTCTTTTTGCTAAAACGGCTATGCATACGACCCCAGCCAGTATTAAGGGTACTAACACTAAGGTTTTCTGAATTAGGATCTTCTATTCCCTCTGAATTACCCCAGAAGTTAACTTCCGAGTAAAGTGCAAAGCGTAATTAAATCTTTAGTTTCCTAAAGTACTGACTATATCTTAATTAAGTCTTTTCATCATAAGACTTAACAAAGCCCTTTTCGAAGTACGTATCAATAGTACCCCTACTCCTCCGATCCGAGGATAGTCGATACAGGTTCTCTATAATAATAGAGTTTCCCACGGAATTACCATATTCTTTTGTAAGAACTTAGGTTTCTCCGTTAGCTATTTAAATAAATAACCCCGTTGATTTACGGCAAAGGCTTAATACAGGCCCGAAAATTTATCTACCAAATCAGTTCCTAATCCAGCACGTCTACTTCTAGGCGAACCAGTAAATACATTAAACTTTAGGAGAGGATTTTTTGTTGTTCTGAAAAAAGGAGAGTAATATAGTACGTCTCTTTTAAACCAATCAACAAAATCTTTTTCTGCTAATTCTGACTTAACGTGAAATATAATAGCAGATAAAGGTCGTCTTGCAAGTCCTAAAGTTTTTGAAGGATTTTTTAAACATAAGAGTCTGGCATAAGTATATGCTAATTGTATTCTACCCATTGTTGATTTACCTAGCAATAAATTCTTTAGTTTCCTAAAGTATTGACTATATCTTAATTGAATTATAATAATATATTCAACAAAACCTTTTTCGAGATACGTATCAATAGTACCCCTACTCTTCCGAACATGAAGATAGTCGATACAGGCTTCCATTAGTAGGATTCCCACGGGATTAGCATGGAAATTAATCTTTAGCTTTCCCCGTTAGCCACAACTAAGTGACCCGATTGATGAGATCGTAAAGGTTTAACAGGCCTAGAGTTGACCAATAGCACCACTCAGTATTTGATATGGTTTTGCAGTTAATAATCTAGATGGGTATATTTCATTTAGTACGCCTTTCCAATAATTAAAAATACTAGTACCTCCATTAAAAAAATTTTCTCCACCTAGGTAAAACTCGTCTGTATAAAACTCTTCTATACTTGGAGGTTTCATTTTATATCCAATAGTCTTAAGAGCAACTAACTCTTTTTCATAGTCAGTTAATTTACTATATTGTTGCTCTAAGTTTATATTTTCAATTTCTCTAATACTAGACTCAGGATCATATCTAGAGTCGTGATCTATAAAATTATTCATAACTCATTCTTTTAGGTATATCTATTATTTCTGTTGATTTTCCATCTATCAATATTTGTTTTAAAACATTACCTATATCAGAAAATGTTTTGTATGTATATGGAATTTCAATAAGTTCTATATTATTTAGAGAACAGTATTTCTTTTCACTATCATCTCTAAGACACTGACTTATAAATCTATCTTTGTCAAAAAATCCGGAGTCATTGTCTTGATAATTATAGTGTTGAAATCCATTATATTCTATCCAATAAGTTTTTCCAAGATAATTTTCTATTACAAAGTCTACACGAATTGTTTTTGTTTTTCTAGCAAAAATTTCATTTTTCATTGTAACTTCATCTTGAAATTTTATATTATTTTCAGTTAGCCACTTAGATACTTTCTTTTCTCCTTTAGATTTTCTTGGGGTTTCTATGTTACCTCTAAGAAATTCTTCTGGAGTACCAGTAATGTATTCTTCTGTAGTTTTATTAAAAGCAATTATCTCTCTCCTTAGTCCTCGATAGTTAGTTCCAGAGAAATCATAGATATCTCCGTAAATATCTATACATCTTCTGATAAATTCCTCCTTATCAAGAAATTTTCTATCACCTACGTCCCTCATTGTACAGGCAGGACATCCAAATCCTTTCCCATAAATTAATTCATTTGGTCTTTGAGAAAAATACCTACCACATTTATTGCATTTAAGAATAATTGGAGTAGTTAGATTTACATATTCAACTTTATCATAACCATAAGTATCTCCAAACATTTCTTTACACATCTCTACAAACTCTTCTGTAGAGTATGCAAATATTTCCTTTGTAAGAATTCCACTACAGACACTATGTTCATTTCCTGTTATTATGAAATCCTTAAAACAAGTTTTCCATTCACCAACTAGTTTATGTGATTTTGGAGATACCTCGTTTACAAATATAGTAAATTTCTCATGAGTATCGTTTACATAGTCAGGTAATCTAGAAAAGTCATAATTAAATTCCCTAGTTCCACTGATTTTTCTAGTTTCATGATATTGTTCTATTATGTCTTCTTTAACTATTAATCCTTTTGGGAATTTAGAATTAATATTTTTTGTTAGTTCTGAAGCTAAAAAATTTCTTGTATATCTATATTTGATATTTTTATAGGTACCTAATCGTTTTATTACTTCTTCACTCAGTCCCATTTTATCTTCATCTGTAAGAATATACTTTTTCCATGGTTCTTGTTTATATGTATAGTAATTTCTTATTCTTAATCTAATTACTACACTACTCATAGTTCTAGATTTTAAACCATAGAATTTTCCTATCTCTTTAAAAGATAAACCCTGTTTCATGTAAGATATTAATTCATCTTTCTTTTCTTCCCAATTAATGTATTTTGGATTTAGCATGATATTATAAAATTTAAAAGTTAATTTAGATATTTTGGTTTTTAGATTTAAAGGAGATTACTAATACGGTGGCCAAACCATTTCATAATCTCCTACTTTCATTATGCTAAAACCAAAAGTATCTTCTATTCAATTATCAAAACCAAGTTGTCTTTTTCTTGGTTTTTATGTGAAGAAGTCCAGAGTCGGTAGGATTTTTCTTTACCCATTCTGTACTTTTCTTAAATTCTTGTATTACCCCTTGTTCTTCTACTTTAGGAGTTTTATTTCTCCGGCCCGTCTTGTTCTACGCGCCACATATTTTGTTTGCACTTAAGGATTTATAAAAATGAAGAGCAAGTTATAGAGTAAAATAATATAATAGCTCTTCAAGGTTCTTATATAAGTGCTTCCATCTCTTCTTTACTTCTGGCACGTAATTTAAAAATAGAATATATAAGATCGTGCCTAATATCTAGAAGAGAAATACTTGGCGCGGTTATTTTCCGGGCCGTAGTTCCCATAGTCCAATCGAATGGTACCAAGCTTATTTCACTTAGGCTATGGGATATTTTTTTTAATTCTTTTTTGCGGCGACCTTTCTGTGAACTGCTCCGGCGGCTACAGAAGTTCCGAGTCCTGCAAGTCCGACAATACCTGCTTTCTTTGAAATACCATTAGCTAGTTTCTTTGAGCCCTTGAGTTTTTCGATAACTTCTGAGGCTTTCTTGTTTGCTGTGATATTTCCTTTGGCCAGTTGTGTATCTTTAATAGTCTGGTCAATCTTCTTTTTAAATCCTTCTTCCTTAAGTTTTGCGCCTAACGAAGTTCCTAGTCCTGCTGCACCTAAAATAGAACCTCCGATAGCTGCGTCTTTTGCTATCTTTTCCTTCTTCTCCTCTTGTTTCTTGGAGAAGTATTTACGAGTTAGTTTCATATCTTGTAGTTATTTTATGAGTTAGTATCATTCTCGTTTTCTGTAGAATGATTGAATAAATATTTTTCTTCTGGAGTTAGTTCTGAGATTGTTTTTACTTTTATGTGAGATCCATAGTTTTTATTTATATACTCATCTAATGGCATCTCTACTGTCTCTTTATTAGTAAGCTCAGAATCATCCGGATATTCTATGTACCTATTGACTAATTTATTAAATATTTTAATTGTCTTCATAATTATAAATCAGCATCCTCCACGGAATAATCAAATAAACTTTTCTCTTCAGGTGTCATTTCAGAGAATGATTTAGTTCTAATCCTTTTGTATGCCTCAAGAGCTTTCTTTTTTGTTCTTCACTGTATATAACTGTTTCTACTAGGTCTGGATTTGTTTGAAAAGGTAATTCTATCCAGGTCCTAGTTAGCTTATCATATACTTTTTATATATTATCATGGATTAATTACTATCCTCCTCTGGATATATATATACCAGTCTGTAGATTCAATCATATTTCTTCCCTAGTTTCTGAAGAGTAGGTAAGATTTATTGATTTAGTCCTCTATTGTTATACCCATCTCATGTATCTTTTTATAAATAGGATCAAAATCTATAATAGTATTAATATCTTTGCCGTTTATAATAACTTCTCTCAGGACATTCTCAATTTCCTGGATTGTAAATAGAGTATATGGAAGCTCAACATAAATTATATTATGTTTTTTGCAATACTTTTTAACCCACATATCTCTTTTTACTTGACTGACAAAATTATTAATATCATCCTTATGAAATTGTCTAGAAAACTGATAATGTGGTTTTCCATTATATTCTACATAGTAAGTTTTCTCAGAATATTCTACAGTATAATCGATAGAAACACCTAAAGGACGTATATCTTTTGGAACAGCATCATCTAAGAATAATTGTTTTCCGAAGTTTAGTCCAAGATCTCCTAATGCTTTCTCAGTAAAATATTCTCCCATTGAATTTGGCATAAGTTTAGAAGCTCCATACCCATGACAGCTTTCTCTAGCCAGAAAAATTTCTTCTCTTATTTCGTTTGGAATTTCTATTTTAAATTTTTCTACAGCTTGATATATACATTTAGGATCTATTCCGCCAAGCTCATTTTTAGCACATCTAGCAAAACAATATCCATTTCGTTTAAGAAGACCTTCAATGTATTCTTTGGTAAAAATATCTATAAAAGCTTTATTAAGATCTTTTTCAGTTGCCTCTTTTCCAGTTATTTCTAAGATTAATTTTCTTTTTACTTCCTTAGATGATTCGATCTTTTTATCATTTCTACCTAAATCTTTAGCGAGACTAGATACTAATCTCACGTCTAGGTTAAAAGATTCAGCAATTTCATGTCTAGTCATGCCATTATCTAGTAATTCAATAAGTTTTTCTTTAGTTAAACCAGTTTCTACTCTTATCTTATCGAATCCTATATAAAATATTCCCTTGTCATGAAGTTCTTTGATCGATGGTTTTTTAATTTTATACTTTCTTTTCAATCCCAGAATAACAGATGGATTAATTCCCATCATATCTCCAATTTCATACCTAGTATATCCATTATCAACTAAGTATCTGATTTTATTTATATCATCCTCTGTATATTTCTTAGATAATTGTTTTTTACCTCTTACTATATTTAGTTCTTTCCCACGTTCCATACAGAGATAATTTACTTCTTCTTTAGTTTTACTCTGTATATTTTTCGAGATAAAAGAAATAGATTTCCCCTCTAAATATAGTTTTCGTACGAGTTCTATATCTTCTTCAGTCCAAGGGGTTACTGTTTCTACTAAATAGTTGATTCCAAGTCTTCTACAAATATCTAGAAGTTGTCGTTCTGTAATATTATATATTTTAGATACATCTAAAAGATTTAATTTTTCTTTTTCAAAATAATTTATGAGATTTAATTTCTCATTTTTCCAAGTTCTTCTCATATCAATATTAGTTTATTATATATTTCTATTCTCATTAATAATTTTAGTAGTTTATTAAATAGGGGAATATTATAGATCGCGAATCTATAATATTCTTCCCCAAAACATACTAATATTATATGAGATGTTTATTTCAATTATGGATTAATTACTAAATCTTCAACAGGTTTTAAATACCAATCTGTACTTTCTACTAATCCTTGTCCCCAGCTTCCAAAATCCAGATAGGAATCTTTGATACATACTTTTTCTTTTGACCATTTAAAATTGTAAGGTATCATTATTCCATGAGGATCTTGACCTTTTCTACTGAGTTTTATTTCCTTATCTTCAGTTTTATTATAAAGATATATTTGTTTGTCTAAGTCAGTAAAACTAAAGGCATCAGGAACAGCTATTTCTTCAGATACATAGTCATAATTTTTAGACTGAGTATTAATAAAGCTTCTTCCTCCTGTCTGACCAAATATTGTATGTATCTCGGTATACCCATTTAGAATATTTCCAGATATATTTCTTAAGTATAGTTCATCTAATGCGCCACAAGCTAGAAGAGTATATCTAACTGTTCTAACTCCAATTCTTTCTCCACGAATTACAATATCGTTCTAATCAAAATCGCCCAGGGTTTGGTCTTCGAAGAGAAATGTATAAGAGTTATAATCTGGATTTATAGGAATATCAAAAGGTTCTATCCCTGTAATATATAGAATGATATCATTAAAATCTTGATCGGCCAGATTTTCGATCGATAAAAACATATGCTTATTAAGACTTATCCAGCACATTCTAGGATCATTCTCTCCTAGACCAGAACTTTTGAAATGACCATATTTATTTATCTTGTTGTTTAATCTTCCGTCTGCATAAACCTCTCCTTGTTTCTCTTTCATTCCAAAATTGCTTCTCATCATAAATCCAATTTTGTAACCTGCCGGGAAATTATAGGTTCCTTGAGTTACACCAACTTCAGGGGTTCCATCACCCCAATATATAAGCTTATAAGAGTGATGAAGTTTAATTTCATTATCTGCACTTATAGATCGGCTGAGTTTAATTGCTTTGTATTTTGGAAGATTTTTTATATATTGTACTTCATCTTTTCCGACAAGATCAGATTCTTTGAAATAGTAATAATAAATATCGCAAGTTTCTATTTCATGATATCCACCATCATTTTTGTAGACAGGAGAAATAACAACGGGATCACCACCGGTTGTAATAGCATAACAGTTTTCATTGCAATATCCATTCTCTTTTATTTTAGCAAGATTTTTATATTTCTTTCCGTTAGGTAGATAAGTAAAAATAAAAGATCTGAATAAAGTTTTGAAAGATGAGTCAAAATCTGGAACTTCTATTATTTGTGCTACTTCATCTTTCTCACTTAGTTGGTATAGAAGTTCATTTTCAAAACCGGGATATCCACGTTGTCTCTCATATGGTATTATTGATTCTCCAAGATACCAGATTCTATTATCATCTTCGTCTGCCCTAGTACCTCTAGTCATTGCCATGGGAGAAATATCTGAAAAGGAAACCTCTTTATCTCCATGTTTAAATTCTTTGAGGGTATAGTAATTATCGGAGGTCACACAAGCTACATAGAGGCAAACATATGTATCTGGTGTATCATAGTTTAAAGTTACTGTTTTATCTCCTTCACAAGAATTCAGTACCTTTAGGGATGTGCTTTCTTCATCATCCTGAGAGTAAACAAGAACCTGAATTGTCTTGGTTCCTGGTAGTGGTGTAATAGTAATCGAACCATTTTTAGTCATGCACCAGTCATGATTTGGATCTAGTGTAAAACCAAATATCTTTTCTGCGTTTTCTTTTGATTGTTTTTCTTGGGCTTCACGTTGTTGTTCATCAAATCCGTGTCCCATGCATCCTGTAAGTAGGAATGCAGAAAAAAGAAAAATTAAATATTGTTTTATTTTCATAGTATCAATCAGTTGAAAGCTAAGATAGAAACAAAATTTTAAATTTGCTTCTATCTTTTATTATATTAATTATTTTCAGTTTCTGAATAATTACCTACGCCTAATCTGTAATGACCTTTACAAGAGGATAAAACTATATCTTGTTTATATTCTAACTCTCCTGTTTCTTCATTTTCTTCTAAGTAAGGTGGATAAACCAAATAATTAAACCTATCTACGGTATTTATTGATTTAGATAGGGAATGTAGTTTATCTTTTTTAGAGAATTTTGATAGGTAATGAGTATCTCCACCTGCTGGACCATCTGAATAGATATGTCCGTTAAGTATATCCTTTTTAAGATTTCTAATAGTTTTCTTTTCTATAGAATAATGACTACTAAAATCAGTTTCAAACTTTTTAGTCATATGTACAACAATTTTTAGATTGACTCCATATTCTTCTTCAACTTTTGGATCAGCCTTAAATTGTTTTTTTCAGGAGGAAGCATCAGGTCGTGTTCACTAAATATAGATCTTTTAATTTTCATCATTAATATTTTCCTCCTCCTCTTCTATTTCTGTAAATAATTTCTGATCTTCTTCTGATAATTCTGAGAATGATTTAGTTTTCATTCCTTTATACATTCCGATAGCCCTTAATTTTTTTTCTCCTGGTATATTTGATTCAGTTCGTCCAGGATCAGTATCATAAGGACGAGTTACCCAGGTTTTTGTAATTAAGTCATATACTTTTTTATATTTCAACATAGTTTATTATTTTTATATATTCAAATATAAGGACATAAACCCCATATTTCGGAATTTTCTTTCACAACGACACGAGAGAGTTTATTCCTAAGCGTTTCCTAGGCCTCTCTCGATTTGCATCTTCATTGTAGTTTTTGAATTATAAGTTTACGTTAAGTTACATCCAGAATCTTACATACTTGACATTCTCACCAAACATATTCTCATAATTCTTAGCTGCTGTTCTGATATACCACTTAAAGGGAAGTATCATAACGTGTCCAGCTTTCTTACAAATTTTCTTAGTCGTTTTCATAATCATAGTGCATAAAGTTTAAGTTAAGTTCTCACGCGCTATAGACTAACGAAAGGACATTGAAAGCAGTTAGTGTAATTCCGAGTGTGTAATGTTTAAGAAAGTTATAAGGATAGTTATAAATTTCATAGAAAACTATAGAAACTTACTTTCGACTTGTGATCGAAAATCACAATGTGTGGACAAACTACATGCCCTGTACACTCTTTGTTTTCCTGGTAGAACCTGGAAAACGCTAAGCTTACATTAATATTAATTAATAATTGATTAATATTATAATGTCTTGTACTTACTAAAATATTCATTTTAGGTTAGTACTAAATTGTTGATTCATTACAATATATTTTCTATCAATTATATTAATATTTAAGATCTTTTGTTATACACTCGGAGAAACCTATAACTGCAAATATTACCGCCATAAAACAGTAAACGTATGATATCGCGAAAGCCTTAAGATAACGTTTAGAATATATGGCGGTAATCTATTCCTTTCGTATCTTCCTCTAGCGCGATCTCATAATTTGTTCCTCGTGTAGTATCGAAACTTAGTGATCTTCCTAGGATATCACGCACGAGGATCATATGTAGAGAAATACGAAATTATTTCTCTTTTTGTTTCTCTTTTGATTTCTTTTTCTTTTTACTATCAATCATCTTTTTAGAGACTCCACCTATTGTTATTATAGCTGCACCTCCAACTAAAGGTAACATATATTTGTAGGTTTTCTTTGGTGCTCTTTTTACTTTGTTACCTATCTGAGATCCTTTTTGATACATATCATTTTTATATTTAGTTTTATCAAATTCAGTATACTCAGAATCTGTAGGTATGGTCATATGATTTCTGTCTTCTAAGATTTGTTTAGCTACTTTTTCTCCTTCAGGTGTTTTATATAATTCATCAATATAATCATCTGAAGCGGTGAATTTCTTACTTCTTAGAATTATCATCTTTCTTAGAATCTTTAAATTTTTTCATAGCATAAGCACCTGTTCCTAGGGATATTGCTCCTAATGCTGCACTTGTCTTTCCTAACTTCTAAGCAGCTTTTTCGCTTTTCAGAATAGCTTTATCTACTCTTCTGTTATATCGATTGCTTAATTCTTGAGAGTTCTTATTAATCGTCTCATCAAGTTTTGGATTTATTGTTTCTTGTAAATCTCTAACTAGACCATGAACATTTGCTTTAGCCTTATAATGCGCACTTCTTTCAAGAGCAATTGCTGAGCCTGCGCCTCCAAGAATTGATGCTCCTGCTGCTATCTTAGCTTTCTTTTTATCTTTTTCTTTCTTACTATCAGAGAAAGATTTCTGTCGAAGTATCTTCATAATTATTCTTTATTTTTTTTAGAGTCCTCATATTTCTTTTTCTTTCGAATATATGAGGTAGTAGTTAAGGCAGCAGGAATTGCAGCTCCTACTATCATACCCTTCTTTCCGGCCTTAAGTGTTCTAGGTGATTTAGCTGCTCTCTTAGATGTTTCGAGGGCAAAGAACCTAGGATTACTACTTATCGCACTCAAGGCTTCTGCAGCTCTTTGGTCTCCGGCGGCTGCTCTTTTAGGGAGTTCTGTTTTCACTCTCTCCATAACTTCCCTCGCCTAATTTAGTCCTGATACTCCTTTAGCTAAATTCTTTCCAAGTTTTCCACCAGAGTAAGAAAGAATTGATCCCTTTGCTAAGTATCCGACTTTGCTAGGATCTTCAGGCTCCTTTTTATTGGCAGAGAAAGATTTTAGTCGAAGTATTTTCATTTCTTCTTTGAATTTAAAAATTTATGAGCAGCTAAGAGTCCACCGGCAATTCCTACACCACTCCCGATCATTCTTCCCGTATTCTCATAATTTCCGGGATATTTTTTGGGGTTATCAAGTACTTCCTAATTATGATTTTTAAGTTCTTCAATCTATTTTATTATCTTCTGTTTATTTTTATTCAACATCTGATAATTATAGTCGTCTGGTTGATTCTCACCAACTCCGTATTTATCTAAAATACCAAGAACATCATCATCATCATAAAATTTCTTAATGTTTTTAGGATCAAAGTTATGGGATTTCAGATAATTTATGTAACCCTCTCTAGTTTTCATTTGTTTTCTATGATTATTTAGATCTTTTTCATTCAAGTTTCTTTTAATTTTTGATCCTATTCTCCCACCAATCTCATCGCCAGCTAATCCTCCCACTACATAACCAGCACCATAACCAGCAATAGATTTTCTAAGTGAGTATTGTTTTTGTCTTAGTATTTTCATAATTGTTAAAATTTTACACCTATTTTCTTCCTGAAATCTTCTCTTTCTTTAGAAGTTTTCATTCTCTTATATTTTCTGATAACTTTATCTGCGGACTCTCTATCTTTTTCTCCTTGCCTTTTAATTTTACTGGAACTAACTTTTCCTCCAGTAGATAATTCTGTAGCATCATTGAATAGATTAGATATGCTTAGTCCAACCATACCTCTTTTTAGAGAATCTGCTGTCGCTCTAGTTAGTTCGGGGTGTTTATCAGAAAATTTTGCTTTTCCTAATAATGGTTGTATACTTTTTGATTTATATAGACGACCTTTCTTATATCCGGAGATAAGACCAGTAGTTGCACCTATTCCTGCATATACTATATTTCTTGTTTTATCAGGGTTTCCGGTTATTAGCTTACTTTTCCTCTTTCCTTTTTCAACAAGATTAATATATTTGTCGTCTGTTTCATTCCAATCATTAGGAAGTTCATTATTAGAATAATCTTTTTGTATTCTTTTTCTGATTATATTTGAACCAGAAATTATACCTCCTCCTATAGCACCATATTTAGCTCCCTTCTTTATCTTTTTTAATGTTTTGGGAGTTATTACAGAAGATACTTCATTTAGCACCATAGAATTTAATTTCTTATTACCTCTAGTATATTTATTAAGCTCCTAAACTTTTTCTGGATGACCTTTAAGATAGTAATCTAGATCAAATTTTCTCTCTAGGTTATCTAAATATTGTCCAGTAGCTGCACCTAATACTGCCCCAGAAGCTACGCCAGAGGATAATTTAGAAATATCTTCTTTGGTTTTTGATTTATCGGAAGAGGATTTTTGTGAATAGGTTTTCTATCGAAGTATTTTCATAGATTTTATAATTTTAGCTATATCTTAAGAAATTAAATATTTTTTAATTTTTCTGAAATAGCCTTTCTTATTGTTTGATCATAAGCTGTTCTAGCTACAAGTCTTCCGACATTCTCTGCTGACGGATCTTTTTCAACAGCTTCCATATTTTCTCGAACCTAATATTTCTATTTAGGGAATAAGTATCTTTGTTAGGTTCAAGAGTTCTCATCATAAGCCTACTAAATCTTTTTATTTTCAGTATATTATTTCTTATCTTTGGTTTCTGAGTTTCTCTTTCTACTTTTAACCCAGAATCGTATCGGATCATCAGCGAAACGAAGTAATAATTTAGTCGTTCCGCTTTTCTTCTTTCTCTTTACCTTCATGGCTATAAAATTAAAATAGAAACAAGAATTTAATCATTGTATCTATTTATTTTTATTATCGACTTTTTATTTTTCCAAGTTTACCACCAAATCCATCCTGAAGACCTATAAATTCTTTTTGTCTAAATTCTATCATATTATTTTGATTTAGACTTACTTTTTTGATACTCCTCTCTTTCCTTTTTAAGAGTTTTTAAGAGTTCTGGAGTAACTTTATGCCATTTCTGTGTAAAAGCTGAATTAATTCTCTCCAGCAAATAATCTTCTTCCTGTCTTGTCATAGTTGTATAATTTTTATTGTTTTCTATCTCTTGTATAAGGCCCTAAGCTTGGGATTACCGTAATTTTCCTTTCTTCTCCCAAGGCTTAAGTATTTCCTTCCACTTCCACCTAATAAATCTTCCTGTAGTTTGTCTTGGTCCGTAGTGATATGTTTCGATTTTCTCTGGACCTAAGATTTCTATTTCCCCGATACAGTCAACTTCAAGTCCTGCCAGATACCATACTTCGGGAATCTTCAAGAGAGTAGAACATTCGGAAAGTTCAGGTTCATAAGTATTGTCGGGTCTCATGTATTTTCCTTGGTAGACATAGAATTTTTTACCTTTCACATTTTTATCTAAGAAGGTACCTGAAATTGCATCCCCGACATTCTTGAAGAGTTTTATTCTGGGGAGCTTAGAGTTTTGTAGTTCTCCTTTCTTGATGGATATAAGATCTTTTGGTATTTTCGGGAGGATCAGTTCATTCTATAGATTTGGTGTTTCAGACAAGAAGATAAAGTTTTGTTTTCTTGGCAGCTTTATTGAAAATTGCTTTTGCGTCATCCAGAGAATTTTTCCATTATCTCTGGCAACTATAAATCCATTTCGAGCGTATAGAGAAATTGCACCTAGATTTTTCTTATCGACAGTCAAAGAGGTGCAACCAGAATTTAACGCTCGTCCTAAAAGATAGTTGCCATATCCTTGTTGTCGATATTCTTTGGTAACCTCAAAAGCAATTATAGTATTACCCTGCCAACCTATATATCCGATTAAGCTACCTGTGATCGAATCTAGTAACATAATTCCTTGACAATCTTTTCCAGACCTAGCATGACGTAGTAGATTGCCTGGAGATTTATAGTGATTTATGTTTTTTGTGTTGTAGGGAATTTCTGTTACGTTTTTTCTCATTTTACATTTTATTTCGTTTTATTTCCTTATTAATGTTATGAAATTAATAAAGAAATATTTTGATAAGACTCTTTTTTACGGAGTCATTATAAGATTGGATCATATTGAAAAGACAGAGTTAATAACAGAAGACATGATCATTAAAAACCAAGAAGAATGGTATCCAAATGTTCCAAAGTCTTCAGATTATATAGCTTTATTGTCTGGATCGAATCTTTCTGACGTCTCTCGGTTTTTAGATAATCTTCAGGTAAAAACAACATTATCTGAAAATCTAAGCATTGAAATTCTTCCTAATTTTGTTGGAGATCATATTTTAGCTATTAGTCCTGCTCTAGTAAATAAAGACTTGGAGAAAGAATGTATGGAAATAACTATAAAATTTGATCCTACATTAAATCCAAAATTTCCAGAAGGTTCATTAAAAATTCCTGGTAGATTTAAGGATACCCCGGAGTTTGAATGGCCTTTTACTGCAGAAAAACTAGAGAAATTTGATAAAGAAAATAACGGGAGATTAGGAAAGTTTATCTCTGAAAATAGAATATTATAAGGTAGGTATTTTAATCTACCTTATTTATTTTCACATCAGGATTATCATTATTGTTTTTCTTTTTCAAGGTACCTATAACCAGTCCATCTACTACTCTTACAGATGTTGTTACTTCCTCTAGTTCTTGATTATATTGAAAGAAGCGATATAGTCTTCTCTTCTGTTCCCCACCAAGTCCACAAGAAGTTAAGTAGAAGCCCGGTTGAATAAAACATACAGCTGCTTTTACGAGGAACATAATTTCTTGATCTGATAATTCCTCTCCAGAAATTAAGTGATAATCATAAGTTCTTTCATAAATCTTATCTTCAACTAATAAAAGTTCTCCTCTAGTTTTTCCGACTATCGAGAATGATATAGCTTGATAAGATTTTTCCTCAGGATTAGCCCAAGTTCTTTCGATAATATCTATTTTGAGTTTCATATTACTTAGAGAATTTAGATTTCATCTCATTCTCCTTTTTCTTTTCCTTCTTCTTTTCAATTGCTTTATCAATACCGGAAACAGCTAAAGTTCCGGCAGTAGCACCAATCGCAGCAGCACCCCATTTCCTAGCCTTCGGATTTTCTGCTAGCTTCTTTGCCTTCCCTATCAAAACATCTGTAGTCTTTGGTTTAGGAGTAGACTTTGGTGTTCTATGTTTAGTGTCACGTATAGAATCAACCCATGCCTCGAGTTTTCCTGATTCTATCTTCTTTACATCTTCGGCGGATAGGTTTTTAAGTTTACCTTCTTTATCGCGGAAGTTATGTTTTATATTTTTACCAAAAGCCTCATTCTTCAGATTTTTCTTGTAGTTATCTTGAATTTGAGCTCTTCTAGCATTTATTTCTTTCCTAGCTTCAGCCAATTCCTTAGCTTTAGCTGCTCTTTCATCGGGAGTTTTAAGATTTTCCCAAGTCTTAGAGAATGTACGTTGTATTCTCATAATCTATATAATATTAAAAGGTTAAGATTCCAATTCGTAGTTCCCATACCCTGATTGAACAGTAAAAGTCTTATCTCAACTTTAGTATGGGAAGTATTATATAGTCTGCAGTCACATTGTCAGAGTTTATTTCTTCTCTTCTTTCTTAAACTTTAATTCCCTACCGAGTGAACCACCCTGATCTGGCTGCCCACTCTGAATTGAAAACATTCTTTATAATTTTATAATTATAATTTATAAATTAATTGTGATCCTATAGTAGTTAGGTAGCATATAATTTCAGCTATCATAACTCCATATTTCGAAGTAACTAGAAATTTTTTATTTTTCCAGAGATCGTAGATTACTATTCCAGGTATTATAATCCAAAGAAATAACCAATATGGATTTATAAAAGCTACACAGACTTGAGTTAAGATTCCTCCTATTATAGCTAGTGTGTAGTGAAGTTTTCGGTGTTCTAGATCGAATAGGGGCCAGACTGCTACGAAACACAGACAGACCATTGATAAGAATCCTAGAAAACCTAATCCTCTTGGGTCTAGTATTTGTATGGTAGGAGCATATGTTAGTATAGAAACAGCTACCATCCATATACTCCAGATCCATTTCCAATCCCCAGGTAGAGTATAGACCATAGCACTAATACTTTCTGGGAATTTTTTGTCCTTATAGATTACAAAACCAACGAATAATACAACTAGGATTATTGATAGTATTAGTGCAGTAATCATAGTTATTTAGTTTTACTCAGTTATTTAATCTTTCTTCACCAATTTTAAAGTCTTCATATCTTCTTCTAGCTTTTGGGCCTTAGAATTGAATTCTTTTTGACGTAAAATTTTCATATCCTATTAAATTTTAAAAGAGGGGGATCATTTTATTTATTTGTTCCTCCCCTCGTTAATAGGAACAAACTTGTGTACGGAT
>Ga0256407_10002561_pt1 | contig 34477 bp, 33 predicted proteins | sample RumenRJG_04DNA_FD_193489 | JGI IMG/M metagenome (GOLD analysis project Ga0256407, IMG submission 193489) | Bovine rumen microbial communities from Lethbridge, Alberta, Canada - RJG_04 | ecosystem: Host-associated > Mammals > Digestive system > Stomach > Rumen | place: Canada: Alberta...
GACAACGAGAGCTTGTTACGTGGAGTCGAAGATATGCAGTTCAAGGACATTGAGGACAGCTGCCAGTATCAGGCTGCGGTCGCTGCTGGGTGTGATTTCCCAACTAATGTGAACTTCCGCATAACAGCCTGATACTGAGTGTAAAACGGAAACACCGTTTCCTGAGTTATCAGACATTCATCAGACATCCGGGAAATTGAGCCTTTTCCGCTCATTTCTACACAAAGGTAGGCATTTTTAGGCAAATACGCAATAGCGTTAAGATTTCTTATCCCTTGAGAGTAAAGAAATGTTAATTTTAAGAAGACTGGTTGAGGTGACAAAAAGAGCGTTTGAGAGGAAGAATGAGAGAAAAATGAGTAAAATCAGGGTTCGGCCTGTTCTGAGAAAATCCGAGAGAAGTTGAAAATACCTTCGTTTAACTAGAAAACAAAATTCTACAATAATAAACATCCTTTAACAAAAGCAATGGCAAAATGACAGGAGCTTAGCTTCTGGCTAATGACTTGAAACAAATATCTGATTGCACAGGTGGTCGCATAGGTGATGCAGTTCGATACTGCCAGTCAGAACAATTTAAAGAAGAAATCATTTATTAGAAATGGCTAAATTTAAAGAGAATGGGAAGCTGAAGCTTCTGATAATTGTTGGTACGCGCCCGGAGATTATCCGTTTGGCTGCGGTGATTAACAAGTGCCGTCAGTACTTTGACTGCTTGCTGGCACATACCGGTCAGAACTATGACTACAACCTCAATGGGGTATTCTTCAAGGATTTGAAGTTGGCAGATCCTGATATCTATATGGAAGCTGTTGGTGATGACCTCGGTTCTACGATGGGTAACATCATCGACAAGTCATATAAGGTGATGGTTGAGACCAAGCCAGATGCAGTTTTGGTATTAGGTGATACCAATAGCTGTTTGTCAGTGATTGGTGCTAAGCGCCTGCATATCCCTATCTTCCACATGGAAGCTGGCAACCGTTGCAAGGATGAGTGCCTGCCAGAGGAGACCAACCGCCGCATCGTGGACATCATCAGTGATGTGAATATGGCATACTCTGAGCATGCACGTCGCTATCTGGCTGACTGCGGACTGCCTAAGGAGCGTACCTACGTAACAGGTAGCCCCATGGCTGAGGTGCTGCATCAGAACCTTGCCGAGATTGAGGCTAGTGATATTCACAAGCGTCTGGGCTTGGAGAAAGGCAAGTACATTCTGCTCTCTGCTCACCGTGAAGAGAATATCGATACTGAGAAGAACTTTATGAGTCTCTTCACCGCTATCAATAAGATGGCAGAGAAGTATGACATGCCAATTCTTTATAGCTGCCATCCAAGAAGCCGTAAGCGTTTGGAGCAGTCTGGCTTTAAACTCGACAGTCGTGTCATTCAGCACGAACCTCTTGGTTTCCACGATTACAACTGCCTCCAGATGAATGCTTTTGCAGTAGTGTCAGACTCAGGTACCCTGCCTGAGGAAAGCAGTTTCTTTACCTCTGTAGGTCATCCATTCCCTGCTATTTGTATTCGTACCTCTACAGAACGTCCTGAGGCTATCGATAAAGCATGCTTCATCATCGCAGGTATTGACGAAAAGTCATTGCTCCAGGCTGTAGATACCGCAGTGACATTGAATCAGAATGGTGACTATGGCATCCCTGTACCTGACTACATCGAGGAGAATGTTTCTACCAAGGTGGTAAAGATCATCCAGAGCTACGTGGGAATAGTGAATAAAATGGTTTGGAGGAAGTTCTGATGCGAATACTTGTTACAGGTGCCAAAGGGTTCGTAGGTAAGAACCTGTGCGCACAGCTGAATAACATTAAGGACGGTAAGGCACGTTGCTATGGTGACGTGACCGTGGAAGCCGTGTATGAATATGACTTGGACTCAACTCTCGAACAGTTGGACGAATACTGCAAAAATGCAGACTTCGTGTTCAATCTGGCTGGAGTTAACCGTCCTCAGAATCAGGAAGAGTTTATGCAGGGCAACTTTGGATTTGCTTCAACATTGCTTGATACATTGAAGAAGCACGGCAATACCTGCCCTGTGATGCTTTCAAGCTCACAGCAAGCCTCTCTCACTGGTCGCTTTGGTAACAGCGAATATGGCCGCAGTAAAAAGGCAGGTGAAGATCTGTTCTTGGAGTATGGTAAAGAGACAGGAGCCCGCATGCTCATTTACCGTTTCCCCAACCTCTTTGGTAAGTGGTGCCGTCCCAACTATAATAGTGCAGTGGCAACATTCTGCAATGCCTTTGCTAACGACCTGCCATATACAGTCAACGACCCTAGTGTAGAGTTGGAACTACTCTATATTGATGACCTTGTCGATGAAATGATTGCCTGTCTCAAAGGTGAAGAACATCATTGTGAGTTCGATGGTCTTGATGTATTACCACAGGCAAATGGCAAATATTGCTATGTGCCAACAACCCACAAAGCAACTTTGGGCGAGATTGTAGAACTCTTGAAGGGTTTCGCTGAGCAGCCCAAGACCCTGATGATACCAGAGATACCAGAGAATAGCTTTGCAAAGAAACTCTATTCTACGTATCTGAGCTATCTGCCCAAGGAGAAGGTCGCCTTCCCACTAAAGATGAATGTGGATGACCGCGGCTCATTTACAGAGTTGGTTCATACCCTCAATGCTGGTCAGGTGAGCGTCAACATCTCCAAGCCAGGCATCACCAAAGGACAGCACTGGCATAACACCAAGTGGGAGTTCTTCATTGTAGTAGCCGGTCATGGCTTGATTCAGGAACGTAAGTTAGGCACAGATGAGGTAATTGAGTTTGAGGTGAGTGGTGACAATATCCAGTGCATTCATATGTTGCCTGGTTATACCCACAACATCATCAACCTCAGTGAAACAGAAAACCTCGTCACAGTAATGTACTGCAACGAGATATTCAATCCCCAAAAGCCGGACACCTATTTCGAACCGGTAAAATAATAGTGATTATAATTTAAACAAGATATAGCAATGAGCTTATTTAAAGACAAAGTCCTCTTGATAACAGGCGGTACAGGTAGTTTTGGCAATGCAGTGTTAAACCGGTTCTTGAAGACCGACATAGGTGAGATCCGCATCTTCTCCCGCGACGAGAAGAAGCAGGACGATATGCGTCACGACTTCCAGGCACGTATGCCGGAAGTAGCCAACAAGATTAAGTTCTACATTGGTGACGTGCGCAACAAGAGTACGCTGAAGTACGCTATGAAGGGCGTTGACTATGTATTCCATGCTGCAGCACTGAAGCAAGTCCCTTCTTGCGAGTTCTTCCCGATGGAGGCTGTGAAGACCAATGTGATTGGTACGGACAACACGCTGGATGCCGCTATTGATGCAGGAGTGAAGTGTGTCATCTGCTTGAGCACTGATAAAGCCGCTTATCCTATCAACGCCATGGGTATTACCAAGGCTATTGAGGAGAAGATTGCCGTTGCCAAGAGCCGTCTCAGCGGTGATACCAAGATTTGTTGCACCCGCTATGGTAACGTGATGTGCAGCCGTGGTTCAGTTATCCCTCTTTGGATTGACCAGATCCGCAAGGGTAATCCCATCACCCTGACCGAGCCCAAGATGACTCGTTTCATTATGAGCCTTGAAGAAGCTGTGGATTTGGTGCTCTTTGCCTTCGAGCACGGCCAGAATGGCGACATCCTGGTGCAGAAAGCCCCCGCTTGCACCATCCAGACCCAGGCCGAAGCCGTAGTGGAGCTTTTCAAGCACCAGTATGGTAGCGCCTTAAACCCCTCAAACTCCTCAAACACCTTAAACTCTCCCGAGCCCGAGATTCGGGTGATCGGTATTCGTCATGGTGAAAAGATGTATGAAACGCTTTTGACAAACGAAGAGTGTGCAAAAGCAGAGGACATGGGCAATTTCTACCGTGTTCCGGCCGATAACCGTACCCTTAATTATGATAAGTATTTCACCGAAGGAAATATTGAGCGTGAGGTTCTTACCGAGTTCAATAGCAACAACACCAAGTTGCTGAATGTTGAGGAGACCAAGGCTAAGATTGCTTCGTTGGAGTACATTCAGAATGAACTGAAAGGAATTCCTAATTTGTCCAAATAGTCGCGGAAGCTGAGCTTGTCGAAGCTACAGGCACATTTGCGGGATAAACCCGCAAAAGAGCTTTCCGCTATATAATAAGGTAGCAGCCCAATGCCCGACTAGCGGGCATCCGGCTGTGAGCAATAAAGATAAAGAGTCAATAGGTCTTACGCGCAACCTTTGGCTCTTGATGGGGCAAAAAGGTTTTCCGCACAACCTTAAGCCCCAACCATAGGGCGGGCAACCCGCTGACTCTCATAAACAAAGGTTCAATAACCAGCGGGCCTGCCTTCTTTTAAGATTAATTGTTATGAAAGTAAAGTTATTAGTAACATCTTTGATGTTGTTATTGTCCCTCACATTGTTTGCGCAAACATTGCCTATTCAGACTGATGGAGCTAAACATACAGAATGGCGTGAGAGAATAGGTTTGGATATGACAGTCCCTGACTTTGATACGAAGAAAATTGACGCAAAAATGATGGAGGTCCGTTTAGCTGGGATTCTTAATTACCTGATGGAGAACTACCAACAGGGAGTATATGATAGAAGGCTTAGTCAGATTGCTAGCGAACAGAATGATGCATTGGAGAATGTGTTTTCCCAACTTAAAAAATTGAAGTTCGTCAATGCGGTTAAAAAAGGAAATGAACTTACGATTTTTATGCGAGCAAATCTTCAAAAGAATGCTGCAAACATTAAGCAAACAGATATAACTTTTCATTTTGTTGATGGCTTGTCAGAAAGTGATAAGGTAAATGAAATGTTTAGCTACATAAGCCATTATGTTCAAGAAATTCAGAGATTAAATAATTGAATATATAAGATAGTTTATAGCTTTATCCTATGATACATCTTGAAAAGATAAAACAAAGAAAAATACTAGTAGTCGGTGACGTTATGTTGGACAACTACTATACTGGTGATATTAAGCGTATTTCGCCAGAAGCACCTGTTCCAGTTTTCAGGAAAAAGGCCGAACGAAGTGTACTCGGTGGTGCGGCAAATGTTGCTGCAAACCTTGTTGCCGCTAATCAGAAGGTCTCAATGATGTCTATTATTGGAGATGACGAATGCGGTAAAATTCTTCTTTCTTTATTCCTGGAAAAAGGCGTGGAAACTGATTTGATTGAAATTACAGACCGCCAAACGACACAAAAAACAAGATTTTTGGCTGGAAATAACCAACAGGTTCTCAGATTAGATGTGGAAGACACGACACAAATATCTAACAACTTATGCAAGAATCTCCTCAAAAGTTTAGAGGAATGTATTAAGGATTACAACATTATTGTTTTATCAGATTACCTTAAAGGTCTCTTTACGCTTGAATTCACCCAGGGTATAATTAACCTAGCAAAAAAATCTGGCATTCAGGTAATCGTCGATGTTAAAGATCCCAGCGTAGTAAAGTATTACGGTGCAACATTACTCAAGCCTAACCAAAAAGAACTACATGACCTAACAGGAATGCCAGTAGATTCAGACGAAGAAATAGTTACGGCTGCAGAATATCTAAGAAAGAAGTGTAATAATACATATGTTCTATGCACTTGCGGAGCTCGAGGAATGGTGCTTGTGGGTGATGAGAAACCCGCTCATTTTGTGCCTGCTGAATGTAGAGAAGTGTTTGATGTATCAGGTGCTGGCGATACAACCATAGCATATTTGGCTGCAGCAATGGCAAATGGAATAGATATGAATGAAGCTGTTGCGATTGCTAACTATGCAGCAGGTATTCAAGTTGGAAAAGTTGGAACATCTTCAGTATTTTTATATGAGGTAAGAGATTATCTCTCGAATAAAGATACAGGTTCTTTCCATAAAGTATTATCAACTTCTGAAGTCTCACATTTTAGAGAAGCACATAAGGATAAAACCATAGTATTTACTAATGGGTGTTTTGACATCCTTCATGTGGGGCACAAGAGGTATCTCGAACAAGCATCAACCCTAGGAGATATTTTTGTAATTGGCGTAAATTCTGATGCTTCAGTAAAGCGTCTCAAAGGCCCAAACCGTCCTGTGAATCCTGAGCAAGATAGAATGGAGATTCTTTCAGCTTTAAGTTTCGTTGATTATGTTGTTCTGTTTGATGAAGACACTCCGTACGAGCTTATCAAAAAGATACAACCAGATGTCTTGGTTAAAGGAGGTGATTATAAACCTGATGAAGTAGTAGGAAAAGATATTGTTGAGGAACGTGGCGGTAGGTTAGAGCTAATTTCATTTGTAGAAGGAAAGTCCACCACTACTATTATTAATAAAATCAATCAGAAATGACACACATTGAAATCGTTAGACAGCGGATCTCTGACAGTATCGCTGTGAAACAACAACTATTGAAAAACGAAAAACTGATCAATACTGTTGCAACTTTAGCAGATGAGATTGTCAAATGTATCTCTAACGGAGGTAAACTTGTTATCTGCGGTAATGGCGGTTCTGCTTCTGATGCCCTGCATTTTGCGGGTGAAATTGTAGGTCGTTTCGTCAAGGAACGTAAGGCATGGCCTGCTGTTGTGCTGAATGCAGATGTGGCCACAATGACTGCCATAGCTAACGACTATGGCTATGAGGATGTGTTTGTTCGTCAAGCAGAAGGGCACGTGAAGCCTGGTGACATCTTTGTGGGTATTAGCACCAGCGGTAATAGCGAGAATGTTTATCGTGCTCAGCTCAAGGCAAAAGAATTAGGCGCAGTTACAGCTTGCCTCGTAGGAAAAGATGGAGGCAAGATTGGGCGGGAGGCAGACTATCCCATCATTGTACCTTGCCCAGTGACGGCTCGAGTACAGGAGTGCCATATTAACATTATCCATATTCTTTGCGAATTATCTGAAGCGAAGTTGGCAGAAATGGAAACAAAATGAATAAAGCCATCTTTCTAGATAGGGACGGAACCATCAATGTAGAGAAAAACTATCTCTACAAGATTGAGGATTTTGAATTCTTGCCGGGTGTAATTAATGCATTGAAGCAATTACAGGCAGCAGGATATTTATTAATAATTATTACCAATCAGTCAGGGATCGCCAGAGGTTATTATACTGAAAGGGATTTCAAAAAACTAAATGATTGGATGTTAGAAGAATTAAATAATAAAGGCGTTAGCATAACCAGAGTATATTATTGCCCACACCATCCTGATGCAGCTAAAGGAGAATATCGGGTGGCTTGTGAATGCAGAAAACCTAAATTGGGATTATTTTATAAGGCCGTTGAAGAATATGATATAGATTTGTCTTTGAGTTATGCTATCGGTGACAAAATACGCGATTGCGCCATTTGTTCAACAACGAATTGTCATGGCTTTCTTATTAATAATTCAGAGAATAATGTCACTATTGAGCAAGTAAAAAAAGGAATGTATAGAAACGTTCGATATGTAGATTCTTTACAGGACTGTGTGAGAGAAATATTAGATTAATTTATGGATGTCAAAGTTAACAGGAGTGATATTGTATGGAGCTATCTCGGAGTGATAGTTTCTTTTACGGCAAGTGTTATCACTCTTCCGATAGTCATTTATTTTCTTGATGGTGACCTACTTGGCTTATGGTATGTCTTTGGAAGTGTTGGCGGGATAACAATTTTATTTGATTTTGGGTTCACAGTTACGTTCGCACGTAATATTACCTATTGTTGGAGTGGTGCTCGTAAATTAGAAAAGACAGGAACATCTAGAGCCGTCGAAAATGAACCTGATTTTGAGATGATGAGAGACGTGCTTTTCACATGCCGTAGAGTATATCTAATAATATCATTAGCAGCATATATATTATTATTATCAGTTGGCACTTTCTATATTATTCATATTTCATCTTCAATTAGGGGCTGCACTCATATTATTGCATGGGTAATTTTTTCTACAGGTGCCTTTTTAAATCTTTATTACAATTATTATGATTCGTTTTTAAGGGGGGTAGGTGCTGTTAAGCAGGCAAACCAGAACCGAGTGTACGCTAGATTAGCCCAATTAACAACAATGATAGTTCTTTTATTTGCTGGTTGTGGTATATTGGGATTGTCAATAGCTAATTTCATTTTCGGTGTGGTGTTCCGATTCTTGGGCAAGAGTTCCTTTTATAAATATAAAGGGATAGGAGAACGCTTGTCAAAAGTATCAACGCCAATCGATAAAGTAGTAATTAAAAGGTATTTTACTACCATTTGGTACAATGCCTGGAGGGACGGGGTTGTGGCCTTGAGCGTTTATCTTTTTGGACAGGCGAGTGTTATTTTGTGTTCTTTATATTTGTCGCTTACGGAAACAGGTATGTATTCAATTGGATTACAAATAGCAAATGTAGTTCAAGCTTTATCTACCACATTATATGTTACATACCAACCGAGTTTGCAATCAAATTGGGTACAAGGTAACAAAAATGAGGTTAAACGCCTTATGCTTAGAATAATAAAAGTTTATATAGCATCGTATTTTGTTGGAGTAATTGGTGTTATAACAGTAGGAATTCCATTATTAAGATTGATTAAACCAGATGTTATTGTAAGTACTCCACTTATGCTCGGCATATTTGCTAGTTATTTTATCCTCGGCTATAGAGATAGTTTTACTTCTTATTTCTCATGTACTAATCGTCTGATTTATGTACCTGCGTTTATTATTTCTTCATTAGCATGTGTAATGTTATCTGTTGCATTAATGCAATGGGGTAATATGAATGTTTGGGGGTTGGTCATAGCACAAATTGTAAGTCAACTAGCTTTTAATGCTTGGTATTGGTCAGCTAAAGCCCATCGAGAATTAAAAATCTGTTTTAATGATATAATACAAGTAAAAATATGATTATAGTAACTGGTGGCGCCGGATTTATCGGTAGTTGCGTGGTACGCACGCTAAATGATGCAGGACGTGATGATATCATCATTGTCGACAATATTGCAGAGACAGACAAATGGATGAATATGCGTAATAAGCATTTCATCAAGTATGTTCACAAGTCTGAGTTCTTGGAAGAATTGCCTACTTACGAGAATGTTGAGGCAATTATTCATATGGGAGCTCAGTCTGCAACAACAGAAAGAAACTTCGATTACCTATGGAAAAACAATTTTGAGTATACGAAAGCTCTCTGGAATTATTGTACTGAAAAACAGATAAGTTTTATCTATGCAAGTTCTGCTGCGACTTATGGTGATGGCTCATTGGGTTTTGATGACCAGATGGATATAGATAAGCTGCGTCCATTAAACGGCTATGGGTATTCAAAACAGTTGTTTGATCAGTGGGTAAAACATCAAGCGAAATCTTTCCCGAAACAGCACGTGGGCCTTAAATTCTTTAATGTATATGGCCCCAACGAGTACTTTAAAGGGAGTATGGCTTCTATGGTTTTTCACGGATTCAACCAAATAAAAGAAAAAGGCGAGATACGACTGTTCAAGTCTTGTAATCCAAATTATGAAGATGGCGGACAGTTACGTGATTTTGTCTACGTGAAGGATATATGCAGTGTCATTCTATGGATGCTTAATCACCGAAATATTTCTGGATTATTTAATGTTGGGACAGGGAAAGCTCAGAGTTTCCGTGAATTAGCTGAAGCAACGTTCCATGCCTTAAATATGGAACCCAATATCGTTTACATAGATATGCCTGAAAAACTTCGTGGTAAATATCAGTATTTTACTCAGGCAAAAATGGATCTCTTGCATAATGCTGGTTATTGCAAACCGTTTGCAGATGTTGTTGAAGGTGTGAATGATTATGTTGCTTATCATCTTAGTAGGAATTACGATATTTATTAGTATTTATGTCTTTATTCGTTCGTATAAAATCAAAGATATCTATAGTATATCGGATTCTTATTTCAGTATTCCCGTCAAGACGAACACAGTCATATGATTTGACTATTGTCCGATGCGACTTGTTGGGAGACTTTATTATGAAATATGACTCGTTGATTGAGATACAAAAATTTTTCCAGGGGAAGCGAGTGCTGATTGTTTGTCCTACTTTTGTAGTTCCGTTTATAGAAGGAATTCCTTTTTTTACGAGGATAGTAGGATATGATATGAAAAAAATGGATAATCTTTCGTATTTAACGAATTTATCTAGAGAATTAAAGAGGATCAGGTCTACTATTGTTTATTATTGCTCTTGGGAACGATATTTACAAGGTGATACGATAACGTCATTTATACAATCTAACAATAGGGTTGCAATGAGGGGCTCGCATAGTGGGGGTATAGTTAAGCATTATTACGATAGTAAATATAATAAACTAGTTGAGTTTCCACAGAGGGGGAGTGAAATAAGAGCATTAGAGGCATTCGTTAGAGGAACGTATAATTCGGATTATCATTATGGAAAGAATCCTTTAGTTTTATCTGTTCCTTATACATTAAACTTACGTAGTCCATATATTGTTGTTTCTATTTCTTCATCAATGGAAGAAAAAACATGGCCGATTAATTGTTTTGTTCATTTAATAAACGAAATACCGGAACAGTATACGATAGTAATAAGCGGAGCAGGGGAAAAAGATGTTGAGAAAGCTCATTATATAATTGAAACCAGCTTTAAAAAAAACAAGATAGTTAATATGGTGAATAAAACCAACGTATTGGAACTGGTTGGACTAATATCTAAATGTGAATTATTAATTGGTAATGACAGCGCTGCTGTACATATTGCAGCTGCCATTAGAGTTCCGTCTGTTTGTATACTTCATGGAGCCCATTATGGACGTTTTCTACCGTATCCAGAAGACTCTTTAGAGGGTAGATATCTGCCTAAGATCGTTTGCCACCACATGGATTGCTATTATTGTGAGTATAAATGTATCTATGATGAGCGTAATCCATTTAGATGTTTGAAGAATGTTTCAGTTAAGGACGTTTGTGATGCGGTTAATGAAGTGTTAGAGTCGAATTGTTAGAGTTTTTTGAATTTATTATTAACTTGTATGAAAGGAATTGTTCTCGCCGGAGGTTCTGGCACAAGACTATACCCTATTACAAAGGGGGTGAGCAAGCAGTTGCTCCCAATCTACGATAAACCTATGGTGTATTACCCTATCAGCGCATTGATGCTTGCTGGTATTAGAGACATTCTTGTCATCAGTACACCATACGACCTTCCTGGATTTAAGCGTTTACTTGGAGATGGCTCTGACTATGGTGTTCATTTCGAGTATGCTGAGCAACCTTCACCTGACGGTCTTGCTCAGGCGTTTATTATTGGCGAGAAATTCATTGGCAATGATAGCGCCTGCCTTGTTTTAGGAGACAATATCTTCTATGGTAGTGGCTTTACAGGCTTGCTCAGAACTGCTGTAAAAGATGCAGAGGTAAATAAAAAGGCGACAGTCTTTGGCTACTGGGTTTCTGATCCTGAGCGCTATGGTGTTGCTGAATTTGACAAGCAAGGCAATTGCCTGAGCATTGAAGAGAAGCCAAAAGACCCCAAGAGTAACTATGCTGTTGTTGGTCTTTACTTCTATCCTAACAAGGTTGTAGATGTGGCTAAGCATATCAAGCCCTCAGCCCGTGGAGAGTTGGAGATCACCACAGTAAATCAGGAATTCCTCAAGGATGGTGAACTGAAGGTGCAAGTCTTTGGTCGTGGCTTTGCATGGTTGGATACAGGTACTCATGATAGTCTTGCTGAAGCTAGTACCTTTGTGGAAGTTATTGAGAAGCGTCAGGGCTTGAAAGTAGCTTGCCTCGAGGGTATTGCGTACCGCAATGGCTGGATTAATGAAGAGAAAATGAGGGAGCTGGCAAAACCTATGCTGAAGAACCAGTATGGTCTGTACCTTCTGAAGGTGATTGACGAAATGAAGGAAGAAGTTAATTCAAGAACATTAGCACAAGATTAATGATAGAAGTAATAAAGACAGCTATAGAGGGTGTCCTCATCATCGAACCAAAAGTGTTTGGTGACGCAAGAGGGTATTTCTTTGAGAGCTTTTCACAAAGAGACTTTGATGAGAAAGTAGCACCCATCCTTGGTCACAAGGTAAACTTTGTGCAGGACAACGAGAGCATGAGTTCTTATGGAGTGATGCGAGGCTTACACTTCCAGCGTCCTCCATATACACAGAGCAAGCTTGTTCGTTGCGTGAAAGGTGCCGTGCTTGATGTGGCAGTGGATATTCGTAAAGGAAGTCCCACTTACGGCAAGCATGTGGCTGTTGAATTGACAGAAGAGAACCACCGTCAGTTCTTCGTGCCTCGTGGGTTTGCTCACGGTTTTGCGGTGTTAAGCGAGACGGCAGTGTTCCAGTACAAATGCGATGAGTTTTATCATCCAGAAGCAGATGGAGGTATCTCTATTATCGATAATAGCCTTGGAATAGATTGGCTGATCCCTACCGAAAAGGCCCTTCTTTCAGATAAGGACACCAAGCACGAATGCTTGAAGGATTTTGTTTCTCCTTTCTCAATAACTGAAGATTTATATAAAGAGTAGAATGAGAGTACTTATTACCGGTGGAGCCGGATTCATAGGTTCACATATTGCCTTACAACTCATGGAGAAGGGTTATGAGGTGACTGTCCTTGATAATCTGTTAGAACAGATTCATGGAGTAGATCCGGAAAAGACGTCTCCTCTCTATTGCAGCATTAAGGATAAGGTACGTTTCATTAAAGGCGATGTTTGCGACAAAGCATTGTTGAAGAAAGCACTAGAAGACGTCGATTATGTGATCCATTTGGCTGCTGAGACTGGTACAGGTCAGTCTATGTACGAAATCAAGCGTTACATTGATGTCAATATCGGGGGCACTGCTTTGCTGTTGGATATTCTCACCAACACGAAGAACCATGTAAAACGTGTGGTTGTTGCTGAATCTCGTGCCATCTATGGTGAGGGTAAGTATCACTGTGAGAAATGTGGGGATGTTTATCCTACCGAGCGCAAGGATGAAGACATGGCTAAAGGCGATTTTGAATGTCATTGTCCGAAGTGCGGAGGAAAGGTAAAGCTGGTAGCGACCACAGAAGATAGTGCTATACATCCTTCATCAGTCTATGGAATAGGAAAACAAGTACAAGGCCAGCTGGTACACCTTATTTGCAAGAACATTGGAATCGAATCGGTTTCTTTTAGATACCAGAATGTTTATGGCCCAGGGCAATCCTTGACCAATCCCTATACGGGTATTCTGAGCATCTTCTCAAATAGAATCAAAAGTCATAAGGGAATTAACATCTTTGAGGATGGGAAGGAAACCCGCGACTTTGTTTACATTGATGATGTGGTAGATGCTACCATTGCCGGTATGGAAGAGCCGGAGGCAAATGGACATGTGTTTAATGTAGGAACCGGAATAGCAACGGATGTGCTCACTGTTGCTCAGACGCTTTGCAAGCATTATGGAATTGACGTGCCGTTGACTGTTTCTGGAAATTACCGTTTAGGAGATATAAGGCATAACTATGCGGATATTACCCTGGCTAAACAAATCCTCGGTTTTCAGACCAAATGGACGTTTGACTCAGGTATCAAGCAGTTTACTGATTGGGTAAACCGCCAGGAATTACAAACAGATAATTACGAGGCCTCATTGGAAGAAATGAAGCAAAAAGGTCTCTTTAAATAAAGATTATATGAAAGTATTAGTAACAGGAGCCAATGGATACATTGGACGCCATGTGGTGAAAGCCCTTTTGGACAAAGGCGCTGATGTGATAGCATGTGATATTGTGACTAATGATGTTGACGAAAGGGCAGAACGCAAAACACTGAACCTTTTTGAACTGCCAGAAGGAAATGTATATGAGCAATTAGGATCACCAGATGTTTGTCTCCACATGGCATGGAGAAATGGTTTTGTTCATAATGCACCTACACAGATTGGAGATCTTTCCGCTCATTACAAGTTCCTTACTGCTTTGATTGATGGCGGTTTGAAACAACTAGCCGTGATGGGTACCATGCATGAGGTTGGTTATTGGGAAGGCGCTATTGACGAGAATACCCCATGTAATCCTATCTCTATGTACGGCATAGCTAAGGACGCATTACGTAGGGCTATGATACTCTACTGTAAGCAGAAAGAATGCATTCTTCAATGGCTTCGTTGCTACTATATCCTTGGAGATGATAAGAAGAACAACTCCATCTTCTGCAAGTTGCTGTTAGCAGCAGAAGAAGGCAAGAAGACATTCCCATTCACTACAGGCAAGAATCAGTATGATTTTATCACTGTTGATGAACTGGCGAACCAACTCTCTGCTGCTGTAGTGCAAAAGGAAGTGGTTGGTATCATTAACTGCTGTACGGGAAAGCCCATGAGTTTGGCTGAAAGGGTAGAACAGTTTATCAAGGAACATAACCTTGATATTAAGTTGGAGTATGGAGCATACCCTGATAGAGCATATGACTCTCCTGTTGTTTATGGAGATAATACGAAAATTAAATCTATAATATGAGAGTTTATAGTTTTAATACTTTTTTATATGTTATTTTTAATATGATAAAGAATTCTATTCTTTATTATTTTAAACTTGGGAAGTTTAATCTGAAAGCTAGATTAGATTCTCCTAGAAGATTAGATGGGTGCAAGAATATTTTTCTGGGAAAAATAAGTGTAGGATATAAAGCTTGGTTGGCTGCAGTTCCGCTAACAGGAGAAAAAGAATGTCACCTTATTATTGAGGATGGATGTAGCATAGGTAATTTTAATCATATTTATGCTACAAAATCAATCGTAATACATAAAAATGTGTTAACAGCTGATAGGGTATATATCTCTGATAATATTCATGGTTTTTCTGACATTAATACACCTATCATGGAGCAACCAATTGTTCAAAAAAATATTGTAGAAATAGGCGAGGGCTCATGGCTAGGTGAAAATGTTTGTGTAATTGGCTGTTCCATAGGTAAAAATTGTGTTGTGGGTGCTAATTCCGTTGTAACTCATAATTTGCCTGACTATAGTGTTGCTGTGGGCTCCCCGGCAATCATTTTAAAACGATATGACAGGTCTACTTCATCTTGGAGGAAAACCGATAGTTCTGGTAACTATATTTAGATTCTTAATAGTCCATTATGAAGCACCTACTTCTTATTTCTCCGGACAATCACAGCATTTATGCTGATTTAATAACCGAACTTCAAAAAATGGGAATCAAGGCAGATTTTCTGCCTGATAGAGATCTTAATTATGATCCTGATAATGTGCGTGCTCCTTTCCATACACCACGATTTATTTTTTCTTTAATGTCTCGGTTATATTGGAAACGATTATTGTCTAAGCCAGAGTATAATAAAAAATATGATTATCTGCTTACAATTGATGGTGAGGCACTAAATAGTGTTGTTTTTGAGATTCTGAGGAAAAGAAATCCAAAAGTATATTGCGTAAATTATCTTTATGACACCATATCTGGCGTGTACCGTTTTGACCGCTATTTCCATTTTTATGATAAGGTTTTCTCTTTTGATAACAAAGAATGCAATATATATAAAATGAATCTATTACCCATTTTTTGGGTGCCAATACAAGAGCAGGAAATAAAGTATTGTTTTTTTGCATTTGGTGGTTACAATGAAAACCGATATATAGTATATAACCAAGTAAAACAGTATACAGATTCGATTGGTAAAGAATCATATATCGGTCTATTTATTAGGAAGATAAAGCATGAGAAATTGTATATATTAAAAAGAGCGATTAGGCGTCTCCTGAAAATGCCAGTGTATCTATCTATTGAAAGGTATCATGACTCTCTTATTACAACAAAAGAATTATTACCAGAAGATTTCAGACGGTTAATATCCAGTTCGGATATAATCGTAGATACACATCCAACTTATCAAAGTGGGCTTACTGCAAGGTTTATGTGGGCCCTAGGGGCTAGAAAAAAAATTGTAACTACAAATAAAGATGTAATTAATTATCCGTTTTATTCGAAAGAACAGATTTTTATACTTCCCGAATCATTGCAGTTGGATAATGAATTTGTTAACTTTATTAAAGCCCCAATGAGATTGTCCAAAGATATCGAAGAATCGATTGATAAGTTTAGGGTAGACAACTGGTTACGAGTTGTGCTTTCATTGGAGTAAATTGTTTACACCGTGGGGACAGTTTTATTATCATATTCGAGATATATTAATATGGACAAAAGAAAGTATTCTTATTTAATATATAACTTGTTTATTAGTGCTTTTACATTGGCTCTTATCGAATTATTTGATTTAAAAGAGTCCTATGTGTTTATGTTCATTTATGCTTTGAATTCGCTTTTAGTCTTTGGGCTCCTTGCTTTGGAAGAGATTAATCACTTTGAAGGACTAAATATGAGATTATTAGTTCTCATAGGTTGCTTTATGCGTTTTGTCTTGCCATCTATAACAAAAGCCTGGGGGTCTATGAACGGGGAGGTATACGCGTTTCTGAGACCAGAGAATGATATAAATGATTATATGTTCCCAACGGTTGTCTGGATGAATATATATTATTCAATTTTTTATTTGTGCTTTGTAAGATTTAGTTCTAGCAACTCTATTGAAGAGAAAATTAAACCATTCTTTAAGAGTAAGTATATTACATTGTTAGCACTGTCTATCTTTAGTATAGGTATTATATATAATGTTTTAGTATCTTTTATTCCAGCTGCTCTTATTCCTAGTTTTATAAATACCTTTGCTGGGAATCTGGCTACACTAGGAATACTTATTCAATTGTTTCAAGCGTTATTTAATCCATCAAGATTTAACAAAAGAGTTTTTATTATAATTATAATAATATCATTGTTCCAAACTATAGCATTCGGTTTTTATAAAGGTGCTATCATGATAAACTTTGTATATTATTTGCTATATTATTTCTTAGATTGTAAGTATCATAAAAAGAAGCTTATCACACCGAAGCTTATAATAGCCAGCATTCTTTTATTCATTACTATTGATGCTGTTATCTATCCATTTATGACTACAAAAAGGATTGTTGCGGGTTGGGATGCAGGTACAGGTTTGGCTTCAAATAGTTATTCCAATATTGAAATACTTGCGGATGTGCTAAAGGGTAATTCTTTATCTGAACGAGGAGAGAACACTACAGCAAGCAGATTGGACGCCATAGAGCCCAATGCCTTTTTTTATAAAGAGTGTTGTAAACGAGGGCTTAGAACCAGTATTGTGGCAAAAAATAATATTGAATTGCTTGTCCCACGTTTTATAAATAAAAATAAGCACGACTCTGAGGCTGGATTAATGGTCTATGCATATGCAACAACTGGCTCGTTTGAAAACGTTGATCTCGCATTATCAAATAACTATATTGGTCAATTTGCAAGCGCCTATTTAATTGGCGGGCCTATTTTGGCTGTATTATTAGCTTTTATTAATGGTTGGTTCTTGATGTTTTATTACAATTTTTTATTAAAGCACATGAATAATATCATTGCCATTATTCTGTTTATTCCTTTGATTCTATCTGCTTTGTTAGCTTTTGAGGAGATTCATGATGGAGGTTTATTACGTATGGGATATAATATTATTATGATGTTCGGGCTATGGCTTATGACTCTTTTCTTTCCAAACTTCCTAACAATAAAAACCAAGAGTGTATGATTACTTTCTTTCATAGGAACATAGATGCAGGATACAGTATAAATAAAGTAACGCAAACTTTTGTCAGGAATATACCCGACAAAGAGGAGTTTTATGTGCCCTGTCGCAGAGCCTCTTTAGTGAATGTTGTTAAAAACATTTGGTTTGTTTTTAGGCATAGAAACAAAAAAGGTATTAATCATATTACTGGTGATATACACTATTGTATTTTAGGGTTAATAGGGTGTAAAACTGTATTGACAATTCATGATACTGTAGCATTACATTTTGCTAGTGGATCAAAATTTAAAAAGAAGCTAGAGGAATGGCTATGGTTCACATTACCTTTGAGAATGGCAACTAAAGTTGTGTGTATTTCCGAAGAGACGAAACGTCTAGTCCAACCTTTTACGAATAGAAAAGACCTGATTGTAATTCATAATGCTGTTGATCCTGGGATAAAGACTAGTTTAAAGGATTATGATATAACACCCTATAATATTTTGCATATAGGGACGAAGCCAAATAAGAATCTAGAGCGTACTGTGCAGGCACTAGTGGGAATACCTTGTAGACTTACTGTAGTTGGGAATCCTAGTCAGAGACAACTTGATTTGATTAAAAAATCAGGGATTGAGTATTGTGTAAAATCAGGGTTGACGGACGAAGAAATTATAAAAGAATATGAGGCTTGTGATGTAGTAACATTTATTTCTTTATTTGAAGGATTTGGAATGCCGATAATAGAGGCAAATAAGGTAGGGAGGCCCGTAATTACTTCAACAATTCCTGTTGTGAAAGAGGTTGCAGCAGATTCCGCTGTATTTGTTGACCCTTATGATGAGGGGAAGATTAGGGAGGGTTTCCTAGCTTTATTCTCTGATTCAAAATTAAGAAAAGTCTGTGTTGAAAAAGGCCTTGAGAACGTTAAGAGATTTGAACATGAATCGATTACTGAGAATTATTTAAACTTATATCGTGCCTTATAGTCTGCAAAGAAATGGAAATATGAAAGTATTAAGAATTACAACAGAAATAAACAGGAGTTCCATTGGCCGCACTACAGAACAATTAGGTAAGTTAGTTATTGCAGAAGGCTGGGAAAGTTATATTGCTTGGGGAAGAGCTGATGGGGAAAGCGCTTCTCAAAAAATTAGAGTAGGAAACAAAATTTCCGTTTGGTTTCATGGAATACTGACAAGATTATTTGACCTCCATGGTTATGGCTCTTATTTTGCCACAAAAAGGCTAGTTTCTCAAATACGGAAAATTAAGCCAAACATAATCCATCTTCATGATATTCATGGATATTATATTAACCTTAAGGTTTTGTTTAATTATCTAAAAGAAAGTGGAATCCCTGTCGTATGGTCTCATCATGACTGTTGGGCTTTTACTGGACACTGTGCTTTCTACTCTACGGTTAATTGTAATAAGTGGCAGACGGAATGTCATGATTGTCCGTTAAGTAAAGATTATCCGGGAAGTCTATTTGTGGATAATAGTCGCAAAAACTATAGGTTGAAGAAGGAACTTTTTACGTCGTTGGATAAACTATATAATGTGGGAGTATCAGAATGGATAAGTAAGGAATTAAAGAAATCATTCCTAAAAAAATATCCAATTTTGACTATTTGTAATGGTATTGATACAGATGTGTTTAGACCAAGACAAGAATACGAAAAAGAGGTGAGAGAAAAGTATGGGCTTGGTAATGGTAGAATACTTATTGGAGTCGCAACAGCTTGGGGAGAACGAAAGGGATTAAGTGATTATTATAAACTGAGGGAGAGACTAGGTGATGAATACGTTATTGTTCTTGTTGGAGCTCCTGAGTCTATTCAGCAATCTTTGCCTAAAGGAATGATTGGTATTCAAAGAACGGATAGTATTGATGAACTGTGTAAGCTTTATTCTGCATCATCTATAGTATTGAATTTGGCTAGTGCAGAATCGTTTGGCAAGACAACACCTGAAGGGCTTGCTTGTGGTGTTCCTAGCATTGTATATAATTGTACTGCAAGCCCTGACTTAGTAGACGAAGGAACAGGCATTGTCGTTGAAAAAAGTGATATTCCGGCCTTGGTTGATGCTGTAAATACTATCATGTCGTGGGATAAGAATGATACCATACAAAAATGTAGGGAACGAGCTTGTGAGTTATATAGCATAAAGAAAAACTGGCCAATGTATATTGAATTATATAAGCAAATCTTGAATATAAAATAACAACCGAAGGAAACCCCCTGTTTTAGCTTTTTAGTGGCAGGTCCGGAGGTATAAAACATTAATAACAAAAAAAGTATTTATTTATGGAGAAAAGTGAAATCAAAGTGTGTAAGCACTGTGTAATGAACACTACCGATACAAACTTGGTATTGGACGAGAATGGGGTATGTGACCGGTGTCATGATTATGAGGAGAGAGTTCTTCCCTGGTGGAATCATGGTAAAGGTCACGAAGAGGAGTTGAAGAACCTCATTGCTGACATAAAAAAGAGTGGCGAAGGTAAAGAATACGACTGCCTTCTTGGACTTAGTGGCGGTTTGGATAGCAGCTATATGCTTCATCTCGCAATAGCTGAATGGGGTTTGCGACCGTTTGTGTTCCATATTGATTGTGGCTGGGATTTGCCCGTTACTGTTGACAACCTAAAAAAGATGGAGGCAAAGATGGGCGTGAAGTTCCACAATGAAGTGCTGGATTGGGAGGAAATGCGTCAGATGCAGATAGCTTTCTTTAAGGCTGGTATAGGCCTAGATGTGCCTCAAGATCATTGCTTCGTGGCTATGGTTGACCATTTTGCACAGAAGATGGGTATCAAGTATATCCTCAATGGTTTCAATGTTGCTACGGAAGCAGTGGCAGATCCTGCATCGTGGGGCTCTGGCTATCAGACAGCAGATAAGACATTTGTTCAAGATGTTCTTCGCAAGAACGGGTGCCCGATTCCTAAACACTATGTTTGGACGACAGGCTTCAAACATAAGTTCTGGCTCCCTTATGTGAAGGGTGTAAAGACAGTACAACCACTGAATCTTATCCCTCTGACCAAAAAACAAATGGTGGATACGTTGGCAAAGGAATATGGCTATGAGCCTTATGGACAGAAGCACTTCGAGGATGAGATTACAAAGTTTGTGGAAGGTTGGTGGAATCCTAAACGCTATGGTCAGGACATCCGTATGGCCTGGAACTCCAGCTTGGTTATGACAGGACAGATGACTCGTGAAGATGCCTTGAAGGAAATGGAGCAACCGCCCATGACGGATGAAGAAGGCCAGAAAATGTTCAAGGCTATTGCCAAGAAGCTTCAGATAAGCGAAGAGGAACTGCAATCATACTTTGATAAGGGTTATGATGGCAGAAAGTATAAAAACAATACTTGGGCTTTCAATCTGGGTATTAAGCTTTATCAAATGCTGGGATTAGATCATAGAATTAGAAAATAATAATGTACCGAAGGAAACCCCCCTGTTTTTGCTTTTTAGTGGCAGGTCCGGAGGTTTACACTAATAACAAAAAAAGCATTTATGGAAAAGAGAGAGTATCAGCGCTGTACACAGTGCGTTATGGATACTACAGATTCGAAGATTAGTTTCGACGAGCATGGCGTTTGCGACCATTGCAGGAACTTTGAGAAAAGGATTAAACCCTATTGGAAACCGAAAGAAAATGATTTTGAGAGGCTTGGAAAATTAGCCCAAAAGATTAGGAAAGCGGGAAAGGAAAGTGATTATGATTGTATCCTTGGCTTAAGCGGAGGGGCTGACAGTAGTTATCTTGCTTATATAGCCAAAGAGGTGATGCATTTACGACCACTGGTGTTTGTAGTAGATACCGGTTGGAACCTGAATGTGGCGGTAGAGAATATCGAGAAGATAGTAAAAGGTCTTGACCTCGATATGTATACCGAGGTGGTGAATTGGAAAGAAATGGCAGATTTACAATTATCTTTCTTCAAAGCTTCCATATCATCACAAGACTTTCCGCAAGACCATGCGATTTTCGCTGGTTTGTATAATTATGCAGTAAAACACCGTATTAAGTATGTTCTGACAGGTTCCAACAGTGCGACTGAATTTATACGGCCCCCTATGGAATGGCTTCATATGAACGACCTGAGGATGGCTAAGGATATTCACCGAAAGTTTGGACAACGTGAGATGAAAACCTATCCTACTTGTGGCATTTTGAAATATAAGATTATATACAAGCTGTTCTATGGCATGACTCGCGTATATCCTTTGGATTATGTGGTTTATGACAAGGCCAAGGCTGAGGAATTGCTTCACGAAAAGTACGGCTGGACCAAGTATGCCAACAAGCATTACGAGAATGTGTTTACCCGCTTTTTTGAAGGTTACTATATGCCACACAAGTTCGGGTTTGACACCAGAAAAAATGTATTGAGTAACGAGATTCTGGCTGGAACCATGACTCGTGATGAAGCTTTGAAGATTCTAGAGCAGCCACCTTACGACCCTGAGCAGGCAGAGCTTGACAAGGCCTATATTGCCAAGAAACTTGGAGTTTCTACAGAAGAGTTTGAAGAGATTATTGCCAGGCCCAACAAAACACCGGAGGATTACAAGAACTCTTTGTGGCTTTTGAAGACAGGCGTCTTCTTCAGTAGGTTATTTGGAATTGAAAACCGTAATATCAGATAGTAAGATGGTAGCGATAGTAGATTACGGATTAGGCAATCTGGGTTCGATTGCCAATATGCTGAAGGTGATAGGCGAAAAGTCTGTCATCACAGCTGATAAAGGTAAAATAGCGCAAGCAGATAGAATCATACTCCCTGGTGTAGGAGCTTTTGATGCCGGTATGTCAAAACTGACTGAAACCGGATTGGTAGACTTCATTAAGGAGCAAGCTCTTAAGGAAAAGAAACCGGTCCTTGGTATTTGCTTAGGCATGCAACTGCTCGGACGGAAGAGTGAAGAGGGGAGACTGGAAGGATTGAACCTGATTCCTTTTGAGTCTGTTCGCTTCCAGTTGGATGATACCAACCTGCGAGTTCCTCACATGGGATGGGATATTGTGGAATTCCAACAGCAGAGTCCCTTGCTTGAAGGACTGACAGGCAGGCAACGTTACTACTTTGTTCACTCCTATCACGCCAAGTGTGATAGCAAGGAGAATGTGCTGATGACTTGCGACTATGGCTATGAGTTCGCTTGTGCCGTGGTACGGGATAATATCTATGGCGTACAGTTTCACCCAGAGAAAAGCCATGACTTTGGAATGGCCCTACTCGAAAATTTTGTAAGGAGGTGCTAATATGTTTACAAGACCAAGAATTATTCCCGTCTTGTTGATAGACGACCGTGACTGTATCAAGACTGTACAGTTTGGGAAACGCACTTACTTGGGTGATGTGGTGAATGCGGTTAAGATTTTCAATCGCAAGGGTATTGATGAACTGGCCATATTGGATATTGGAGCCACCAAAAATCATCGTGAGCCTGACTTTGAACTGTTGAAGGACATAGCCAGTGAAGCATTTATGCCATTGAGCTGTGGCGGTGGTGTGACTACTATTGATCAAGTTCACCAGTTGTTGGCCATAGGTTATGAGAAGGTGGTTATCAATACCTCTTTGATTACAAATCCTGATATGGTCCGTGAGGCTGTGAGACTGTATGGTAGCCAGAGTATTGTTGCTTCTATTGATGCCAAGTTGATTGAAGGCGAATACAAATGCGTGATTTGTGACGGTCAGCAGGTGATTGACAAGCATCCTCGCGAGTTGGCAATAGAGGCTGAGCAGATGGGATGTGGTGAGATTATTATCAACAGCATTGACCGTGATGGCATGATGCAAGGATATGACCTGAAACTGGTCAAGATAATTGCTGATGCGGTCAAAGTGCCTGTAACTGCTATTGGTGGTGCGGGAGGAATCAAAGATTTAAAACAGGTCATCCAGGAAGCTGGTGCTCATGCTGCTGCTGGTGGTAGTATGTTTGTGTTCTATGGCAGGTTGAGAGCTGTTTTGATTACGGCTCCGAGTGAACAGGAGCTTACTGAGGCTGGAGTATATCACGAATAAGTTGAATTATTGTAATGTATAAGCACTTTTTTAAACGATTTTTTGACTTTTGGATATCGCTGATAGTTTTGATAATTATCAGTCCGATTCTATTGGTTGTTACTATCTGGCTCCATTTTGCGAACAAGGGGGCGGGTGCATTCTTCTTTCAGGAGCGACCTGGTAAGGATGGAAAGATAATTAAAGTCATTAAGTATAAAACTATGACGGATGAGCGGGATACTGAGGGTAATCTTCTTCCAGACGAGAAGCGCTTGACTAAGGTTGGTAAGTTCGTTCGCTCTACTTCTATTGATGAACTCCCACAATTAATTAATGTGCTGAAAGGAGATATGGCATTGATTGGCCCGAGACCTCTATTGGTGCAGTACCTGCCTCTATATTCCCCTGAACAGGCCCGCCGTCATGAAGTAAGGCCCGGAATCTCTGGTTGGGCTCAATGTCATGGGCGCAATGCTATCAGTTGGTCAGAAAAGTTCAAATTAGATGTGTGGTATGTGGATCATGTTTCACTATTGACGGATATGAAGGTAATATTTATTACGCTAAAGAATGTGTTGATGCGAAAAGATATCAACTCCGCTACAGCAGCCACGATGGAGGCGTTTGACGGTACAAATTGATATAGAATAAAATCACGAAACCAAAATAAGTATGTTAAAGATAAAGACTGTCACAGTCGTTGGCGCAAACGGCACAATGGGTACTAACGTATCTGGAATATTTGCGTCGTTTGGTGATGCCACGGTTTATATGGTAAGCCGTGACAAGGACAAGTCTAAGAAGGCCGCATTGAAGGCCGGAAAGACAGTTAAGGCAGACAGCATTGTGAACCACCTGATTCCGGTGGACTACAGTATGCTGGCTGAGTGTGTAAAAGCGTCCGACCTGGTGTTTGAGAGTGCGGCTGAGAACCTGGAGCTGAAGATAGGTCTCCATACCAAGATTGGACAGTCTCTGAAAAAGGGAGCCATTGCCTGCACAGGTTCATCTGGCCTCTCTATTACAAGGATTGCAGAATGCTATCCTGAAGAGGTGAGGAGCCAGTTCTTTGGTGTTCATATGTTCAACCCTCCGTATCAGTTGACTTTGTGTGAACTGACGGCTTCTCCCTATAGCGATATGAACCTGTATGGAGAATTGAAGGATTACCTGACCAACGTACTTCACCGTACCGTTGCTGAAAGCAAAGATCTGCCCGCATTCCTTGGAAACCGTATTGGTTTCTATGTGATGAATGAGGCCTTGCAGTATGCTGAGAAGTATCAGGATAATGGTGGTATTGACTACATTGATGCCCTTCTTGGCCCGTTCACAGGACGCACTATGCCTCCTATTACAACAGCAGACTTTGTGGGACTGGATGTGCATAAGGCGATTGTGGATAATATCTATGAGAACACAAACGACTATGTTCATCATAGATTTGTGCTGCCCGCATACGTTCAGAAACTGATTGACGAGAAGAAACTTGGTCGTAAATCCGGTCAAGGTCTTTATAAGCTCATTAAGTATGACAATGGCGACAAGAGGATGATGGTATATGACATCAAGACGGGTATGTATCGTGATGAGATCAAATACAGTTTCCCGTTCGCCATCCGTATGAAAGAGTTCTTGAAGGTGGGTGATTATGATTCAGCCATTAAGGAACTGATCACTAACAAGAGTCAGGATGCAGACATCTGCTTGCGTTTCTTGTTGAGATACATAGTGTACGCCCTTTATACGGCTGAACATGTAGGTTACGACCTTCGTGTAGCTGACGATGTGATGGCCACCGGATTTACCTGGTGTCCTCCTTTTGCAATGATGGAAGCATTCCAGAACGTGTGTGACCTTGGTCAGTTGATGAAAGAAAGACTTAAACCAGAAGTTCTGGATAATGTGGATATTGACCACATCATTGGTGAAGAGATAAAGTCGAAATACGACTACCGTATATTCTTTAAAGCAAAATAAGGAGGAGAGCACTATGAAAAAGAAAGTATATATTATGGGTGGTGCTCAGACCGACTTTGAGCGCAACTGGACAAAGGAAGGTAAGGGCATGATAGCCATGCTCAAAGAGGCTGTGGCAGACGGCTTCAAGGATGCCAACTTCACGCTGGATGAAATGGTGGCCTTGAACAAAGAAAACCGTGTGGCAGCTTTTGTGGGCAACTTTATTGCTGAGCAATATATCAGTCAGGGACACCTTGGCGCATTCTTGACGGAAGTGAATCCCGCTTTCTATGGCGTTCCTTCTGCAAGATATGAAGCGGCTTGTGCATCAAGTTCTGTAGCACTCGATGCCGCTATTAGCAAGATTGAAGCGGAAGAATATGATGTGTGCATTGTAGTAGGCTGGGAGATCATGAAGTCTGTAGATTCCAAGAAGGGTGGTGATATACTTGGTCGAGCTGCTTATTATGAGAAAGAAGGTAAGGGCATTGATCTGCCTTTCCCTAAGTTGTTTGGACGTTTGGCAGACGCTACCATTGAGAAGTATGGATTGGATAAGGAGCGTTACCTGAATGCATTGGCAAAGATCTCTTGCATCAACTATGGTAATGCTAAACGCAATCCGCTGGCTCAAACCCGCAAGTGGTTTATGAACTATGAGGAGGCTAGCCATAGAGGAACAGAATCCAATATGTGTGTAGGTGGTTTGCTTGGTGTTAGTGACTGCTCTCAGGTAACTGATGGTGCTGCTGTGGTTGTACTTTGTTCTAAAGCGTATGCTAAAGAGCATGGGCTTACAGACAGGCCAGTTGTGAAAGGATATGGCCACCGTACCGCACCTATGCTCTTTGATAAGAAGATAGCAGATAATGCTAGAAGTGAATATGTATTGCCTTGGACAAGACAGGCTTGCTTGGATGCTTACAAACGTGCCGGTTTGACCGTTGATGATATTGACGTGTTTGAGACCCACGACTGCTTCACTTCCAGCGAGTATGCCGCAATCTCTGCCTTTGGTATTACAGAACCTGGCAAAGAGTATGAGGCTGTAGAGAATGGTGTTATTGCCTTCGATGGTGCTAACCCATTAATCCATCTGGTGGTTTGATTGGTTGCGGTCATCCTGTAGGTGCTTCTGGCGCTCGTATGTTCCTTGACCTGTATAAGCAAGTGACTGGTAAAGCAGGTAACTATCAGGTTAAGAATGCAAAGAATGGCATGATGTTGAATATTGGCGGAAGTGCCACAACAAATTATGTATTTATAGTAGGTAAAGAATAACAGATGAAAGACATCGCAATCTTTGGTGTAGGTGGCTTCGGGCGTGAAGTCCTTGCACTGATTCAGGATATCAATCGAGTGGAACCGCAGTGGAATATTGTAGGTTTCTTTGATGACGGTTATGAAAAGGGATTGAATATAAATGGTTATCCAACCTTGGGTACAGCGGAGGATTTGAATAAGTGGGAAACTGAGATTGCTGTTGCCATCAGTATTGGTAGCCCTGTAATCAAGAAGAATATTCTTGACAAGATTCACAATCCAAATGTGACGTATCCAACATTGATTCATCCATCCGTATGGATAGGAGATAAAAATTATGTGGAGTTAGGAAAGGGCGGTATCTTCTGTGCTGGAGTAATGATTACGACCAATATAGTCATCAAGGACTTTGTTATTCTGAATCTTCAGTGCACGGTTGGCCATGATACGGTCATCAACGATTATGCAGCCTTCATGCCATCTGTGAATATTTCCGGAGAAGTCAATATAGGAGAAGGTGTCTATGTGGGTACGGGCGCCAAGATTATTAATCAATTGGAAATAGGGGATTATACCATAGTTGGTGCAGGTGCAGTGGTTTCAAAGACATTACCTGCTCATTGCACTGCTGTTGGTGTTCCTGCAAAACCGATCAAGTTTCACGAGTAAGATGAATGTTGTTTTCATGACACTTGCCCCGATTTCTGATATTGAAGAACGGGGAATTTATCATGACCTGATGCGTCGATTTAGGAACGCAGGGCATCAGGTTTTCATTGTTAAATCTGCAGAAAGAAGACTAGGTCAAAAGACCTCCCTAGTTGATAGCCATGGCGTGAAGATTCTGAATGTGAAGACGCTAAATGTTCAGAAAACGAACATTGTAGAGAAAGGGATAGGTACACTCCTGATAGAGCGCCAGTTCAAGTCTGCCATTAAGAAGTATTTGGGAGACGTAAAGTTTGATTTAATCACTTATAGTACACCTCCCATCACTTTTACCAATGTGGTGAAGTACCTAAAACGTGAGAATCCACAAGCCATATCATATCTCCAGCTGAAAGATATCTTTCCTCAGAATGCTGTCGACATTGGTATGATGAAAACTGCCGGCGTGAAAGGGTTGCTATATAAGTTCTTTAGGAACAAAGAGAAGGCCCTTTACGAGGTCTCAGATTATATTGGATGCATGAGTCCTGCGAATGTTCAGTTCTTGTTAAAGAATAATCCAGAGATTGATGTAAAGAGGGTAGAGGTGGCACCAAATAGTTTGGAACTGAAATGTGAGGAAATGGAGCCAGGACAGGTAAAAGCGGAAAGGTACTATATAAGAAAGAAGTATGAATTGCCCACAGACAAACCCATCTTTATTTATGGCGGTAATCTGGGTAAGCCGCAAGGAATAGACTATCTGGTAAAATGTCTGGATGCGAATAAGAAAAGGACGGACTGTTACTTTGTGGTAGTAGGAACGGGTACGGAGTATCTACGCTTGGAAGCGTGGTATAACGCTAACCTTAACCATAACGTTAAATTAATGCAGGGACTTCCAAAGGCAGATTACGATTTGTTGGTACGCTCCTGTGATGTGGGAATGATATTCCTTGACCATAGGTTTACCATCCCTAACTATCCGTCACGATTGCTGAGTTATCTGGAGTATAAGATGCCAGTGGTATGTGCAACTGACGTGAACACAGATATTGGTAAGATAGCTGAAGAGAACGGATATGGGTATTGGTGTGAAAGTGTGAAACCAGAGGATTTCACGGCTCTGGTAGATAAGATGCTGGCATCCGATAGGAAAGCAATGGGAGAGCGAGGATACGAGTTCTTGAAGAACAATTATCTGGTAGAGCATACGTATAATGCCATTATGGCACACTTCAAGGGAAATAAATAAAATCATATATTATGGCAGAGAGAAAAAGAATCTATCTGTGCCTTGCGCACATGTCTGATGAAGGTTTAGAACAGAAATACATCAAAGAAGCCTTTGACACCAACTGGGTGGTACCCCTGGGACCGAACGTGAATGGGTTTGAAAAAGACCTGGAGGATTTTGTGAACCAGATGCCCGGTCCGGCCGGGCATGATGGTCTGTCCAAGCGGGTCGTTGCACTTAGTGCTGGCACAGCTGCAGTGCATTTGGGACTGTTGGCGGCTGGCGTAAAGGCCGGTGATGAGGTAATAGTGCAGAGCTTCACATTCTGTGCGTCTTCCCACCCGATAACGTACCTTGGTGCAACGCCGGTGTTTGTGGATTCAGAGAAGGATTCGTGGAATATGGATCCGGAACTGATGGAGGAGGCTATTAAAGACCGTATAGCCAAAACGGGCAAGAAACCTGCAGCTATTGTGCCGGTGGCTCTCTACGGTATGCCGTATCAGATTGACCGTATTATGGAGATTGCCAATAAGTATGGAATCCCCGTGGTGGAAGATGCGGCTGAAGGTTTTGGTAGCCGCTGGAACGGTCAGGTGTTGGGTACATTTGGTAAATATGGCGTTCTGTCGTTCAATGGCAACAAGATGATTACCACCAGTGGTGGTGGTGCCTTGATTACCGCCAACGAGGATGAGTGGCGCGAGATTATGATGTATGCTACTCAGTATCGAGAGAGCTATCCTTACTATCAGCATGAGAAGATAGGATATAACTACCGTATGAGTAATATCTGTGCAGGTATTGGCCGTGGACAGATGACGGTGGTGAATGACCATATTGCTCACCATAAGCACGTGCAGGCTTTGTATGAGGAGATGCTAAAGGATGTGAAGGGCATCAAGGTGCACGGAAATCCTGACAGCCGCTATGATTCTAACTTCTGGCTGTGTACCATCACGCTGGATGAGAACCTGAAGATTAAGGGGCAGGAGAATGCATACAAGACCATCGTGACGGGTGCTGTGGGTGGTGCTGCGGGTGTGATACACGCTGCAACGAGTGCGCATACCGACTGTGAGCCTAACGCCAATGTGGAAGCCCTGCGTGTGCTGATGGATCAGGCTCAGATTGAGGCCCGTCCGCTATGGAAACCTATGCACAAGCAGCCGGTATATAAGAATGCTCCTGCTTATGTGAATGGGGTTTCGGAGGCTTTGTTTAAGGTGGGTATGTGCCTCCCTGCAGGACCGTATGTGAGCGATGAGGATGTGAAGTATATTGTGGAGACCATTAAGAGTGCAATCTGCTAACAAATACTCATTTCTGTCTCTGGTACGCATGGGGATAGGGCATAGCAGTACTCTACCTGATGTTCTGGACTGGCAGGCCATAAAAACCCTTGCGGACAAGCAGGGACTCACGGCTGTTGTCGTGGATGGGATAGAGCAATTGCCGGACGCTAAACGGCCGCCTAAAGAGTTGCTTTTACAGTGGATAGGCGAGGTCTTTCAGAGCTATGAAAACCGCTATAAGTTATACTTGCGCGCAATAGCAGAATTGGCAGGCTGGTACAATGCTCACGGGTATAAGATGATGGTGCTGAAAGGGTATGTCTGTGGCATTAATTGGCCAAAGCCTGAGCACCGGCCTTGTGGGGATATTGATATCTGGCTATTTGGGAAACAGAAAGAAGCTGATGCAGCATTGGCTGCCAGTTCCAAGTTTCATGATCCAAGTTCCAAGATTGATTCAAGTCATCACCACCATACGGTATTTGACTGGCATGGATTTACTGTTGAGAATCACTATGACTTTGTGAATGTGCATGCTCATAAGTCGAGTGCTGAACTAGAGAAGATTTTTAAACAACTTGGACAAGATGATTCTCATGCAGTAGAAGTTAATGGGGAGAAGGTATATTTGCCGTCGCCTAATCTGCATGCATTGTTCTTGATTCGCCACATGGTTAGTCATTTTGCGGCTGCTGAGATTACGCTAAGGCAGGTGCTTGATTGGGCGTTCTTTGTGGAGAAGCATACCAAGGAAGTGGATTGGGTGTGGCTGGATGGTATGCTGGATAAGTTCCACATGAAAGAATTTGTGAGTTGTATCAATGCTATTTGTGTGGAGGATATGGGATTTCCGGTTAACATCTTTCCGTCAGTGCAATTTGTTCCAGAATTGAAGGAAAGGGGGCTGGAGGATATTCTTGAACCGGAATATACTTCGGCAGAGCCCCAAGGCTTTTTTCCTCGTGTAATCTATAAATATAAGCGTTGGCAGGGGAATGCCTGGAAACAGGAAATGTGTTATGGTGAAAGTCGGTGGGTAAGTTTTTGGACGGGAATCTGGGCTAAGATTTTGAAACCAGCTTCGATATAAACACTATGGTAATTGATAAGAAAATACTGGATGAATTAACTGGCAAGGCCAAAGCTTCTGAACGGTTGCGTTGCAACCTGGATCTGCGGAATTCCGCTGACGACCAGTCGCAACGGATGCTGAATGCGCTGGAGCCCGGAACGGTGATGCCTATACATAGACATAAGGGTTCTTCCGAGACGTGTGTCTGCATTCGTGGGCACTTTGAGGAGTATTTTTATGACTCTGAAGGGCGTCTGACGGATACCATTGATATGGTGCCTGGTGGGGTGGTGCTGAATATCGAAAAAGGTCAGTGGCATAGCTTGAAGTGTCTGGAGTCAGGCACCATCCTCTTTGAAGCCAAGGATGGTCCTTATCATCCGCTGGAGGAGGATGAAGTATGGAAAGGGGAAAAGAGATCCTGAAAGGTATATGGCAGTTTTGTTCATACATCTTTTGGCCGCAATGGGGAAAACATAAAGAGTAAATCAATGGAAAAGTATCAATATCATATTTTTAGCCCGTATAGGGTTTGCCCATTGGGGGCACACGTTGACCACCAGCATGGCTTGGTGACAGGTTTTGCTATTGATAAAGGCGTTGACCTGTGGTGGACCCCCTCAAACTCCCCCTGCTTAGGTGGAGAAAACCCTAGTGTAGTAAAACTGGACAGTGAGACGTTTGCAGGACATGTGGAGTTTGACATTGCGACACCGACGCTGGTGAAACAGGGTAATTGGGGTGATTACGCCCGAGGTGCTAAGTTCGCACTACAAAAGAGATTTAAACTGCAGATAGGTATTACAGGAAATATTAAAGGTTCACTGCCAGTCGGAGGATTGTCGTCATCGGCAGCGGTGCTGATTGCTTATGTGATGGCATTTGCGAAAGCGAACAATATTACTTTGGCTCCGTTTGAGGTGATGAAGATTGCATCGGAGGCTGAGCGAGAGTATATCGGACTGAACAATGGTCTGTTGGATCAGGCGTGTATAGCTTTGGGAAAGAAGAACCATCTGCTGATGCTGGACTGTGAGAGTGACGAATATCGTGTTATCCCCAAGCCAGCTGAAATGCCGGACTTTGAACTGGGAATATTCTTCAGTGGACTGACACGCAGTCTGATATCTTCTGACTATAACCTCCGTGTAACAGAGTGTAAGACGGCAGCATGGACAGTACAGGCATACGAGAATGTACCACTAAAGACGCATGACAAAACATTCCTTCGTGATGTGCCAGAGAGTATGTACAAACGTAACCGCGACAAGATGCCACCTCGCTTTGCTCGTAGGGCAGAGCATTTCTATGGTGAGCACAAACGTGTGCGTGAGGGTATCACTGCTTGGGAGTCAGGTAACTTGGAGTGGTTCGGTAGTCTTGTCAAAGCTTCTTGCGAGAGCAGCATACACAACTATGAGTGTGGTAGTCCAGAACTCATCGCCATCTACGAAGCTATGCTCACCACCGACGGCATCTATGGCGGTCGTTTCTCTGGTGCAGGCTTCAAAGGTGCCTGCATCGCCCTTGTTGATCCCACGAAAAAGGAACTGATAGAAAAGGAAATCACAGAGAAATACCTCGCGAAGTTCCCGCAGTATAAGAATACCTTCAAGGTGTATTTCTGCAAGAGTGATGATGGTGCGAGATTCTTGGATAATTGAAAATTGAGAATTGACAATTGAAAATTATGAAAAACATCGTTATTGCAGCAGGATATGCGACAAGGCTGGGGGAGTTAACGAAGAACTTCCCGAAGCCGTTATTAAAGATAGGTGAGAATACCATCTTGGGAAGAATGTTGGATGATATCGACAAGATTCCTGAGATAGATGAACATATTATTATCTCAAATCATCGCTTTGCTCCCATTTTCAATAAATGGAAGAAGGAAGAAGGAAGATGGCAGAAGCCTATTACCATCGTTGATGATGGCACTGAGACCAACGATACTCGTCTTGGAGCTGTATGCGATTTGTTGTATGCCATGGATAAGCTCCACATCGATGATGATTTGTTGGTGGTTGCAGCGGACAACCTGCTGTTCTTCTCATTCCAGGAGTTTGTGGACTTCGCCAAGGAGAAACAGACGAGCTGTATCATGTGTCATGAGCAGCCATCGATAGAGAAACTTCAGCGTACAGGTGTTGTGGAACTGGATGCTAGCAACAAGGTGCTGGGCATGGAAGAAAAACCCCAAGTGCCAAAGAGTCATTGGGCTGTGCCACCTTTCTATATCTATCTGAAGAAAGACCTCGACTTGGTACGGCATTCTGTAGAGAATGGTTGCGGCAAGGATGCGCCAGGCAACCTTGCTCACTATATGGTGGAGCATACCACCATGCATGCATGGCCAATGAGTGCCGGACGTTTTGATATTGGCAGCCTCGATACCTATTATGAGGCCGTGGAGAAATACGGAAAATAATTATTATAGAAACTAACTTATTATTGAAAACGATGAAAATTGCAGTTGCAGGAACTGGTTACGTTGGCATGAGTATAGCAACACTGCTTGCTCAGCATAATCACGTAACAGCTGTTGACGTGATTCCTGAGAAGGTGGAGAAAATCAACAAAAAGATCTCGCCTATTCAGGATGAGTATATTGAGAAGTATTTGGCAGAGAAAGAACTTGACTTGACAGCAACGCTGGATGGGAAGGCTGCTTATAAGGATGCTGACTATGTTGTGATAGCAGCTCCGACAAACTATGATCCGCAGAAGAATTTCTTCGATACGCATCATATCGAGGATGTGATTGACCTCGTGCTGAGTGTGAATCCGGATGCCGTGATGGTGATTAAGAGTACCATCCCAGTGGGATATTGCCGTTCGCTGTATGTAAAGTATGCGCTGAAGTTCTTGACTGATCCAGCGTTGAAGGGAAAGAAGTTTAACCTACTGTTCTCACCGGAGTTCCTTCGTGAGAGCAAGGCGCTGTATGACAACCTTTATCCCTCTCGCATCATTGTTGGCTATCCAAAGATATTGCCTGCCGATAGAAACAGGAAATGGGACGAGGAGAATGCTGCCATTACAGCTATCGGTAATCCTGAGGCAGAGGAGAAGGCCAAGACGTTTGCAGGACTGCTGCAGGAAGGTGCTATCAAGGAGAATATCGATACGCTGTTTATGGGAATGACGGAGGCAGAGGCCGTGAAGTTGTTTGCCAATACCTATTTGGCTTTGCGTGTATCATACTTTAATGAGCTGGATACTTATGCAGAGGTGAAAGGATTGGATAGTCAGGCTATCATATCTGGCGTTGGTTTAGATCCTCGTATCGGTACACATTATAATAATCCTTCATTTGGTTATGGTGGTTACTGTCTACCAAGGACACCAA
>Ga0256407_10002562_pt1 | contig 34474 bp, 30 predicted proteins | sample RumenRJG_04DNA_FD_193489 | JGI IMG/M metagenome (GOLD analysis project Ga0256407, IMG submission 193489) | Bovine rumen microbial communities from Lethbridge, Alberta, Canada - RJG_04 | ecosystem: Host-associated > Mammals > Digestive system > Stomach > Rumen | place: Canada: Alberta...
GGCCCAAATGGCAAAGAGGACTAAGACAAGCAATGCAGCGCCACCATAGCGAGCGACATTCTTGGTGATTTTTACGGGCTTGTCAGGGTGCGTGGACTTGTAGAGCATCGCATATCCCCAATAGATGAAAGGAGACAGCAGGAGGACAAACAGCAACAGTCCAAGGGCGCCGTCGGCGCCATCGCCTTCACCGCACATGTCAATCACCGCTGCAACTCCGCCAGCGATGAACAACAGGCAAAATGCCAGCAACATGATGCCGCATCCGGCGCCTACTTCTCTTTTCATAGTCAGTGTCTTCTTTTAGTGTTATTAATTCTCCAGGTACCAGCGGTAGAGGGCGGGAACTCCGTCCTCAAGTTCCATGGTGTGGCGCCAACCCAGGGCGTGAAGTTTGCTCACGTCGGTGAGTTTGCGCAGGGTGCCGTCGGGCTTGGTGCTGTCCCACTCGATGGTGCCACGGTAGCCCACGGTAGCCTTGACGAGTTCAGCGAGTTGGCGGATGGTGACTTCCTTGCCGCTGCCGATGTTGATGTGGCAGTTGCGCACCTCGTCTCCCGTGCCTCGCACGTCCTTGAAGTCGATGTGCTCCAGGCAATAGACGCTGGCGTCGGCCATGTCCTCGCTCCACAGGAATTCCCTGATGGGTGCACCGGTGCCCCACAGGCGCAGGCGGTCCTTCAGGATGCCGTATTTCTCCAGCAGCGCCACAATCTGTTCTGGGGTGGCTTTGCCGTCAAGGCCCTCAACGGGACGGCGGTCCAGGTCGGCACGGATGCCGTCCATGTTGCCCTCGTTGAGCATCTTGACCAGATGCATCTTCCTGATCATCGCGGGCATGACATGGCTGGTCTCCAGATTGAAATTGTCACGCGGGCCATACAGATTAGTGGGCATCACGGCGATATAGTTGGTGCCGTACTGCAGGTTGAACGACTCGCACATCTTCAGGCCCGCGATTTTGGCAATAGCATAGGGCTCGTTGGTGTACTCCAGCGGAGCGGTGAGCAGTGCGGTCTCGGGGATGGGTTGCGGGGCCTCTCGTGGATAGATGCAGGTGCTGCCCAGGAAGAGCAGTTTCTTCACACCGTGTCGCCAACTCTCGCCGATGACGTTCTGCTGGATGGCGAGGTTCTGGAAGATGAAGTCGGCGCGGTACTTCAGGTTGGCCATGATGCCGCCCACATGGGCAGCCGCCAGCACGACGTACTCGGGCCGTTCCTCGTCAAAGAAGCGCCTGACGGCCACGGCATCCATCAGGTCCAGTTCCTGATGTGTGCGGCCGATGAGGTTGGTATAGCCCTTGTCCTGCAGGCTGTTCCAGATGGCACTGCCCACAAGGCCGCGGTGGCCTGCTACATATATCTTTGCGTCTTTTTCCATGATTGATCGGGAGTTGCGGAAATAACGGATGAAACGGAGATAACGGGTTTGATGGGGGAGATTAGGGGAGGTGGTAGATTTTCTTGATGTGCTGCATGTCATATTCCATCATGATGCGTACCAGGTCCTCGAATGAGGTCTTGTGCGGATTCCAGCCCAGTTGGTTCTTGGCCTTGGTGGGATTGCCCAGCAACTGGTCAACCTCGGCGGGGCGGAAATACTTCGGGTCCACCTCGACGAGCACCTTGCCGCTGGCCTTGTCGATGCCCTTCTCGTCGATGCCCTCGCCCTGCCACTGCAGTTCGATACCGGCGTGGTGGAAGGCCAGGGTGCAGAACTCCCTCACCGAGTGGCACTCGCCCGTGGCGATGACATAGTCATCGGGCTCGGGCTGCTGCAGGATGAGCCACATGCACTCCACATAGTCGCGCGCGTAGCCCCAGTCACGCAGGGCGTTGAGGTTGCCCAGGTACAGTTTGTCCTGCAGGCCGTGGGCGATGCGGGCTGCGGCAACGGTGATTTTGCGCGTCACGAAGGTCTCGCCGCGGCGTTCGCTCTCGTGATTGAACAGGATACCGTTGGCGCAGAACATGCCGTAACTCTCGCGGTAGTTCTTCATGATCCAGAACGAGTACAGTTTGGCGCAACCGTAGGGGCTGCGGGGATAGAACGGCGTGGTCTCGCTTTGGGGCACTTCCTGCACTTTGCCATAGAGTTCGCTGGTGCTTGCCTGATAGATGCGTGTCACCCGCTCGCGTCCGGCGATGCGCACGGCCTCGATAAGGCGCAGGGTGCCCACAGCATCGGTCTCGGCCGTGTATTCGGGCACATCAAACGACACCTTCACATGGCTTTGTGCTGCCAGATTGTAGATTTCGTCGGGCTTGGTCTTCTCGATGATGCGGATGAGCGAACTGCTGTCGGTCATGTCTCCATAGTGCAGGTTGATGAGTCGGCGCTGCTTCATGTCGCGCACCCACTCGTCGAGGTACAGATGTTCGATGCGTCCCGTGTTGAAACTGCTGCTGCGGCGCAGGATGCCGTGCACCTCGTAGCCCTTGTCGAGCAGGAACTCTGCCAGATAGGAACCGTCCTGGCCTGTGATGCCCGTTATCAGGGCCACTTTCTGCTTGTTGTCGTCCATTGTTCTATAATGCGTTATCCAGAGCATGCGGCTCCGGGTCAGTGATTTTCTCGATCATCGACGGGTGGACAAAGGTAGTGGCCACGGCCACGACGCCCGGGATGTTGATGAGCACGCGGCGGTCGCCCTTCACGCGTATGAAGATGCCTTCGGCTCCCGCAAACGGGCCGCCGATGATGCGCACGCGTTCGCCCTTGGCAAAGTCGCCCGGGTCGGGACTGAGGTAGACGAGTTTTTCCTCATAGGTGCCTGCCACCCTGATGAAGTTCTCCATCTCGTTGTCAGGCACCGTGACGGGCCTGCGCGTCACGCGGTTCATGATGTAGCGGATGGGCAGCGCGGTCGACTTCTTGTAGGCCGTCATCTCGCTGGGCGTGAATTGCACGAAGATGAGGTTGTGGACACTCGGCACCAGGCGTTTCACCATCTGGCCGTTGCGCTCCTCGCGGCGGTACTGCATAGGCACGAAATTGGTCACACCCAATTTGTCAAGGTCGGCCTTGACCTTGAGTTCGCGGTTGTAGGTCACCCGCAGGGGGAACCACAGTTTTACCTCTTCTTTCTTTTTCTTGTCCACTTTCTGTTCTGTAAGCGCAAAGGTAGTGCAAGCCGAATAGAAAAGCAAATTTTTCATTTGCTTTTGTTGGGGCGCCGCCTGCCTTTACCGCAAGGCCGCATCACTTTTTTCTTTGTTGTCGGGTAACATTCATTCTCCTTTATGCGTTATAATATATGGTAACAGACAAGAATAATGGCTAAGGAAATCAAGAAATGGACCACGCTCGAGAGCCGCTACATCATTCAGCGGCCCTGGCTCACCGCGCGTGTCGACAAGGTGCAGTTGCCCGACGGGCGCATCAACCCCGAGCACTATGTGCTGGAATATCCCGAGTGGGTCAACATCATCGCCATCACCGGTGGGGGAGAGTTCGTCATGGTCAGGCAGTACCGCCACGCGATGGACATCGTCCTCGACGAACTGTGTGCCGGAGTGGTCGAGCAGGGCGAGGCACCGCTCGATGCCGCACGTCGTGAACTGCTCGAGGAAACGGGCTACGGCGGCGGCCAGTGGCGCGAAATCATGACGGTGGGGCAGAATCCCAGCATCTGCAACAACATCACCCACTGCTTCCTGGCCGAGGGCGTGGAGCGCCTCAGCGACCAGAGCCTGGACGCCGGCGAGGATATCGCTGTGCTGCTGCTCTCGCGCGACGAGGTAGAGGCCATGCTGCGCGAGAACCGCCAGTTGCAGGCCCTCATGGCGGCTCCCCTGTGGCGCTACCTAGCCGAGCACCCTATGTAATAAGTCGATTATAATTCAAATCCCAGCCTCAACGTGCCCACCAGCGCGTTTTTGGCGTCAGGGTCACCCATGGGGTTGAGAATCCACTGCATGTCGGGCGAGACATAGAAATGGTCGCCAATCTGGTAACGGTAATTCAACTCGATGGCGGTTTCCCACTTGTGTCCGTCAATATGAGCGGAAGCGAAACCGGCGGTCAAAGCGTCGGCGCCGCTCTTGCTGAATAACGAGGTCAATGAGCAGCCCCCTGTGATGCTTGCGTTGGCTGCATCCGTTGCATTGGGCGTGATGCCGCCCGTGACGAAGCCGCTGATAGCCTGCTCGCCCTGCAATCGGAATGTCTTCTCACAAGTAGCGTAATAGCCATTGTTTTCAAGCCCTGTGTGGTAGTAGACACCTGCCTTGAACACCAGTGCGCCGGCGGTTCTGACCTGGCCCTCGCTCACGATAAGGTATCCCTTGCTTCGGCTCAGTTTGTGCTTGAGGTTGAACTTGTTGCCTTCGTCCAGGCCAATTACACCTCCGTCAAAGACTCCCGTCTGCCACATGAACGAGTCGCTGACCTGCCACTCGACATTCAAGCCCAACCCGTTGGTGGGCATCGTGGGGACATTACCTCCCGACATGAATGTCGCGATTCCGCCAAAAGCAGTGCTTTGCAGAGGGTCGGACGCGTCACATGTCGAGTAACTGTCATTGGCATCCTGGAGGCCCGCCATCAACGTGACTCTGTTGAAGGTGTGGCGATACCATGCGTTGAGGGCAAAGATGTGATTGCTCGCCTCTTTGTTGTCCATCTCCTGCCAGTCTCCCACAAGTGTGCCCGTCGGCTCGCCGCCGTGGGTCGAGGCAATGGAGAAATTAAACTGGCCATTCTTCCATGGGTTAATCAGGATTCCCGCCTCGCCATAGCCTTGGTAGACGGCTCCGGTCTTGATACCGCCATGGGTGTTAACCACCAGGTCGGCGGTATAGTTGAGGATAGGAACAACGGTCTTGATTGTGTCCTGGGCATGAACAAAATGTGCACCACTGGCGACAATCAAGGTCATAATCGCAGCAACAAATCTGTTTCTTATATTCATGTGTCGGATAGTTGTTGTGATATTAGTAATATCTGCTTGGAGAAGTGGCGGCGACTGTTATCTCACCACCTTGGTGAATACGGGGGCTTTGCCTTTCTCGACGATGACATAGACCACAATCTCTCGGGGTTCACCATCCTTGTCATCGCGGGGCTGGTCCTCGGCGAGGAACACGTATTCCACGCCTTCGGGAATGTCGCGCTTTGCTGCTGAGGTCGACTTGGCATTGAACATCGGATAGCCGTCGACTGCAGCGTCAAAGATGGCTGCTTCGTCGGCACTCACGGGGTACAGTTCGGGGAAGGATGTGGGCTGGAAAAATTCGCCCTCGATAAAACCGCTGGCCTTCAGGAACTGGTCCACCTCCTTGGCGACGGCGTCCATGCGGGCTGCCCTGACACCATAACCTCGCAGGATTTTGGCATTAGGCTGCTTGGCGGCCAGGTCTTTCGTGCTCGATTCCAGTCCTCCGCTGCCGAAGGTGCAGAACGGAACCACCTTCTTGCCGCCCAGGTCAATCTTGTCAAGCAATGCGGCAACGGGTGGGGCATAGGTGCCGAACCACACCGGGTAGCCGATGAAGATCACGTCATAGTCGGCGATGTTGGATTTCAGGGGCTGGATTTCGGGTGTGATGCCCTGTTCGCGCTCCTTCATACAGCGCTCGATTGTGGCCTCGAAGGCCGTGTCATAAGGCTCCACCGGGACGATTTCCTCGATGTCGGCATTCAGGCGGGTGGCGATTTCCTGTGCCACGACCTTGGTGTTGGATGTCTGTGAATAATAAAGTACAAGCATTTTGGGTGACTCTTTTTTCGGGCTGCAGGCTATGCCGACCATAGTGATGACAGCAAGCCCCAGCATTATTTTAATCATATTCCACATAGTTGTCTATAGCGTTTTATAGATAATTGTTACTCAGTTTGTTACATCAAGCAGCCATGGTCGGCGTAACTGTAGTAGTGGCCCCCGCGGCACACGATGATGTGGTCCACCAGTTGGATGTCCATCACCTTGCAGGCCTCGTGGACCCGCTCGGTCAGCCGGTCGTCCTGCACGCTGGGTTTGGGGTTGTCGCTCGGGTGGTTGTGCGCCAGGATGATGCCCGACGACAGGCGCTCGATGGCGGGGCGCAGAATCATCTTGATGTCGGCAACAGTCATTGCCGTGCCGCCGCTGCTGATGCGCACGCACTCCTCGACCTGTTTGGCGTGGTTGAGCAGCACGACCATGATTTCCTCGTGGTCGAGGTGCTCCATGCGGGTACGCAGGTATTTGTAGGCATCGTCGCTGCTCGTGATTTTGAAACGCTCGTCAAACTCCTCTTGCTGGTAGCGTCGTGCCAGTTCCAGGGCAGCGAGGATTTCGATGGCCTTGACCTCGCCGATGCCGTGGTAGTTCTTCACCAGGTTATTGATGCCCTTGCGTGCGATGAGGTAGAGTTTGTCGTCATTGTCACGCAGGATGCGCTGGCACAGGTCCACGACCGACTCGCCAGGTGTGCCCACCCTGAGCAGGATAGCCAGCAACTCGGCGGTGGACAGGTTCCCGAAGCCGTGTTTCTTGGCCTTCTCGCGCGGGCGGTCCTCCTCGGGAACCGTCTCCTTGATGTTCCGGCTCCCCATAGGCCCTTGTATAATATTTCCTTTCTCCTCCAAGTATCTTTTAATTGTTATCTCTTATCTCTTAACTCTTATCTCTTAACTCTTAACTAACCCTCACTTTCCCTTTCTCATCGCCACTTCCTCGTCGATGTCGCGGCCGTGGCGCAGGAGGATTTTCCACACCCATGCCTTGATGAAGCCCCAGCCGTAACTGCACAGTTGGGTGAAACTCGTAGCCACAGCCAGGCAGGCAATCTTCAGGCTGCGCGTCTCAATCAGGGCAGCGACCCACAGCATCGCGGCATAGAGCAAGATGGGCAGGATGAACCACCACTTCCACAGCGACAGTAACAGCAGCAGCACGCAGCCTGCCAGGAACACGGCGGGCAGGCAGTGAACCACTTTCAGACTGTCGGGGTAGAGCAGTTTCAGGGTGATGCGCGACATGCCGAACACGTAGGTCTGCCGCGCGAACTTGCTGATGCTCGTGCGGCGCTTGTGGTAGACGAACGCAGGGCGTATCAGGCGGATGTCAAAGCCCGCCTGGCGCACGCGCGTGCTCATGTCGATGTCTTCGCTGAACATCTCGCGGAAACCGCCCACCTTTTCATATACCTCGCGTGAATAGCCCATATTGAACGAGCGCGGCACAAACTTCTCCATCTGCACCTTGCCGCCACGAATGCCGCCGGTGGTCAGCAGCGAGGTCATCGAGAAGGAAATGGCCTTCTGCACATCGGTGAAATCGTCGCTCGCCGCATCGGGACCGCCAAAGCACGGTACATAGTTGTTGGCCAGTTCACGTCCCAATGTCTTGAAGTAGTCGGGAGGTATCACGCAGTCGCTGTCAAAGAAGACAAAATATCGGCCCGTGGCATGTTCCAGGCCATAGTTGCGGGCGATGGAACGCCCCTCGTTGTCCTTATAGAAGTAGCGCAGGTCCAATTCCTTGGCATAGCGCAATGCGATGTCCTCGCAGGGGTCGGTCGAGCCGTCCTCCACCAGGATGATCTCAAAATCCTTGTCGGTCTGACGGGTGAGGCTTCTCAACAGGTCCTCCACCTCATCACGCCGGTTATACACCGGCACTATCACTGAAAAAAACGCCATCTCAATTCTGACTTTTGCAATTAAACCACAAAATTACATAAAAAGATGATTGCTGTCCCCTATGACTATGATTATTTCTCACCATAGTAGGAGTGCATCGCTAAGATTGGGAATTATGGCTGAGTTTGAAGCGCTGCATGATGACCACGGCGACGAGGAAGGCGGCAAAGTCGCTGGCGGGCAGTGAGAACCACACGCCGTCCAGGCCCCACATCGACGAGAACAGCAACAGCATGGGCAGCAAGAACAGCAATTGGCGCGAGAGCGACATGAAAATGCTGATGCGCACCTTGCCGATGGTCTGGAAGAAGTTGGTCACGACGGCTTGATAGCCGATGACGGGGAAGACGAGCATATTGATGCGGATGCCGCGGATTGAAATGGCCAGCAGTTGCTCATCGTCGGTGAACAGGCGTGTGGCCGGCCCTGGCAACAACTCGCCGATGATCCAACCGACTGTCATCGCTATCACCGATGCGGTGATGGTCAAGCGCAGCACGTGCTTGACACGGTCCATGTTGCGCGCTCCGTAGTTGTAGCCCGCGATGGGCTGGAAACCTTGACAAATGCCCATGATGACCATAAAGAAGATGAATCCCAGGCGGTTGGCGATGCTGTAGGCTCCAACGGCCAGGTCGCCGCCGTATTTCATCAGGGCGTTGTTCATGAAGATGGCTATCACGCATCCTGTCAGTTGCATGGCAAAGGGCGAGACGCCGATGCTCACGATGTCCTTCACGATGGCTTTGGCCGGCTTGAGGAAACGCCACTCCAGGTGCAGCAGTTCCTGCTGCCTGCTGAACTGCCACAACTGCCAGCACAGCACGACGGCCTGGGCCAGAACAGTGGCGATGGCTGCACCCTTGATGCCCATGTGCAGGGGCCAGATGAAGATGGGGTCGAGGATGGTGTTCAGCACCACGGTCACAATGGTCGCTATCATCGCCGCTCGGGGCTTGCTGGCCGATCGCAGGGCGGCGTTCAGTCCCAGGTACAGGTGGGTGATGACGTTGCCCACCAGCAGGATGAACATGTATTCATGGGCATGGGGCAGCGTCTGCTCGCTGGCACCGAAAAACGTCAAGATGGGGTCCAGGAAGATGATCGACACGATGCCCACCAGCAGGCCGGTGATGATATTGAGCGCGACCATGTTGCCCAGCACGTTGTTGGCTTTGTCATACTGGCGTTGGCCCAGACGCAGCGACATCAGCGTGGAGCCGCCGATGCCCACTGCCGCACCGAATGCCGCGCCGATGTTCATCAGCGGGAACGAGATGCCCAGGGCAGCCAGCGCCATCGGGCCCACGCCGTGGCCGATGAAGATGCTGTCCACCATATTGTAGAGCGATGACGCCGTCATCGCTATCACGCCCGGCAGGGCATACTGCCACAGCAACCGCCCGACGGGTTGTGTGCCAAGGGCTAGGGTCGCTTCCTTGTTGTCTTTCACTGTCTTACGTTATTCTTGCGGTTGCTGGTCGGTGGCTTCGGGTTCGTTGTCTTGCTCGCTGGGGTCTTCATTCTCCTTGAGACCAAAACACTCCTTGATGGCCTTGCGGATGGCGACGGCGTTTTCGCTGCCGCCTTTCAGGATGTTGAGAACGCCGCGGATGTAGTCGTCCTTGCTCTTGAAGCCGCACAGCGTCGCCACATTGCTCTCGTTGAGCATGAGTTTCTGGTTATAGACCCTGAGGATGCTGGCGTAGTCCTTGTTGTCCTCATAGTAGTGGAACTCGCGGCACAACTGGTCGTACATGCCGCGCGGGTTGATTTCGCTCACCAGTTCAATCATGTGCTCCTCAAGGGCGCTGATGGTGCGGAATTTCATGTCGATGCGCAGTTCCACATCGTGTTTCACGCGATGGCGCACGTGCATCAGGGCCTGCTGCTTGAGTTCGCGGGTGAACATCTCAATCACGCGCTTCTTGACCTTGGGGAAGACGATGTCGGGGTTGCGGCGCTTGTGGCGTGCCACGGCGCGGATGACGCCCTCGAGCATGAGGATGTTCTCTATCTCGGCCACGTCGGGCACCAGGATATTCTTCTTGCGCAGGTATTCCACTTCCTCATCGCTGCGGCGGTCGCGGTCCACGATGCCGTGGCTGTCCAACTGGTGTAGGCCCTGCAGGTCGCCGAAGGAGCGCACCGTCTCGATGACCTTGTTGCAACTGCCCAGCGGCTTGACGGTATATTCGGGGAAGATGAGCGGGTACAGGCGCGAGTCGATGCTGTGCTTGTCGTCGCCCTCGACGAACAGGACGGGCTTGCGGCTGCCCAGCAGGTCGAGCAGGGCCGTGTCCAGGTTGCGGCTGCTGGGCATCACCTCATAGTCCCAAGCCATCGCCTCGGGGTCAAATTCCTTGACCCACACACACTGGTTGTCGATGCGCGAACTGGCAAAGTCCACGTCGTGGGTGTTGTAGATGAAGGTGCAGTCGGGGCGCATCTGTTCTAGCACGTTCCACAGCGTGCGCATGATGCTGCTGTGGATGAATGTCTCGGGATCGTCTACCAGGATGGCGGCATCGGGCATGGCGTACAGCACCGCACCGATGTAGTAGAGCACCGATTTCTCGCCGTCGCTCAGCCTCATCAGCGGGTATTTGTCTTCATAGCCCTCGGTGGCGAACATCAGTTTGCCGTTCTCGCGCAGCACCTTGTTCTTGGGAAACACCTCTTGCCACTTCTTGACAGTGATGTCGAGTTTGGTCTTGGGGAATTCCATCTGCTCATCCATGAGTTTGTGCGCCTTGAAGTTCATCAGTTCGCGGAACTCATCGTTGAGCATGACGTAGAAGAGTTTGTCAAACTCGGTGTCGGCGGTGTTCTTGAGGTGAGGATTGGCGTTGTTCATCCGGTTGAAGATGTCCTCGATCGACCCGGGCAGCGGCTTGGCGCTGGCGGGAGAGGGGAACAGCGCCTTCAGCGCCGAGATGCGGTAGGCCTTGTCGCCCAACTCGTCAACAAGCGCCGAGCAGAAGCGGCTCTTGCCCGCGCCGTTGGTACCGATGATGGTAATCTGTTTGGACTCTATCAGCACGTCGGGCTGGTGGCCGTCCATTCGTTTTGGTAGTCTGATGTCCATATCGACGATTTTTTGTTTCTTGAGGGGTAAAATTACTCATTATTTTTCATTGCGCCAACGATTTTGCCCCCAATCTGCCCAAAACAGCATTTTTTCTCATGTTTGGCATACCGGTTATGTCATTTTTCTTGTTACCTTTGCCACGCTATGATGGAGTATGTGAATGCTTTTGTGTCGATGTTGAACGGCATGTCGCCGTATCTGCTGCTGGGCTTTTTTATTGCCGGGTTGCTGCACGCGTTTGTGCCGTCGGCGATTTATAGCCGTTATCTGGCAGGGACGGGGTTGCGGTCGGTAGCGACGGCGGCGGCTTTCGGCATCCCGTTGCCGCTGTGCTCCTGCGGTGTGCTGCCCACGGCGGTGGCGCTGCGCCGCAGCGGGGCCTCACGTGCGGCATCTACGTCGTTTCTCATCGCCACACCCCAGACAGGCGTGGACAGCATCGCGGCCACCTATTCGATGATGGGATTGCCCTTTGCCATCCTGAGGCCGGTCGCTGCCCTGGTGACGTCGCTGATTGGCGGCATTGCCGTCGGCCACTGGGAGCGCAAGGGTGCCCTCGGTGACGTGAATGAAGAGGCTAACTATGAGTTCAGCGAGTTGCCCAAGGGCCTGTGGAACAAAATCAGGGAGACCGTGAAGTACGGCTTCTTTGACATGATGCAGAGTATAGGTCGCTGGCTGCTGCTGGGCTTGGTGGTGGCAACTTTGATTACCGTGCTGCTGCCCGATGACTTCTTCTCGACCTATGCCCGCTGGCCGCTGCTGAATATGTTCATCATCGTGCTGGTGGCCGTGCCGATGTATGTGTGCGCCACGGGTTCCATCCCTATTGCTGCGGCGCTGATGCTCAAGGGGATGTCACCCGGCTGTGCACTGGTGCTGCTCATGGCTGGCCCTGCAGCCAATGTGGCGTCGATGTTTGTCGTGAACAATGCCTTCGGGCGCAAGGCAACCGTTGTCTATCTGCTGTCGATTATCGGCGGCGCCATCGGCTTCGGCGTGCTGGTGGACTACTGGCCTGGCCTGCGTGAGATGTTCACGGCAGCCTTGCCGTGTCATGTCATGCACCACGGCATGCATGGCGCATCGTGGCTCAACACGGTGTGCAGTGTGGCCCTGCTTGGCATGATTGTTGTGGCCATTGGGGCTAAATACTGGAAATCCTACCAAATCAAACATAATAAAACCACTGCAATGAAAGAATTCAAAGTAAAAGGCATGATGTGTGCCCACTGCAAGGCCAATGTCGAGAAAGGCCTTGCTGCGCTGCCCGGTGTAGAAAAAGTGACTGTTGACCTTGCCAAGGGTACCGCCCTCGTCGAAGGCTCCATCCCCGACCAACTCATCATCGACTGCATCGAGGACCTCGGTTACCAATACGAACCCTAAATAATAGTTAGGAGTTAGGGGTTAGGAGTTAGGAGTTAGGAGTTGTCCTTTTCCTAACTCCTAACTCCTAACTTCTAACTCCTAACTTATTTAACGGCTGTGTAGATGGTGCACACGCCCAGGGTGAGGCGTTTGAATTTGGCGTCTCTCAGCCCTGCGTTGCGCATCAGTTGCAGCATGTCGTCGCCCTGGGGCACGGCCGCGATGCTCTGCGGCAGGTAGCGGTAGGCGCTCTTGTCGCCGCTTTTTCTTGACCCTATCCAGGGGATGATGTGCAGGGTGTACAGGTCGTAGAACCAGCGTATCAGGCGGTTGCTCGGGGTGGATAGTTCCAGCACGCAGAGCATACCGCCGGGCTTGAGCACGCGGGCCATCTCGCGGTAGCCCTGCTGCAGGTGCTCAAAGTTGCGCACCCCGAAGGCCACGGTCACCGCGTCGACCGACTCGTCGTCCAAATGCAGTGCCATGCAGTCATCCTGGCTGAAGGTGATATCGTTCTCCAACCCTTTCTCCTTAACCTTGCGACAAGCCTCATCGAGCATCCCCTGCGACAGGTCGATGCCGATGATGTGCTGAGGGTGCAGCGAGCGGTGCAACTGCAGGGCAAAGTCTCCGGTTCCCGTCGCCACGTCGAGAATTCGGGCAGGCTTGAGTGGCTTTAAACGCTTGACGGCCAGCCGTCTCCACCAGATGTCGATGCCCATTGTCATGGCGCGGTTCATGAAGTCATAGGCTGGCGCGATGCTGTCAAACATCTGCCTGACCTGCTCGGTTTTGGCCGTGCCTTGGGTGCCGTAGGGCGTCACCTGCTCGACCTTGTTGCCATTGTCGGTACTGTTCATTGCTGGTCGCCTGCCGGCCTGTAGTCGTCGCGTCCCTCGCGACGGTCGGCGTTGTAGAGTTTGTTCTCTTCCTGGAATCGCTCGTAGGCCTCAACGATGCGCTGCACCAATTGGTGGCGCACGATGTCCTTTTTCTCAAATTCCACCTTGCCGATGCCTTTCACGCCGTCGAGCACGCGCAGGGCATGTATCAGACCCGAGGTCACGCTGCGCGGCAGGTCGATCTGGGTCGTGTCGCCCGTGACAATCATCTTGGAACCCATACCCAGGCGGGTCAGGAACATCTTGATCTGGTGGGTGGTGGTGTTCTGGGCCTCGTCGAGCACGATGATGGCGTCGTTGAGCGTGCGACCGCGCATAAACGCCAGCGGAGCAATCTGAATCACGTTGTTCTCCATATACTCCTTGAGTTTGGCCTGCGGAATCATATCCTCGAGCGCATCGTATAGCGGTTGCAGATAGGGGTCGATTTTGTCCTTCATGTCGCCGGGCAGGAAACCCAGTTTCTCGCCGGCTTCAACAGCGGGACGCGACAGGATGATTTTGCGCGCCTCGCGGTTCTTGAGCGAGCGCACGGCGAGTGCTACCGCCAGGTAGGTCTTGCCCGTTCCTGCAGGGCCCAGCGCAAACGTCAAGTCGTTGTTGGCGAATGTCTGGACCAGCAACTGCTGGTTGGGGGTGCGGCCGCTGATGGGCTTGCCGTTCACGCCGTAGACGATGACGTCGTCCATCTTCAGTTGTTTGGGCGGCGTGCCTTTGATGGTGTCGATGATGACATCCTCGGGCAGGGTGTTGTAGGTGGCGCAGTAGTCGGCCAGCGAGTGTATCTTCTGTTCAAACTCCGCCGTCATGCTGTCGTCGCCGATGACGGTGATGACGCTGCCTCGTGCTGCCATGCGCAGTTTGGGAAACAGGTTGCGGATTAGTTGTATGTTACTGTTGTTCACCCCGTAGAAAGTCACAGGGTCCACGTTGTCGATGATAATGTGACGTTCAATCATTCAATGTTTCAGATCTATTCTTTGCACAAAATTACCTAAAAAAATCATTCCAGCAACAATTCCGGCCGCTTTTTATCGCCGTCACCCGCATTCGACATAATCTGCCGTGCAATTGCAAGAATTAGTAATAAAATTGAAATGTGCTTGAAAATTTTGCTTAACTTTGCATTTCGTAGTAAGAAACTATAGCATTTAGAGGATGCCTGAAGTCGGTTTATACCTGATTCCCTGCCAGTTGAGCGATGGGCCACTGGACAGGGTATTGCCTGCGCTCAACCTGGAGGTGGTGCGCGGTATAAGGTATTTTGTCGTCGAGAGTCTGCGTTCGGCCAGGCGTTTCCTGAAAAAGTGTGACCGTGACATCGATATCGACAGCCTCACGTTCAGCGAACTCAACGAGCATACCGACCTCAAGGATACTGCGGCCATCGAGGCCCTGCTGGAGCCTATCGGCCGGGGCGAGGCCGTGGGAGTCATCAGCGATGCGGGATGCCCTGCAGTGGCTGATCCCGGGAGCGACCTGGTGGCCATCGCCCAGCGCAAGGGCTACAAGGTCTTTCCGCTGGTGGGCCCGTCGAGCATCCTGATGAGCCTGATGGCGTCGGGATTCAACGGCCAACGGTTTGCCTTTGAGGGTTATCTGCCGGTTGACGCCCAGGCGCGGCAGGCACGTCTCAAGGAGATGGTGCGGCGCATCGAGCGTGAGCATCAGACGCAGATTTTCATCGAGGCGCCCTACCGCAACAACCAACTCATCGCCGACCTGGCCGACCGCTTGCCAGCGGGCATGCGCCTGTGTGTGGCCAGCGACATCACCGGCGAGAACCAGAGCATCATCACACGCACGATAGGGGAGTGGAAGCGTGCACGGTACGACTACCACAAGATTCCCACCATTTTCCTTCTATTCCATTGAAACGAAATCTGTCATGGCAGGACACAAATATAAAGGATACACCAATACCGGCCGCCCGCTGAAGATTGCCTTCGACGTCGACGGCGATGACACGCCGCAGGCGATGTCAGAGACCGACGAGAGCCCCCAGGCCCCGCCCTACTCGGGTGTGGGCAAGGGATTGTGCTTCATTAGTTTTGGCAGTGGCAGCAGCGGCAACTGTGCTTACCTGGGCACTCCGCGTGGCGGTATCCTCATCGATGCCGGCATCAGGGAGCCGGTGAAGTATCACCGCAAGAAAAAGAATCCCGAGCGGCAGGACGCCCTCACGCTCGACCAGGCCTTCGCCGAGTTGAAGCGCAACGGCATCATGCCCGACATGGTCAAGGGCATCCTGCTCACCCATGCCCACCAGGACCACATGCGCTGCCTGTATCCCGCCGTGAGTGCCTGCCGGTGCAGCGTCTACTGCACGATGGGCGTGATGAGCCAGATGTTGCAGCGGTGCCGCATCAGCAGCCGCATCCGCGACCACCATGTGCCCATTTTCAAGGAGATACCTTTCAGGATTCTGGACATGGAAATCACCGCTTTTGAGACCAGTCATGACGTCAAGAGCGTGGGCTTCAGCATCGAGTACGAGGGCGAGCGTTTTGTCGTCGCTACCGATATGGGTATGATTACCGACCGCGCGGCCCATTATATGAGCCGTGCCAACCACTTGATGATTGAGTGCAATTATGATCTGGAGATGCTCACCAACGGCCATTATCCGCAGATGCTCAAGGACCGTGTCATGGGCGACAAGGGGCATCTGGACAACAAGGTGGCAGCAAGTTTTGTTGCCGACAACTATCACGATGGCCTGCGCCACGTGTTCCTGTGCCACCTGAGCAAGGACAACAACACCGAGCCGCTGGCGCTCACGGCGATGCGGCAAGCGCTTGAGCAGCGCGGGCTCACCGTAGGTGATGGCTCCTTTGACGTCTCACAGCGTGACCGCGACGTCCAGATTTATGCCTTGCCCCGTTATATCTCTTCTTCTTGGTTTGTGTTGGCTTGACGTAGGTGCCGGTGCTCTGGCTCTTCGCCTGCTTGACGGTAGTGCTCGGCTTGGGCGTTGACGTCGCCGACTTGGTGTTGATGGGCTCAGGCTTGACGTCGTCGGGGTACATGTAGTAACCGTCGTTGTGCTTGACCAATTGCTTGAAGTCTTCGGTGAAGAAGTCCTCGAGTTTGTCATAGTCGACCAAGACCTCGATGGGGTCGCTCGAGATGGTGCCGTGCTTGAACATGAACAGCACGCCCTTCTTGCTGCAGCATATCTCGGCCGGCACGTTCAGCGCGTGTTGCAGTTGGCGTCCGTCGCCGCGCCCCTTGTTCAGGTCGTCGATTTTCTTGTTGATGACCTTGAGCAGTTTGTTCTCCTTCTCGGTGTCGGTGGTCAGGATGTCGGTGCGCGAGAGTATGCGGCTTTTCTGCCGGTCATAGTGCACATAGGTGCTCGACGTGTTGTTGGCGGTGCCGTTGTATTCCACCTTGTCGATTTTCATCACCAGCAGGCGCAGCGAGGTCATGTAGGGATAGACGAGCACCTGGCTCACGTTACCGTAGATGGGGTAGATGGTGGGGGCCGTGCTCAGCGTCTTGTACTCGTCGCCGATGGGCTTGTTGAAGTTGGGCTTGTTCAGGTAAGTGTAGCGTGCGGCCTTCAGTTCGGTCTGGGTGTTGCCGAAGGCTGTCTTGATCAATTCCTTGTTGAGCGTCGACAACTGCTCGTCACCGTTGATCTTCTTGGGCCAGCGCAATTTCACGTGTTTGATGCTGGTGTAGTAGGACGTCTGGTCGCCGGCAATCGAGGGCGAGTTGGCAATGTAGTAATAGGTGGTGTGGCGTACATCGTCAAACACGTCGGCCTCGGCGGCGTTGATGGTGGTGTCGGCTTCGGCGATGACATCGGTCGAATCGCGCTCGTCAAAGAGGCTGGTGCTCTTGCCACCGGCCTCGATGCGGCGTGACATATACCACCCGGCAGCCACCAGGTCGATGATGGCCAGCAGGATGATGACGATGATGAGGTTCTTTTTGGTCATTTCGGTTTGGACTTATTTCTGTCTACTGTCTTGGTCTATTAATGCTGTTTCGCTTGGGTGAGCCGCTCCACGGTGTCGCTCACGCGTTGCATGAGCCAGCGCGGTGTGGAGGTCGCTCCACAGATGCCGATGCGCTCCTTGCCCTTGAGCCACGAGGCGTCGATGTCGTCCTCGCTGCTGATCAGGTGTGAGTCGGGGTTGGCGTCGCGGCACTCGGCAAACAGGATGCGGCCGTTGCTGCTCTTGGCGCCGCTCACGAACAGGATGAGTTCGTGCTGGGCTGCAAACTGTCGGATCTGCGGGATGCGGTTGGCCACCGAACGGCAGATGGTGTCAAAACTGCGGAAGGTGACACCTGGCTGGATGCGCCCCTTGATGGCCTCGACGATGTGCCCGAACTCTTGCACGCTCTTGGTCGTCTGGGAGTAGAGGTAGATGTCGCGGCTGTAGTCAATCTTGTCAATCTCGTCGATGTTCTCGATGACGGTGGCTCGGCCCTGGGTCTGGCCCACGAGGCCCAGCACCTCGGCATGGCCACGCTTGCCGTAGATGACAATCTGGGGCGACGGCTTGCCGGCTTCACCGTCGTTGTAGGTGGCGTGGATGCGCTGCTGCAGTTTGAGCACCACGGGACAGGTGGCGTCGATGATCTCGATGCGGTTGCGTCGCGCGGTCTCGTAGGTCTCGGGCGGCTCGCCATGGGCCCTGAGCAGCACTTTCACGTCGTGCAACCGTTCCAGGTTCTCATGGGTGATGGTTTCCAGGCCGCGGCTGGCCAGGCGGTCGACCTCGGCGGTGTTGTGCACGATGTCGCCCAGGCAGTACAGGTGCCCGGTCTTGTTGAGTTCCTCTTCGGCCTTGCGGATGGCTGTTGTCACCCCGAAGCAGAACCCCGACCCGTTATCGATTTCGATAATCGCCATCTTTTGTCCCTGATTCCTGTTGGAAATGAATCACTCTTCTCGCTTGGCCCTCTCCAGATAGAGTTGGTAGAGCCACTCGTTCTGCTCGTCGATGGTCAGGTGGGAGTTGTCCAGCACCACGGCGTCGTCGGCCTGGCGCAGCGGGCTCTCCTTGCGCGTGCTGTCGATGCGGTCGCGCTCGTTGACGTTGGCCAGCACCTCGTCAAAGGTGGTCGTCGTGTCGCCCTTGGCGCGCAACTCGTCGAAGCGGCGCTGGGCACGCACCTCGGGGCTTGCCGTGGCAAAGACCTTCATCTCGGCGTCGGGGAATACCACGGTGCCGATGTCGCGGCCGTCCATCACCAGGCCCTTATCCTTGCCCATGGCCTGCTGCTGCTTGACCATCGCCTTGCGCACAAAGCCGATGGCGGCGATGATGCTCACCACGTTGCTCACGCGCATCGAGCGGATGTAGCGCTCCACGTTGCGGCCGTTGAGCACCGTCACGCTCTTGCCCTCCTTGGTGGGACGGAAGGTAATGGCGATGTCGCCGCGTTTCAGGTGCTCCTTGAGCGCCTTCTCGTCGACCTTCTCACCCTTGATGAGATTGTTGCGCAGTGCAAACAGTGTCACGGCCCTGTACATGGCGCCCGTGTCCACATAGGCATAGCCGATGCGCTTGGCCAGCGCTTTGGCCATCGTGCTCTTTCCCGTCGACGAGTGTCCGTCAATGGCGATCGTAATCTTCTTCATAGTCTTGTTATCCCAATTAATGTTAGTTGATTTGGGGGCAAAATTAGTGAAAAAAAACGAGATTCACTACAATTCACACTCCTATATCCCATTTTCATCATAACTGATATAATGAAAGCATGTTAGCGCCTGAATAGGATGTTTTTTGGAAAGATAGTGGCACGGATGGGAGTTTTTTTGTAAGTTTGCAGCAAAATAGTCAACGATGAGACATTTATTATATATTGTGTTTCTGCTGGCGGTGGTGTTGGCTGGCTGCAGCGAGAAGAAGTCGCCCCTGGACGCCGAGGCTCGTGACAGCGGCATGAGGGCCGCCGCGATGCTGGTGGCTGTCGACCACACCGACACCATGGCGATGGAGCGTGCCGTGATGGATGCCAAGGCCAAGCAGAGCCGCTTTGCGCTCAAGCGCGACTCGGCGGCCGTGCGCGCCTTTGATGACGCTTTCCGTTCCTATCTCAAGGAGAAGGACCGCCCGTTATATCAAACCATTTTTCCTGAAAACAAAAAATAACGATGAAAAAATTACCCTTTATACTGATAGGCCTGATGCTGTTGCTCACAGCATGCGGCGACGCCACCAAGCGGGGCGAGGAAGCAGGCCGCCTGTTCCTGAAGGCATGGGGCGACACGGCTGCGATGCACCAGGCGGTGCAGCACTTTGATGCCCTGCGCAACGACAGCCTGCAATGGCCCTGGCAGGTCTCGGCGGCCAACCGCGGCTTTGCCGCCGTGCTGGTCGAGGACGGACGCGACTCGCTCTTCCAGGCTTCGCACGTGATTGTGCTGTCGCCCATCGAGTTGGCCCAACTCAAGGTGCCTCCCATGATTGAACTGCTGCGCGACCGCCAGTTCGACACCGACTCGGCAGCCGACTATCTGGCGCTCATCCATTGGCTGTGCTACGCTGTGGGCTATGACCGCCATGCCGAGGTGTTTGACAGCACGATGGAAGCCACCGTGGCCGGTTACTCGCTGCATGAGCAGATGTGCGTGTATGCCCAGTCATCCAGGCCCGAAGCGTTGGGGCGGGCACTGGCTCATGATGCCAACCAGCCGGGAGCCGACATGGATGACATCAACAAGCGCATCGAGGACCTCCGCACGGCCATCTATACACCCGAGGAGTTTGCGGCTTTCGAGGCTGCCTATAAATCCGCATTGAAACCAGCACAATAATTTCTAAAACCAATTAACCGTCATGAAACCTTTCCACGAATATCTCGAACTTGTCAACGAGGCCATCGCAGCCATTCCGTATCCCGAGGCACCGCGCCAGTTGTATGAACCGATAGCCTATCACATGGCATTGGGCGGCAAACGCGTACGCCCGGTGCTCGCTCTCATGGCTTGTGACGCTCTGGGCGGTGAACTGCCTTTGGCTATGGATGCTGCTGTGGGTATCGAAATGTTCCACAACTTCACCCTGTTGCACGACGATGTGATGGACAATGCCGACGTGCGCCGCGGCAAGGCTACCGTGCACCGTCGCTGGAACGACAACACGGCCATCCTGAGTGGTGACACGATGCTGACCATCGCGACACAGTATATCGCCAAGACCGGCAGTCCTGCTGTGATGGACCTGTTCAACAAGACGGCCATCGAGATCTACGAGGGGCAGCAGTGGGACATGGACTACGAGGACCGTATCGACGTCAGCGTCGACGAGTACATCAAGATGATTCGCTACAAGACGTCGGTACTGCTGGGTTGTGCCCTCAAGACGGGTGCCCTGATTGCCGATGACGACGAGCGCGAAGCCGACGTGTTCTACGAGGCGGGCGTGAACATGGGACTGGCCTTCCAACTTCGTGACGATGTGCTCGACGTGTGGGGCGACCCCGAGACCTTCGGCAAGGAAATCGGCGGCGACATCATGAACAACAAGAAGACCTATCTGCTCATCAATGCCATGCAACTGGCCCAGGGCGATGATGCCGACGAACTGCGCCACTGGCTCAACGACCCCTTTGCCACCCGCGACAACAAGGTGGCCGGAGTGACGCGCCTCTATGAGCGACTGGGCGTGCGTGAACTGGCCGAAGAGGCCATTGCGCGTTACAACGAGTTGTCGGTCGAGGCTTTCAGCAGGCTGAAAATCAGCGACGAGGATAAGCAGGCCTTTGTCGCATTGTCCAACCGTCTTGCCGGCCGCAACTATTAGGAAATAACAACCATGACTGTAACGATTCCAGTTACTGTAGTGATCGGAATGTTTTTGGATGTCAGAAAATAGAGGATGTTAGACTCTCACAGCCATATCTATTGCGACGCCTTTGACGAGGACCGTGAGGCTGCGGTGCAGCGTGCCCGTGAGGCGGGTGTGCGCCACATCGTTCTGCCCAACGAGAACCTCGAGAGCATACCGAGGCTGGCTGCGATGCGCGAGCGTTATCCCGATTACGTGTCCATGACGGTGGGCCTCCACCCCGAGGATGTGCACGACGATTATCTTGACGTGCTCAACCGGATGCGCCCCATGCTCGACCGCTATCCTGTCGTGGCCATCGGTGAAATAGGCATCGACCTGTATTGGGACAAGACCTGGCGCGAGCAGCAGAAACAGGCCCTCGACATCCAGTTGCACTGGTGCCACGAGCGCGACTTGCCGTTCATTATCCATTGCCGTGACGGCTTGGACGATATCCTCGACGTGCTGGACCACCTGGATTGCCCCATGCCGCGCGGCGTGTTCCATAGTTTCACTGGCACCCCCGACGAGGTGGAGCGCATCCGCGAGCGCGGCGACTTCTACTTCGGCGTCAACGGCATAGTCACCTTCAAGAAGAGCGCGGTGCCCCAGTTGCTGCCCGTCATCGGGCTTGACCGCCTGTTGCTCGAGACCGACTCGCCCTATCTGGCGCCCGTCCCCAACCGCGGCAAGCGCAACGAGAGCGCCAACATCCCCCACATCAACGACTTCGTTGCCCGTACCCTCGGTGTCACCCCCGAGGCCGTCAGCACCACAACCGACCGCAACGCCAGCACCCTCTTCGGCCTGACGTTGTAACCTCTGTGTATACGACCGTGACAGAAAGCGAGGGCCTGCAACACGACGTTGCGGGCCCTCGTTGTCTTGTGCTGGTAGTGGATTACCAGATGATGGCGCGGTCGGCGGGGTCGAGCCACATCTTGTCACCGGCCTTGATGCCGAAGGCGTCAAAGAAGGTGTCGATGTTCCTCAACGTGGCGTTCACGCGGTAGCGGCCGATGCTGTGGGGGTCGCTCTTGGTCTGCTGGAAGATGGCCTCGTCGGTCATGTTGTCGGCCCAGATGCGGCCATAACTCAGGTAGAAGCGCTGGGCGGGTGTGAAGCCGTCAATCATCTTGCCCTCGCGGAACTGCTGAGTGGTCTTGAAGGCGTCATAGGCGATGCGCAGGCCGCCCTGGTCGGCGATGTTCTCGCCCAGGGTCAGGTGGCCGTTGGCATGCTGGTCCTTAACGACAACGATTTCATCGAACTGGGTAGCCAACTTCTCGGCAGCCTCCTGGAACTTCTGGCTGTCCTCCTCGGTCCACCAGTCGGTCATGTTGCCGTACTGGTCGAACAGGCGGCCCTGGTCGTCAAAGCCGTGGGTCATCTCGTGGCCAATCACCACGCCGATGGCACCGAAGTTGGTGGCATCGTCGGCATCCACATCAAAGAAGGGGGGCTGCAGGATGGCGGCGGGGAAGCAGATCTCGTTGGTGGTGGGGTTGTAGTAGGCGTTGACCGTCTGCGGTGTCATGCCCCACTCGTCCTTGTCGACGGGCTTGCCCATCTTGTCCAGGTTGCGGCGGGTCTCATACAGGCTGGCGGCCTTGATGTTGTCATACAGGCTCTTGCTCGGGTCAACGGTCAGGCCACTGTAGTCGCGCCACTTGTCGGGATAACCGATCTTGACGGTAAAGGCATTGAGTTTCACCAGGGCGTTGATCTTGGTCTGCTCGCTCATCCAGGTCAGGCCGGCGATATGGGCGGCCAGCGACTTGCGCAGTTCGCTGATGAGTTTGAGCATCTTCTCCTTGCTGCCGTGGGCAAAGTACTTGCTCACGTACACCTCGCCGACGGCCTCGCCCAGCAACCCGTTGGGCAGACCCAGGGCGCGTTTCCAACGGGGCTTGCGCTCCTTCTGGCCGCTCAGCATGCGACCATAGAAGTCAAATGAGGTCTCACCGAAGTCATCACTCAGGTAACCCGAAGCGCCAGTGATGAGCAGGCCGGCCATGTAGTCGCGCATCTGCTGCTCCTTGAGGTTGGTCATCAGGTCGTTGGCCACGGCCATCACCTTGGGCTCGGTCAGGATAACCCACTCCACGGTGGGAGTGCCCATCAGGTTGAAGTACTGTTTCCAGTTGATGGCAGGGTAGTCGGCCTGCAACTGATCCAGGGTGCGGATGTTGTACAGTTTGGTGTAGTCACGGGCCTCGGCGCGGTCCATCTTGGCCTGGGCGAACTTGTACTCGATATCATAGATGGTGTTGCAGGCACGCTTGGCTTCCTTCTTGCTGTAGCCGGCGAGCATGAACATCTTCACCAGATAGTCCTTGTAGGCCTGTTGAATCTTTTTGCTGTCGGCATCGGTGTTCAGGTAGTAGTCCCTGTCGGGCAGGCCGCTGGTGCCGGCACTGAGCCACATCACGTTCATGTCGCTGTTCTTGAGGTCGGTCTCTACGCCGATGGCGAAGAACGGGTTGCTCATGTACAGGTGCTGCTCGGCAATCGAGGCAGTCAGGTCTTTTTTCTTGAAGGCCTTCACTTTTGCCAGGTCTTCCATCATGGGCTGTGCGCCCTCGCTGTTCAGGCGGGTGCTGTCCATCGCCATCTTGTACAGGTCAGCGACTTTCTGGTCCACGGTGCCGAACTTGTGCTCGGTCTTGCCCAGTTCCAGGAACATGTCGCGCAGGCGGTTCTCGTTCTCCTCGGCCAGCACGTTGAACACACCATAACTGGAATACTCGGGATGCTGGCTCAGCGGGTTGGCCTTCATCCAGCCACCGCCGGCATACTCGTAGAAATCATCACCCGGCTTGACGCTCAGGTCCATGTCGGCGCGGTTCACGCCGTGGGTCACTTGTGCCTTCACGCCAGGCACGGCAGCCATCATGATGGCCATTGCTAATAACATTTTCTTCATTATTACTTTTATATATTTATAAGGTTAATTGGTTCTGTCAATTCCTTTCTGCCCCGCAAATTTAGCAATAATCCCGATACGCGTGCAATTTCCTCAGGAAATTTCTATAGAATCCATCCATCACCTCTATAGTTTTTATAGCATCTATTGCATTTCCTGCTGCCGGCATCGTTCACGGCCAATCATTTAGAATGGGGAGGGTTCTTCTTCGGGACCCTGCAGGAAATCCATATTGGGGGGCGGGGGAGTGAAACCGTCGTTGGCGGGTGGGTCAGGGGCGGGGCCGCTCGTGCCGCTGTTCATCTTGGACTCGATGGTGGTCTCGCCGCCCACGAGGTCCTTTTCGCCCTGGTTCTCGAAGCGGGCATACTTGCTCACGAAGTGCAGGTTGATGGTATCGGTGGCACCGCTGCGGTGCTTGGCGACGATGAACTCCGCCAGACCGCGGATGTTGTTGCCCTCGGCATCCTCGCTTGAGCGGGTGTAGTACTCGGGGCGGTGGATGAAGCACACGATGTCGGCATCCTGCTCGATGGCGCCCGACTCGCGCAGGTCGCTCAACTGCGGGCGCTTGCCCAGTTTGTCATCGGCGGCACGGGTCTCGACACTACGGTTCAACTGTGACAGGGCTATGATGGGAATGTTCAACTCCTTGGCGAGTTGTTTGAGCGAGCGCGAGATGGTGCTCACTTCCTGCTCGCGGCTGCCGAACTTCATACCCGTGGCATTCATCAGTTGCAGGTAGTCGATGATGATGATTTTCACCTCCTTGTCACGCACGAGGCGGCGGGCCTTGGTCCTCAACTCAAAGATGGACAGCGACGGGGTGTCGTCGATATAGAGCGGGGCGGTGCTCAACGCACGGGTACGCGTCATCAGGTTCTCCCATTCGGGCTGTGTCAACTGGCCGCTCTTGATTTTCTCACCCTCGAGCGAGCACACGTTGCTGATGAGGCGGTTGACCAGTTGCAGGCTCGACATCTCGAGCGAGAACACGGCCACGGGGGTGTTGTAGTCCACAGCCATGTTCTTGGCCATCGACAGGACAAACGCCGTCTTACCCATAGCGGGACGGGCGGCGATGATGATCAGGTCGCTGTTCTGCCAGCCGCTGGTCAGGCGGTCCAACTGATGGTAGCCCGACTCCAGACCGCTCAAACCGTTCTCGCGGTTGGCGGCCTCCTCGATTTTCCTGATGGCGTCCTGCACGGCATTCTCGATGGGAATGACGTCGCGCTTGAGGGTGTTCTTGCTGATCTCGAACAGTTTGCCCTCGGCCTCCTGCATCAGGTCATACACGTCGATCGACTCGTCAAAGGCCAGCGACTGCACCTGGCTGCTGTAACTGATGAGTTCGCGGGCCAGGTATTTCTGTGCCACGATGCGTGCGTGGAATTCGGCGTTGGCCGCACTTGACACCAGACCGGTCAACTCGGTGATGCGGATGGGACCGCCCACCTCGTCGAGCACCTTGTTGGTGCGCAACTGGTCGGTCACGGTAAGCATGTCGATGGGCTTGCCTTGGGCTGCGAGCGACTGGATGGCCTCGTAGATTTTCTGGTTAGCGGGGTTATAGAATGCCTCGGGCTTGAGAATCTCGCACACATTATTATATGCGTCCTTCTCGAGCATCAACGCTCCCAGCACAGCGTCCTCGAGCGAGGTGTCCTGGGGCGGCAGTTTGCCGAACTCGCCCACGATTTCGGGTTCGTGCGTGGGGCGGGTGCGCTTACGGGCCTGTTTGCCTACTTCAAATTCTTCCATTGTCCTGATGTTTCGGTTGATTGATATGGATGGCAAAATTAGTGAAAAACCTTGAATCTCCACACATCTGTTATCTACATTCTTTTGACAGGATGTTGACATGTCCTCCCGTACCCCGATTGACAGCGGCCTGACATGTCATGCCCTGTCATGACGTGGAGCCGCAAAATGGGCCCCAAATGTCATGAAAAAGGGAAAAACGGCATTAAATGTGTAAAAAATACACAAAAATTTGTCAGTTTAAAAAGTTGGCATTATTTTTGCAGCGTAAAAAATACACAATGAGAACTTGGCGATGAAATACAACAAGAAAACCAAGCAATGGGAATCTCCCTACTGGCACCCGGCCGTGACAACCGACTCGGTGGTGTTCGGCTTTGATGGCAAGCAACTCAACATTTTGCTTATCCAGCGAGGCCTCGAGCCCTACAAGGACATGTGGGCGTTGCCGGGCGGCTTCATGCGCCCCGAGGACAAGAGTGCCGAGGCTTGTGCCTATCGCGAGTTGCACGAGGAGGCCGATGTCGATGACATCTACATGGAGGAGTTAGGCACCTTCTCGTCCCATGACCGCGACCCGCGCGAGCGCGTGATCACCATCGCCTTCTTTGCCCTGGTGGTCAAGAGCAGGTACCATGTCAAGGGCGGCGACGATGCCCTTGCCGCCAAGTGGTTCCCTGTCAAGCGCCTGCCGGAATTGGCATTTGACCACAAAGAAATCGTTTACACGGCACTGGAACGCCTGCGCCAGCGCATCCACTTCGAGCCCATCGGCTTCCACCTGCTGGACAAGGAATTCACCATGCCGCAACTACGCAATATATATCTAGCGATACTCGACCCGCCCGAGGATAATACCAAATTATTAGAAAGAAGAAATTTTCAAAAAAAGATGTTGAAACTCGGGTATATCAAGGAGACCGGGAAAAAAGTGACAGGAAACGCTCACCGCTCTCCTAAGTTGTACACCTTTGACGAAGAAGCCTACAAGCAAGCCAAAAAGATAGGTATGCGCCTGGAATTCTGATCGGCTTGTAGGTAACCGAATCAACCTCATCCCTTCAAAACAGAGTGAGGGGATTGCTTAGACGGCAACTTTCAATGTGTAAAATTTACATATTGAGTTGCCCGAAAGTATTACACTCAAACCGTCAATGTGTAAAAAATACATTTTGACAAGGTTGCAGAAATTAAACCCCTGTTGAAAACTGACCTAAATTTGCAGTGTCAACAAGGACGAGAATATAACAGTTACAGTTAAACAATTCAAAACGAGAGTGCTATGACTTATTCAGTTAGCGATTTGCTCCATGGAGCACGTGTGATGTCCCAGAGTGTGTTTGGCCGCTGCGATGAGTACCGCCTGCAGTTCAACCATGAGGAGGACGGGAAGTGGTATGTTGACTTCCCCGGCTGGCCCTTCGACCACCACAACCTGATGATGGTGGCCGGTGCCGACGAACTCTGCCAGTTCCTGAGTGATGATGACAAGTTTGCGCACGTCAGCGTCATCCCGAGCAACAGGCCGTTGGACAAGTCGGGATATGCATGCCTGGTCCAGGGTGAACACTCGTTGACGGGCGGTTCGACCTACGCGGTCACCGACCTGCCCGGGTTTGAATGCGACATCTGGCTTTGCCCCGTCACCCTGTTTGTGCTGGGACGATACCCCAAGTACATCTACGTCAAGAAGAATCAGCAGGCAGCATGACCGTTGCCCGAAGAATGATAGAAAAAATAGTAAGTATCAGATTATTAACGCTTTAAAAAATTCGATTATGTGGAATCCGTTTAAGAAAATCATGAGAGAGAATGAGCAGGCAGGTGAGAACAACCACGACGGCGGTGCCGAGAACCGTCATGAGAACTGCCGCCGGCCGGCCGACTGGCAAGTAGACCCCAAGAAGGCACAGATCCACAACCTCATCATCGTCGACGAGAGCGGCTCGATGGGTGGGTTGGAAAAGGTGACCATCGGTGGCATCGCCGAGACTATCGCCTCCATCAAGAAGGCACAGGAAGACTTTGGCGACACCCAGCAGCATTACCTCACGCTGGTGACGTTTGACGCTCATGGTGGCAATGTGCCCCCAATCCGCATACACTTCGATGACGTGCCCATCGTCGCTGTCAACGGTTTCAAGGATTATCACCCCCACGGCGGCACGCCGCTGTTCGACGCGATGGGCGAGACGTTGACGCGCCTGCACAAGAGCATCAGGGACAATGCCAATGCCACAGGCGTGGTGACCGTCATCACCGATGGCATGGAAAACGCTTCGCGCAAGTGGACCGGCGATGCCCTGCGCCACCTCATCGAGCAACTCAAGGAGGAGGGTTGGACGTTCTCCTATATGGGCTCCTGCCACGACGTCGTCGAGGTGACGATGCGGCTGTCCATCGACCATGTGATGGAGTTTGACCACGATGCAGTGGGCACCGGCAACACCTGGAGGCGCGACGTGTCGTCCAGGCATGCCTACTATGAGCGCATGGCCAAGGAATTCAACCCCGACGAGGAACTTGCGCTGAAGCGTGAGAAGATGCGCCGCAATGCCAGCAACTACTACTCTAACCGTGTCACTCCCGACTGGATTGACCACCTGGCCGAGAACGAGGTGTTTGTCTTCGGCAGCAATCCGCTGGGAGCCCATAACGGCGGTGCAGCAGCCTATGCCGTGGAGCACTTCGGTGCCATTATCGGCCAGGGCGAGGGTCCGCAGGGACAGAGTTACGCTATCCCCACGACGGGCGACTTCACCCTCTTTGTCGAGGCGGTAGAGCGCTTCATCGACTATGCCAAGGCGCATCCCGATACACGCTTCCTGGTGACCCGACTCGGCCTCGGCAACGCCGGACGCAGCATCAACGAGGTGGCTCACATCCTCTATGAGGCGGTCAAGGTGGAGAACATCTCTTTGCCCTTAGAGTTGTGGGAAAAACTCGGCCTCCACTTCTTGAAGAAGTAAGCAGTGAAGGTTGCCCTCATGAATTACATAGTATGAATTAACTGTTTACCCCATGGTTGTTTACCCCACGATTGATTAACACACGCTTCCATCTTTAAAGCAGGGGAGGGTATGCCGGCAACGCCTGGCATGCCCTCCGTCGTTTAGCAAGGTTGTTCTTTTTTAACAAGAAAATTCTTATTGTTGAAGATTTCCTCTATCTTTGCAGTCAATGTATAACCATTAAACCATTGAGAACGATGAGACTTTACAGGATGATGATATCGGTTGCCGTGGCTATGTTGGCCATGACAGCGGTTGCCCAACCCAAGAGCATGACCGTCAACGACGAGCGTCGCCACCAGACCATCACGGTCACTGCTGTGGGCGATGACGTCGTGCGCGTGGATGTGGTGCCCGACGGATGGGACGGACAGCGCCTGCCGTCGCTGGCGTTGGACAAGAACGCCAAGACCGAGGTGAAGATTGAATACAGTGAAGACAACGACCTGGCCGTGATGACCACTGGCACGGGCATGCGGGTGGCCTATATCAACGGCTCGATTACGGTGGGATGTAGAAATATCTTCTACATCACCGATCTGTGCGACCGCCAGTCGGGCACCGTGACACTGCTGCATCAGGGCGGGGAGTCGTTCTATGGCGCGGGCGAACGCGGCTACTCGTTCAATCTCGCCGGCGATACGCTCGTCAATTACAATGCGCAGAACTACGGCTACCAGATGGGCGAGAAGCGTACCAAGCAGATGGGCATCACCATGCCGATGGTGATTTCGTCACGGGGCTACGGCATCTTCTTTGACGACTTCTGCAAGTCGTCGCTCTACTTGGGTGGGCAGGGTATAGAGTATACCTCTACAACACCACAGCCGCTGTCCTACTATGTCATCAGCGGCAATGGCAAGGTCGAGAACGTGGTCAGGAACTTCACATGGCTCGTGGGCCGTCAGGAACTGCCGCCGTTGTGGACCCTGGGCTATATTACCTCAAAATACGGCTACCACGACCAGCGCGAGAGCGAGGGTGTGGTAGATACCCTCAAGCGCGAAGGTTACCCGCTCGACGGCATTGTCTTTGACCTGTACTGGTACGGCAAGGAGGAGGACATGGGCCGCCTGGAGTGGGACCGTGAGCAGTGGCCCGACCACCGCAAGATGCTGAGCGAATTCAAGGCAAAGGGCGTCAACGTGGTGACCATCTCACAGCCCTATGTGCTGACCAACGGCCGCGCCATCGACAATTACAGGTTGCTGGACCCCCAAGGCATCTTCTGCAAGACCGACGGCACCGACACGACCCACACGGTCACTATCTGGGTGGGCCAGGGCGGTATGTTCGACGTGTCCAACCCCGCCACGCGCAAGTGGCTGCGTGCCCGCTACAAGCAACTCACCGACGAGGGCGTGACCGGCTGGTGGGGTGACCTGGGAGAGCCTGAGAAGCACCCGCTCGAGATACGCCATTACAACGGCCTCACCGCCGAGCAGTACCACAATGTTTACGGCAACGACTGGAGCAGCATCATCTATGACATGTTCAAGCAGGACTATCCCGACCGCCGACCGATGATCATGATGCGCGCCGGCACGGCTGGCCTGCAACGCTACTCGGTCTTCCCCTGGTCGACCGACGTGTCGCGCTCGTGGGGCGGTTTCCAGCCTCAGGTGACCATTATGCTCAATACGGGCCTGAGCGGTCTGGGCTACATGTCGCACGATGTGGGCGGCTTTGCTGTCGACCCCAACAACAAGCGCGACGGCGAACTCTACATCCGCTGGCTGCAGTTGGGCTTGTTCTCACCCGTGCTGCGCACCCACTCGACCTATCATGCCGAGCCCTACCACTACACCGAGTTCGGCGACTTGACGTTGCGCATCATCAAAGAGCGCTACAGGTGGCTGCCCTATAACTACACCTTGGCCTACGATAACGCTGCGGCAGGTCTGCCGCTGGTGCGCCCGCTGGGCTTCTATGAGGATGACAACAACATCGGCCGTTACGACGGCATCTGGGATCAGTACTTGTGGGGACGTGACGTGATGGTCGCTCCCGTGATGCAGCAGGGTGCCGTCAGCCGCGACATCACCTTCCCCGAGGGCACCTGGGTCGACATCCGTCACCCCGAGAAGCGTTTCGAGGGTCACACGACGGTCAACTATGCTGCCCCCCTTGATGTGCTGCCGCTGTTTGTCCGCGCCGGCGCCTTTATTCCGCAGGCCAACTACGAGATGGACAACGTGGGCGACTACAACCCCGACAAGTTGGATATTGTCTATTACCTGAGCGACAGCCCGTCGACCTACACCCTGTTTGACGACGACCTCCACTCCACGGGCACGATGGCCAGGGATAAGCACCGCGAGATTCAGTTCACCGCCACTCCCCAGGGCAGGACGTGTTACATCACCATCCAGGGACGTGGCAATATCGACGGTGACGCACCCGCCAAGGACTATCGCCTCATCATTCCCGCTACGGCCAATCCCAAGCAGGTGAAAATCGACGGCAAGAAGGCCCGGGGCGTGACCTACGACAAGCGCACGGCCACGCTGACCATCCCCTTGGCCATCACCGACATCAGCCAGTCCACCACCATCGAAATTACCAGAAAGTAACTACGTCTGACACATATTAAACAGATAAATCGCATCCGCGCCCAATCATTAGACTGAGCGCGGATGCCTTCGTGATATTCGCTTAATCGGTAGTTCGGGAAATCAGATGACCACGGCTGTGCCGCTGGTGGCTACCATGAGCATGGAGTTGCCGCCGCCGATGGTTTCATAGTCGAGGTCAATGCCCACGATGGCGTTGGCACCCATGGCTTGGGCGCGTTGCATCATCTCCTGCATGGCAATGTCCTTGGCCTGCTGCAGCACACGCTCATAACTCTCGGCTCGGCCGCCGAAGAAGTCTCGCACGCCGGCCATGATGTCCTTGATGAAGTTGGCGCCGATAATGGTCTCGCCAGTCACTACGCCCTTGTACTCACGGATGGGATAACCCTCGATCTGGGGTGTTGTTGAAAGTATCATATCGTTTGTCCTTTATAAAAATGAAACACTATGCATCAATCTGCAAAAACGGTGCCAAACAAAAAATCAGCGAGAATTGGTAGTTTTTGGGCGATGTGTTGCGTCTAACGGGCAAAAACAATCAATTAAAACCCGGATATTATGGAACAGGAACTTATAAATAATGAGATGCAGGACCTCATCGAGCGCATCAAAATCAAGAATACCTCTTACAAGAGGACCAATAAGTGGTCGTTCATCTTCTGTTTTTTCGTCAGCGTTTTATTAGTGCTGCTGGTGTTCATTAGAAGAGGATTGCCCAATAGTGAAGTCACCAGCCTGTTTGCGGCAGCCTTCCCGATGTGGGCAGTGTTGTATTTTGTACGGTGGAGAAATGCCGAGAAGGTAGAGCGCATCACCGACCCCCGTGAGTTGCTGAGTCACTTCGACAGCCAAAGGCGCATCGAGTGGGGACTTTTGGTGGTATTTTTTGTGATACTCGCCGGCGTGATTTATTATTGCATGGGTTACACTACCGCGCTCCTCTGCGTTGCGGTTGTGGTGCTGATTCTCGTTGTCTTGCGGTTCTGTGGCGTGACTCGGGACCGTGATATTGAGCGTTTGAGCGAAATCGTTAAGCGTGAAAATGAAATAAAGTGATGCTGACATGCAACATTTTGGCGGCTGGCTGCGTCTATAGAATGTATAGCAATCGACAAGCCTAAAAATAACGGATAAATTTCTTAAATAATGTTAATTTGTTTGGAACATACAAAAGGATTGTTATACCTTTGCAGTGTACTAGTTAAGTAGTACACTAGAAAAGTAAAATATTAACACTAAAATACTATCTATTATGTTACGCAATTATTTGATTCATATCTGGAGCGCCATCATGGTTGTCCTGTCGTGCTTCTCCTCTCAGGCACAGGACTACAACGGTACCTGGCGCGGTAATATGGCTGCCGGTCCGCAGTCGATTCCCCTTGTCATCCACGTTCAGCAGGATGGTGATAACATCACCGTCACGATGGACTCCCCGATGCAGCAACTCTATGATGTGCCCACCAAGGCCTCGTTCGATGGCAACAAACTCACCGTGACCGAGCCTCAGGGTGGCGGTGTCTATAAAGCCGAACTCAAGGGCAACACGCTCGAGGGTACCTTTACCATCATGGGCTACCCGATGACGTTGAACATGACGCGCGATGTTGAAGTGCTCGCCCCCGATGATGACGGGGTGTTCATCAACGACTCGCTGCTGAGCGTGTTTGACAACATCCAGTTGAAGGAGGTGGAGGTCACGGCCCAGCGCCAACTCATCAAGCAGGAAGTGGACCGCATCGGCTACAACATCGAGGCCGATGCCGACAGCAAGACCAACAACGTGTTGACAATGCTGCGCAAGGTCCCCATGGTCAGCGTTGATGCCCAGGACGAGATCCGCGTCAACGGACAGACCAACTTCAAGATTTTCCGCAACGGACATCCCGATCCCTCGCTCTCTCGCAATGCCAAGGACATCCTCAAGGCGATGCCCGCCAGCAGCGTGAAGCGCATCGAGGTCATCACCGAGCCGGGCGCCAAGTATGACGCCGAGGGCACTACGCTCATCCTGAACATCGTCATGGCCGACAATTCGACCTTGAAGGGTGTCTCGGGCATGGCATCGGCCCGGGCCGACAACAAGGGCGCCGTAGGTGGCTCGCTGAACCTGACGACGCAACTCGACAAGGTGGTCCTCTCGGTGGACTACGGTATCCATCACGACGGCAACAACGGCCAGGGATATAAGACATCATCTCTGAACCGTTACACCCAGAGCGGTGCAGAATTGCTGGGCAACTCGGTATTTGACGTGGATAAGGTGACGGTACACTTCGGCGACGTGAGCGCCAGTTGGGAGCCCGACACGCTGAACCTCTTCTCGTGGTCGTTGAGCGGTTTTGCCTACAACTATGCCGGCAACGGTGTGAACAACAACCTGATGCGTGATGCCACAGGATCGCCTATCTACAGTTATGGCATGGGCAACCACAGCAAGGCCGACAGTTACAACTTCGACACCCGCTTGGACTATCAGCACCGCACGCGCCTCAAGGGCGAGACCATCACCTTGAGTTACATGCTCTCGGCCTTCCGCAACAAGAACAAGGACAACTCCCGCTACAACGATCTCGTGAATATGCCCGTGACCTACTACGGCATCGACCAGGATGGTAAGGAGAACTTCAACGAGCACACCCTGCAACTCGACTGGACGCGTCCCCTCGCCGAGAAGCACACCCTCGAGACCGGCGCCAAGTACATCTACCGCTTGAACCGCAGTCACAACATGATTGACTACCTGGGCATCGACGATGATACCGACATGCGCTACAAGCATGTGACCCAGGTGGGTGCCGCCTATGTGAGTTACACCTTCCACAGCGGCCCTTGGGATGCCCGTGCCGGCCTGCGCTATGAGCACAGTTTCCTGCGTGCCACCTATCCCGACGGACAGCAGGACCCCTATGAGGCCCACCTCAACGACTGGGTGCCCAGTGCCAGCCTGCGCTATCAGTTTAACTGGGCTAACAGCCTCAAACTCTCCTATGCCGCCAGCATCAACCGTCCGGGTATCAGTTTCCTGAACCCCGCCGTGATCGAGACCCCGACGAGCCGTTCCTATGGTAACACCGACCTGGGCAGCGTGCACTACCACTCGGTGAGCATGACCTATATGCACGTGGGACCCAAGTTCACGTTCAACGTCACACCGCAGTTCCAGTTCAGCAACAACGGCATCGGCGCCGTGAAGTGGGCCGACGGTCTGGTACAGGTATCGACCTATGCCAACACCCTCAAGACCTACTCGACAACCCTCTCGGCCTTCGTGCAGTGGATGGCATTGCCCAAGACCAACGTCATGTTCAACGGCTCCATCGGCTACAACTACTACAAGAGCAACGAACTGAACCTGAAGAACGACCGCATCAGCGGCAACTTCTTCGCCAACGTCACCCAGTTCCT
>Ga0256407_10002563_pt1 | contig 34473 bp, 28 predicted proteins | sample RumenRJG_04DNA_FD_193489 | JGI IMG/M metagenome (GOLD analysis project Ga0256407, IMG submission 193489) | Bovine rumen microbial communities from Lethbridge, Alberta, Canada - RJG_04 | ecosystem: Host-associated > Mammals > Digestive system > Stomach > Rumen | place: Canada: Alberta...
CTCTTTGGCATGGTCAGCGGTGCCCTTCTTCTGGGCACGGGAAAAGAACCCTCGTCCCTGTTCGCGTTCTACCGGAAGCGGTTCCTGCGGGTATTCATCCCCTGCGGGCTGTATTTCCTGCTGTATTACGCCTACATCTACGGCGCGGGGTTCCTTTCTCCCGCCAACTGGCGGCTTCTGTCCCAGTGCTTTATCACCCTGCAGGACGGGACCACGCCCCATTTCTGGCTGATGCACGCCATCATCGTGTTCTACCTGACCGCTCCCCTGTATATGCCGGCCCTTAGGCGCATGTCCGGGGAAGAGCTGGACCGGCTGGCGCTGGTGATTCTCCTTCTGCACACGCTGTTTACCTACAGTTATCTGATTGGAATCAAGTTCCAGTTTGTATCCTTTCTGGCCCAGTGGGACTCGGTATTCCTCCTGGGGTATTACCTGTCCACCGACCGGGCACTTAGGCATCAGAAGAAGTTCTTTGCAGCCGGGCTGATTTCCCTCCTGATCATGATGGTGGTGCGCCGGACGAGAGAAGATTATCTCTTCCTCATCTACAACAATGCGACCCTGATGATCCTCTGGGCCTCGGCCATCTTCCTGTTCATCAAAAAGCACGCCGGAGACTGGTTTTCAAAGGAAGGAAAGCTGCTCTACGCCCTGGGCAAGGTCAGCTTTTCGGTCCTTCTGGTCCACTGGCTGGTGCTGTACCGCATCGTGGGGGATATCCTGGGGATTAACGCCATGAGCTTCGGGATAATCGGCGGCGTGCCGGCAACCTTTATCCTGACTCTCGCTATCAGCGCGGGAATCGCCCTTGTCTTCGACAATACCGTGGTGCTGTGCGCCACGGAGGTGTGCGAGAAGTGCTTTGATTTTTTGGGAAATGTTTTCGCCCGGGCCTCTGCCGGCCAGACGGAGAGAGAAATGGCAGCACAGGGATCAGACACTGCATCTTCGGCGGAACACAGCAGGCAGCAGGATGCCTCTGCCGCCGCAGCCGCACGCCCTGGAAATCTTCCGGCGATTATGGTTCTCACCTCCGCCCTTCTCCTTCTGGGCATGGTGACCGGAAAGGCAAAGCCTGCCGGCGAGGTGGGCGCGGTCCTTCTCATGATGAGCATGGGATATATCCTGTTTTCCGGGACCGAAGACCTTTCCTGGAAAGAGATATACCTCCGGGCATTTACCCGGATCCTTCTTCCCATGTTTTTGGCCTACCTTGTGCTGAGCGTTCTTTTCTTCGGAACGGAGCGCCTTCTTCCGGCAAACTGGTGGGGAAATGTGACGAATTTCTTCGCGGGGCCCTATGCGGCAAATCCGCCCTACTGGCCGCCGCTGGTGCTCACCGGCGTTCTTCTGTCTGCGCCCTTCCTTATCCGCATCTTCCGGGGCATGCCCTTCCGGATGCAGGATGAGACGGCTCTCGCGGTGATTGTGCTGCACGCGGTATTTACCTATATGCCGCTTCTCGGATACCAGTTCCTCATGCCTACCTTTCTTGCGGGCTGGGAATCTCTGCTGTTCCTGGGATATTACGGGGCAGGAGAGGGAGCGGCCCGGCATGAGAAAACCATCCTTGCTGCCGGTGCGGCAGGCCTTCTCGCAATGCTGTATCTGCACATGAGATGGCCGGAGCTGCCGGTCCTGATATACAACAATGCGCCGCCTGCGGTCCTCGTGGGACTGGCGGCAGTGGTGCTTCTGCGGAAGCTCTTAAAAGGAACCTCCGGGAAGGCATCACCCGCATTCAGCGCGGCGGCGCGGTTCTGTTATCCAATTCTCCTGCTGGTATGGCTGCTTACGGCAGCGAGGGGCTAGATGTCGTCATCCGTATCCTGCAGCCGTTCGGCCCGTCTGGCCCGGCGCTTCAGGGATTCCAGGGCGTCCTCCCGGGCCTGCTTCCGCAGGTAGAGGCAGCCGGCGATAAAGATGAGGGCCGCGGCAAAGAGCCCCGCCGTCATCCCTTTATGCCCTGCCATCAGGTCAAAGAGATTCGTTCCTTCGCCGTCAGCCTCCGGGCCGGCGGCATTTTTATCGCCGGACGACTCCATTTCCCCGGATTCTTCAGAGGTTCCGAGTACGGATCGCACGGCCCGTTCCACCACCGGATCGGAGGAATAGGTGTCGTCAAAGGTCTGCAGGGTCAGCCAGGCGCTTCCCACGGGCGTATCATCCAGATAATAGCGGACCTGGCCGATCGCTTCCGAAGGCGCCGCCTCGCTGGGCGAATAGTCCAGCTTCCAGGTCAGGTCTCTGGCCGTGGCTGTCTTCGGCAGGGTGATGCGGCTGTCCGGATCAATGGCGGGGCTGGTTGTGCTCTTTAAGCGCATGCCGGCGAAGGTGAGGTCGTCGGCAAGATGGGAGAAGCCGGTACTCGCCTCCGAGGCCTTGATGGACTGGAAATTCGCGAAGGCGAAGTCCATCATCCGCGCGGTATCCTCATACTGGGTGTTGTCGCTGTGGAGCACCACGGTGACGATGGTGAAATCCTCCTGTCTGGCCCCATTTACCAGGGTATTCATGGCGATGGAGGTGTAGCCCGTCTTTCCGCCGATGACGTCCGGGCGGTACTGGTCCTTCCAGTTGGACTTGACCATCTTGTTGCCGGGGGAGATTCCCTGGCCGTCCGGGAACTTGCCGTTGGGCGGAAGCTCATAGTAGGGCGTCCCCACGATGCGGGCAAAGGTATCATTCTTAAGAGCCGCCGCGGTGATAAGGCCCATGTCATAGGCGCTGACGTAGTGGGCGGAATTGTTCAGGCCGCTGGGATTCGCGAAGTGGGAATCCACGCAGCCCAGGGACTTCGCCTTCTCATTCATCAGAACCGCAAAGTCCTTTGTGGTGCCGGATACGTGCTCCGCCAGGGCGTTGGCCGCTTCATTGGCGGATTTTAAGAGCAGGGCGTAGAGCAGCGTCTCCACGGTGGCGGTGTCCCCGGCCTCATAGCCGGCGGTGCTGCTGTTGGCCTCCACGTTGTTCACGGCGCTTCTGGAAAATGTCACCGTCTCGTTCAGATCGCACTGTTCCAGCACAATCAGCGCCGTCAGTACCTTCGTGATACTGGCCGGCGCATAGGTGCTGTGAATGTCTTTTCCAAAGAGAACGACGCCGGTGGAGGCATCCATGACGATGCCGGCGCTGGCGTCTATATAACAGTCAGAGGGCCATTCCTCCGCGGCATATGCCGGCGGCGCGGGCATGCTCACAAGGAGCAGTGCGGCGGCCGCGAGGGCGGATATGGCCCGGCGAAGCGGGCTGTACATCTATGGTAAAACTCCCTTCCTGAAAATGGCAGGATCCGGAGGTTCGGAATCCTGCCATGGTGTAACATTCTTTGCCGTCAGTTACTGTGCTGGTTGGATATACTGCTTGCTCACATAAACCTCGGCACCATTCACGGTGACGACGGCCCATTCTTCATTCTCATCCCGGACGAACTCCAGGACGGTGCCGGCGTCCACGGTAGCCAGAACGTTGTTGGCGTCATCGGTGGACGGGGTTGCGCGCAGGCGCACACGGTCGGTGGTCTTGACCATCACCGGTGCCGGCGGCTCGGTCTCCGCCTCGGTGACCGGCTCTGTCTCCATGACTTCCTCGACGGTCACGGGCTCGGTGGTCTCCGGAACCTGTTCCTTGGCCGGCTTGATCAGGCGGACAATAATAATCAGAACGATAATGATGGCCAGAAGAAGCAGCGGCTTGATGATGCTGCCCGGATCAATGGCCGGACCGCGGCTTAAGTTCCTCTGGGAGGTGCGGGTGGTCCGCTGTGCGGAGGACTTCCGCGGGCGATCCTGCGCGCTCATGGAAGAAGCGCTTCTCTGGGCGCCGGGTGCCGGTCTCTTCTTTGCAGCCGGGGCATCCTTTTCAAAAGGAAGATCCGGGGACGGACCGTCCTCACCGGCGGACGGGCGCTTTGCTCCCTGGGACTTGGCAGCCGGTCTTTCCGCAGAAGCTGCGGATGCGGCCCTTACGGCCGGTCTTCCTGCGGGGGCAGCGGATGCTGTCTTTGCCGCCGGACGGGAGGCTCTTGCCGGACGCTCCTCCTCATCGGAGCTGCCGCCTCTTCCGGAGATCATATTCGCGTAGGTATAGGTCTCCTGGGAAAGCAGGTGATGGGCCTGCTGGGCATTGTATGCGCTGTTGTCATCCTCATTCATGGCACGGTTGCCGAGCATGCGGATCTTATTGTAATGCTGATAGGTGTTGTCATCGATGACGCCGCGCTCGTTCAGTGCATTGATCATATCAACGAGATTGCGCTCCTCGATGCCGTTTCGCTCGCAGAGGTCTGTCACCATCGTCTGCAGTGTGCCTCTGGCGTTGATCATCGCTTCTTTATAATGCTTCTGGGCAATCAGCCCTTCCACAATACTGTTTCCTTCCCGGATTGCGCTCCAGGCCTCGCCCTTAAAATCACTCATACCTGCGAAACACTCCTTTATTTCTATAAGTTCTTTATTTATTATAATCAATTCGGAAAGATTATGCAACGGTGCGTGAAATGGTACTTGAATTTGAAAATGGTTCGTGGTAGAATCATTTTTGCATTGGGAGTGTAGCTCAGCCGGGAGAGCGTCCGCCTCACACGCGGGAGGTCACGGGTTCGAGCCCCGTCGCGCCCATTCCTGATAAACGGAGATGCCTTCTGGCATCTCCGTTTTGTCGTATTTACAGTCGATATATGATTTCTATGGTTTTCCGGCAACAGACCGGAGAAAGACAGGAGGTTTTGATATGAAAAAACAGATATCTGCACTGCTGCTGGCGGCGGCACTTTCCGTATCCTTTGCCGCAGGCTGCGGGGGAAAACAGCCGGAGGAGACGGCGGCCGCTGCGGTGGTCCATGCGGACGGAGAGGTTGTGGCAAATGATGCCGAGGTCTACCGGGTCTTCGTAACAGATACGGAGGGAAAGCCGGTGGCGGATGCTTCGGTGCAGTTCTGCTCCGATCTGTCCTGCACGCTGCAGAAGACCGATGCAGACGGCATGGCTTCCTTCGAGGCAGAGGAGGGCGCTTACACGGCCCATGTCCTGAAGGTACCGGAAGGCTATGAGAAGAACGACAGGGAATACGAGTTTTCCGAGGCGTATTCCGACCTCTATATTCAGCTGACTTCCGGAAAGTAAGGAGGAAGGATTCCATCGGACTTTGGAGAAGAAAAAGAACATCTGACATCACGGTTTCCTGCGGAGGAGCACAATGAGAAAACTGAAATACACAGCGGGAGCATGGGCCATGGTCATGCTTCTTGCCCTGATGCCTGCCGGCTGCGGAAAACCCCTGAGGGCGACCACCATGCGGCTGGAGAAGACCGAGGGAACGGTCCGGCTGACCAACCAGAACGGAAAGAAGCGCACCCTGAAGGAAGATATCCGGTTTACGAACGGGGATGTCCTTCGGACAAGGGAAGAGAGCTATGCCGGCGTGAGCCTCGACGATACCAAGGCGGTCATGCTGGATGAGGAGAGCCGGGCGGAGTTCTACCAGGGAAAAGACGAGGACTGGATTGAGATTGACCTGGTGGAGGGCGAGCTGTTCTTCAACGTGGAGGAAAAGCTTTCCGAGGATGAGGAATTCGAGATTCACACCTCCACCATGGTGATGGGAATCCGCGGCACCTCCGGCCATGTGAGGACACAGGAGAGCGGAGAGGATACGCTTACCGTGACCGACGGAACGGTCCATGTGACGGCGGCCGTCCCGGATTCGGAGGATACCATGGAGACGGATGTCTCCGCGGGCAGCCAGCTGCGGGTGATTCCGGCCGACATCGCGCCCTCCGGACATATCGAGATGGAGGTGCGGGTGATTTCGCCGGAGGAGCTGCCGGCGCTGGCCCTCCGGGCCATTTCGGAGGATGAGGACCTTCTGGACCGGGTCTCTTCGGAGACCGGCTGGGAAGCGTCACGGATTCTCGATGCGGCAGGCGCAGAGCCTTCCGGTGCCGAGGAAACCGCGGAGGAGACAGAAGAGTCTGCGGAACCCCGGTCGGAAGAGGAGAAAGCCATGTCCCTCTACCGGGATATCGTGGATCAGGCTTCCTCCTATAATTATGACATCGGCACGGTCCGGGCCACGGGAAGATACCGGTATGCGCTGGTAAGGATGGAGGAGAATGCCTCTGTGCCGGCCCTTCTTCTATCCTGTGAGACAGAAGATTACATGGAACATGTGCGGGTATTCCAGTATGATGCGGCTTCCGGAACCGTCGGTGAGCCCCAGGAGGTTCTCCTGATGGGCGCAGCCCAGATGGGAGGATACCGCGGAGGACTGAGTCTCGGGGCAGGTCAGACCGGCCTTCAGCTGACGACCGTCGCCGCCGGAACCGGCATGTCGGAGATGAGCCGGATCCATGTGCAGGGTATGCAGCTTGTCTGGCAGAGGCAGTGGTTCGGGCGGATTGATGAGAGGCCCGGAAACCTGGTGTCCGAGGAGATCGACTGGCATGATACCGGCGATCGGTCCCTTCTTGCGGCGGGAAATAACAGTTCCCTTTCCCCGGGAACGGCGGCAGGAACCGGGACAGCCCAGAATACACTTCCCACCGACGGGAACCGGATTGTGTTCCGGGGAACCCTCGGGACCTATACCGTCAGCGAGGTGGAGGTTCTTCAGGGAGCGCCGGATCCGAACCGGGGAAATGGGTATAACGACGGCAGGACCTACCGTCTGATTGTGCTGGATACCCCCCAGGAGATGACGCTGCAGGCAGTGGATGCCCCGAGAAAGGGACTGGTGCGCCTGATTGATGTGAGCAGCGCGAACCTTTCCCACAGTGACGGGGACAATCTCATCTTCAGCATAGACCCCTCCGTGACCTGGTGGCCCAGTGACACATCGCTGCCGCTGGGACAGCCGAAGACGAGGGATGTGCATATTCTGCAGTGATTTCCGGACAGGAAAAAATAAGGGCAATGGAGAATGCGGATGCATTTCCCATTGCCCTGTTTTATTCCGTGGTATTGGATGCCCTGCGGCATCCGGCACGCAAGACCCGCAGGCGGGTCTTGAAATATGTTACATAATTCCCAGCGTCTCGATAATTTGTTTCGGACGTTCCAGATGGGCCATGGTGGCCAGATAGCTCTGTCCCACGGACCCGGTTTTCAGACTTTCCACGATGGCGGTGTGCTCTTTAACCGTCTCTGCAAGGCGGCCCGGCTGCTGCAGGGAAAGCCGGGTCTGCTTTCCAATCTGATAGATGTAGGTGCGGAAGAGGGAGGTGATGGAGGAATTCTCGCAGTAACCGATGATCCGTTCATGGAACTCCTGGTCGTAGGCAGAGAAGTCCTCGATGGAATCGGTGGTGCCGATGATGGATTCCTGATCTCGGAGCAGGCTTTCCAGGGTGCGGATCACCCGCTTTGCCTCCGGCTTCTCATGATCTCTGGCCAGCTGCACCACGCAGAAGCCTTCCAGCGCGCAGCGGATCTGAAAGGTTTCCAGAAGGTCTTTTTCCGTCATCTCGTGGAGGCGGAAGCCTTTGCTGGGGATAACGTCGATATAGCGCTCCTGGGCCAGCCGCTGAATGGCATCGCGCAGAGGCGTCCGGGAAATTCCCAGTTCCTGGGAAATCTTTGTTTCCGAATAGATCTGACCGTTCTCCAGATGACCTTCGAGAATCATGTCTTTGAGCGATTCATAGGCCCTGACCTGAAGTGGTTTCTGGTATTCCATGTAAAGCCTCCTTCGATGATGGCTGCCTGCCCGGACCGTTAAGATACGGGCTGCCTTCTGCATTATACTCTGTTCCGATGAACGGATGCAAGTTTTTCATACAAAAAGGATGATTAATTCGGAATATCGAAAAGACTTGAACCGGTATACCGGTATGCTATATAATTATACCACATCTTCAAAAAGGAGGAAAGATATGCTGGTATCGGCGGAACAGCTGCTGAAAGATGCAGTGGCGGGACATTATGCAGTAGGACAGTTCAATCTCAATAACCTGGAGTGGGCAAAGGCCGTGCTGGAAACAGCGGAGGAGATGAAGGCGCCGGTGATTCTGGGCGTGACGGATGCGGCAGCCGTGTATATGGGCGGATACCGCGCCGTGGCGGCCCTGGTGCGCGCCATGGAGGCGGAGATGAAGATTTCCGTTCCCGTGGTTTTGCACTATGATCACGGAACCTATGAGGGATGTAAAGCCTGCATGGAGGCGGGATTTACATCGGTGATGTTTGACGGATCGAAGTATTCCATAGAAGAAAATCTGGAGAAGACGGCGGAGATTATCGCGCTCTGCCGTAAGAAGGGAATCTCTATGGAGGCGGAAGTGGGTTCCGTTGCCGGGGAAGAGGACGGCATCAGCGGCCGGGGAGAATGTGCGGACCCGGAGCAGTGCGGAAAGATCGCCGATCTGGGCGTGACTATGCTGGCCGCGGGAATCGGCAATGTGCACGGCGTCTATCCGGCCAACTGGAAGGGACTGGATTTTTCCGTTCTTTCGGCGGTGAAGGAGAGAACCGGCAGTCTTCCTCTGGTGCTTCACGGCGGCTCCGGGGTGCCGGAGGAGATGATGAAGAAGGCCATTTCCCTGGGAATTGCCAAGATCAATGTAAACACGGAGTGCCAGATCGCGTTTGCACAGGCCCTTCACACCTATTTTGCCGAGGGACGGGACCTGGAGGAGAAGGGCTATAACCTTCAGAAAATCATGAACTGCGGTATGGACGGGGTGAAAAAAGAGGTCCGGAAAAAGATGCAGCTCTTCGGCTGCGCGGGCCGGGCGTAAGTGCCGGAAGTCAGAATATCCGGAAATCCGGAAAATCTGTTATATTTGATAAATAATTAACAAAAAGGCAGGGAATTCTCCCTGCCTTTTTGTCGTATTTGCACAAAAATCTTCCGCGTTTTTGTGAATTAGATCCATTGATCCCGGTTTTAAAAATGATCTATACTGATTACAGCATACCGGTATACCGGTTATGAAATAAAGCATATGAAACAATGAAAAAATCATCTGAATGGAAAGGAAGGACTGGGTATGAAGATTGGATTAATTGGTCTGGGCATTATGGGAAGACCGATGGCGAAGAATCTGGTAAAGGCGGGACAGGAGGTCCTGGTAGCCGACCTGAACAAGGAAGCCGTTGCAGATGTGGTTGCAGCCGGCGCAAAGGAAGCAACTTATGCGGAGATCGGAAAAGAGTGCGGCACCATCATCACCATGGTACCGAACGGCGCTATCGTCCAGAGCATCCTCTTCGGCGAGGATGGCGTGTGCTCCACGATCAAGCCGGGCACCGTGGTCTGCGATATGAGCTCCGTCACCCCGACGGAATCTCAGTTCTGCTATGACAGGCTGAAGAAGATGGGCTGCGAGTTCCTGGATGCCCCGGTATCCGGCGGCGAGATCGGCGCCATCAACGGCACGCTGGCCATCATGTGCGGCGGCGACCAGGAAACCTTTGATAAGATGGTTCCTTATTTTGAGATTCTCGGCTCCTCCTGGCTCCTCATCGGACCGAGCGGCAGCGGCAGCACCGCGAAGCTGGCAAACCAGATGATCGTTAACAATACCATTGCCATCGTGGGCGAAGCGTTTACATTTGCCACCAAGGCAGGCGCAGACCCGGAGAAGGTTTATCAGGCGATCCGCGGAGGTCTGGCCGGCAGCGTGGTTCTGGACCAGAAGGCACCCCTGATGATTGCAAGAAACTTCAAGCCCGGCGGCCCGATCCGCATCAACCACAAGGACATCAAGAACTGCGTGAATGCGGCTCATTCCATCGACTGCCCCATCCCCTATACCGCACAGCTCTTTGAGATTATGCAGTGGATGAAGGTGCACGGCCACATGAATGATGACCACGGCGGCCTGGTACAGTACTTTGAGGCCCTGGCCGACTGTGAAGTGAAGAAGCCGGAAGTATAATCCGCGACGGAGGAGAAAGACATGGCAATCAGATTCAGCGTAACGGAAGAATATAAGCCCATTGACGAGAAGTTGGTGGACAAGCTTCTCGCAGAGGAGATCGCAAAGAATAACCGCAAAATCGTGGTTCTTGACGATGACCCGACCGGCGTGCAGACCGTTCATGACATACATGTTTATACCGGATGGGATGAGGAAAGCATCCGGAAGGGATTTCTGGAGGAAAACAACCTGTTCTACATTCTGACGAACTCCAGAGGATTCACCGAGGAAGAGACAACAAAGGCACACAACGAGATCGCAGCAGTGGTGGACAAAATCGCGAAGGAGACCGGGAAAGAGTATATCTTCATCAGCCGGAGCGACAGCACACTCCGCGGGCATTTCCCGCTGGAGACCCGGCTTCTTCGCGAAAACTATGAGAAGAATACCGGCAAAACCATCGACGGCGAGATTCTCTGCCCCTTCTTTAAGGAAGGCGGACGCTACACCATCGACAATGTACATTATGTAAAGTACGGCGATGAGCTGGTTCCGGCCAATGAGACGGAGTTTGCGAAGGACAAGACCTTCGGTTATTCCGCGGCCACCATGCCGGAGTATGTGGAGGAGAAGACGAAGGGTGAATTCAAGGCGGCGGATGTCACCTGCATTTCCCTCGAGGATATCCACAACATGGATTTTGACAAGATTGAAGCCCAGCTGATGGCAGTGAAGGATTTCAACAAGATCATCGTGAATTCCGTGGGTTATGCGGATATCAAGGTGTTCTGCGTGGCCCTTTACCGTGCCATGGCGAAGGGGAAGGTCTTCATGTTCCGCACCGCGGCGGCCATCGTCAAGGTGATGGGCGGCGTGACCGACCAGCCGTTGCTTACCAAAAAGCAGATGGTGGTGAAGGAGACGAAGAACGGCGGTATCATCGTCGTCGGCTCCCATACCAACAAGACTACGGCTCAGGTGGAGGAGCTGAAGAAGCTGACCGACATCGAGTTTATCGAGATGGATGCAACCCTGGTGAAGGATGAGAAGGCCTTCGCGGCGGAGGTTGACCGTTGCCTTAAGAAGGAAGAGGAGTGCATCAGAGCCGGAAAGACCGTCTGCTGCTACACCACGAGAGCGCTGATCACTGCGGATACCGGCAATAAGGAGGATGAGCTCCGCCTGTCCGTCCGGATCTCCGATGCGGTGCAGTCTCTGGTGGGCCGTCTTACCGTAACCCCGGCCTTTGTCATCGCCAAGGGCGGCATCACCTCCAGCGACGTGGGCGTTAAGGCCCTGGCCGTAAAGCAGGCCAATGTTCTCGGCCAGATCCGTCCGGGTATTCCGGTATGGCAGACCGGCGAAGAGAGCAAGTTCCCGCTGACCCCGTACGTCATTTTCCCGGGCAATGTGGGAGAGGCTGAGACCTTACGGGAGGCTGTGGAGATCCTCACGAAGACCGAGTAATTACAGGAGACTGATATGGCACAGTGTATTGTTATTGCGGACGATCTCACCGGAGCCAATGCAACAGGAGTGCTCCTGACAAAAATGAATTATCAGGCCTATACGGTGATGAATCCCGCGGCGGTCAGCCCGGAGACGATAGAGGGCAGCGACTGTGTCCTCTATCCCACGGACAGCCGGGGAATCTCGCCGGAGGAGGCCTATCAGAGAACCTATGATGCGGTAAAGCTTCTGGCATCGCCGGAGGTTGTCGTCTACGGCAAGCGCATCGATTCGACCCTCCGGGGCAACCTCGGACGGGAGACCGACGCCATGCTGGATTTTCTCGGGGAGGAGTATATCGCGCTGGCGGCGCCCTGCTTCCCCACCTCCGGAAGGATTGTATCCGGCGGCTATCTTCTGGTGGACGGCATACCGCTTCATAAAACCAATATCGCCATTGACCCGAAAACGCCGGTGCACACCTCGGATGTGGCGGAGGTGTTCCGGCAGCAGAGCCGTTATCCGGTCGCGTCTCTTAAGCTGGGAGACATGATGGACGGAAAACACGCTCTGGCGGATAAGATTAACGCGCTGGCCGCGGAGGGCGCAAGGATCATCACCTTCGACTGCGTGACCCAGGAGGACCTGGACCTGATTGCGGATGCGGCCATCACCAGCAAACAGAAGTTTTTCTGCGTGGACCCGGGCGTATTTACCGCTTCCTGTGCGAGAAAGATCATCAAGCCCAAAGAAAAGAAGGAGAAGCACCGGATCCTGGCCGTGGTGGGCAGCGTGAATCCCAATACCACCGCCCAGATGGAAGAGCTGTGGCTCAACCAGCACCCGATTTACAACGTATTTGTGGAGACAAAGAAGCTTCTGGAATCCGAGGAAGAACGGGAAGCCGAGATTTCCCGGGTGACGGCGGCCATCCTGGAGAAGGCCCTGCTCAATACGGTGCTCACGGTCACGGGCGACGGCATTTACCCGAAAAACCGCATTGATTTCGGACCCTATATGGAACGGGATCACTGCTCCATGGATGAAGTGACGGAACGGATCAACCGTTCTCTGGCAGAAATTGCATGGCGCATCCTGCATGCAGAGCCCTCGATTCAGGGACTGTATTCCAGCGGCGGCGATGTCACCCAGAGTATATTCCAGCGATTCTCTGCGGCAGGACTGATGCTTCGGGATGAGGTGCTTCCGCTGGCTGCCTACGGCCAGTTCTTCGGAGGCGATTTCGACGGGCTCTCCATTGTCACCAAGGGAGGAAGCCAGGGCGGCCCGAATGCTATCAATGTGTGCGTGAATTACCTGAAGGAGAAACTCTATATCTGATTCAGGCTGCAGGATACGCGAACGTATCTTGAATATATAAAAGAAGGAGATGCAGTATGAAAAAACCAATGATTGCCATCCCCATCGGAGATCCGGCAGGCGTCGGTCCGGAGATTACCGTCAAGGCCCTGGCTACAGAGCTGGTGTCTGAGACCGCCGACTGTATCGTCATCGGCGACCGGAAGGTGATGGAAAAGGCCATCGAAATCACCGGCGTGGGCCTGAAGGTCAACGTGGTGACGGATCCGTCGGAGGGAGATTACGCGAAGGGCGTGCTCAATCTGATCGACCTGGACAACATTGACATGAGCACCTTCCGGTACGGCGTGGTGCAGGCGATGTGCGGAAAAGCAGCCTATGAGTACATTGCAAAGAGCATTGAGCTGGCAATGGCAGGCAAGGCGGACGCAGTGGCCACAACCCCCATCAACAAGGAAGCGCTCCATGCCGCAGAGGTTCCGTTTATCGGCCACACCGAGATTTTCGGAGCACTCACCGGCACAGAAGACCCGCTGACCATGTTTGAGACCAACGGACTCCGTGTATTCTTCCTGACAAGACATCTGTCTCTTCTGCAGATGCTCGGCCAGATCCGCAAGGACAAGATTGTGAAGTGCGCGAAGGAGTGCATCGAGGCCCTGAAGAGACTGGGCGTCACCGAGGGCACCATGGCCGTGGCGGGACTGAATCCCCACTGCGGCGAGCACGGACTGTTCGGCTGGGAAGAGGTCAATGAGATCGAACCCGCGGTGAAGCAGCTGCAGGCAGAGGGCTACAAGGTCGTCGGCCCTATCGGCGCAGACTCTGTCTTCCATCAGGCAGCCCAGGGAAAATACAACAGCGTGCTGTCCCTGTATCATGACCAGGGCCACATCGCCACCAAGACACTGGATTTTGAGAGAACGATTTCCATCACCAACGGAATGCCGATTCTCCGCACATCCGTGGATCACGGAACTGCCTTTGATATCGCCGGCAAGAATATCGTCAGCGAGGTCAGCATGGTGGAGGCTATCCGCCTGGCAGCGAAGTATGCACCGAATTTTGTGAGACAGTAAGGCAGATAGAAAAGGGGAAATATTAAATATTCAAGGAGGAAATATGGTTAACGGGTTAAGCGGACAGAGAATGCTGATCGCCCTGTTCCTGGGCATCGCGCTTCTGATTGTTATGGTATTAAAGACAAAGATCCAGGCGTTCCTGGCTCTGATTATCACCACAGTTATTGTCGGCGTGGTCGGCGGTATGCCGCTGATGAACATCACGCTGGAAAATGGAAAAACTTTCGGTATTATCAATTCCATCACATCCGGTTTCGGCGGAACGCTGGGAAGCATTGGTATCATCATCGGCTTCGGCGTTATGATGGGACAATTGTTTGAGGCGACGGGAGCGGCCAAACGGATGGCCTACACCTTCCTCAAGCTGTTCGGAAAGGGAAGAGAGGAGGAGGCTCTGGCCTTCACCGGATTCCTGGTTTCCATCCCGATCTTCTGTGACTCCGGTTTCGTCGTCCTGGCACCGATTGCAAAGGCCCTTTCCAAGGCAACCAGAAAGTCGGTTGTCGCACTGGGCACCGCACTGGCAGCAGGTCTGGTTATCACCCACTCCCTGGTGCCCCCGACCCCGGGCCCGCTGGGCGTCTGCGGTATCTTCGGCGTGGACGTAGGTTCCTATATTCTGGCATCCATCGTGCTGGCAATTCCGATGGCTATCGCCTGCATTTTCTACTCCCGCAAGGTTCTTGCGAAGAAGTATTACTGGCTGATGGACGAAAATGACGACGTGGTCAAGGGCGAGTATCAGGAGCCGGACTATGACGGCGCATTCAGCATGGATATGGAAGGCGTTCCGGGTACCTTCGAGTCCTTCGGACCGCTGCTTCTTCCCATCGTACTCATCCTGATCAACACCGTAGCCAGCGCACTGAAGATGAACACCGGCTTCATGAGCGTCCTGATCTTCCTGGGCCAGCCCATCATCGCCGTAGGTCTCGGACTTGTGCTTGCCATCTTCACCCTGGGCAGCCGTCTTGACAGAAATACCGCCCTCAGCGAGATGGAAAAGGGCATGGCTTCCGCAGGTATCATCATGCTGGTAACCGGCGGCGGCGGTGCACTCGGCCAGATCATCAAGGATTCCGGACTGGGCAACTACATGGCAGAGGGTCTTGCGGCAGCTTCTATTCCGATCATCGTGCTTCCGCTGGTTATCTCCACCGCTATGCGTTTCATCCAGGGTTCCGGTACCGTTGCCATGACCACCGCGGCCAGCATCTCCGCACCGATCCTGGTAGCTGCCGGCGCAAACCCGCTTCTGGGCGTTATCGCCTGCTGCGTGGGCTCCCTGTTCTTCGGCTACTTCAACGATTCCTATTTCTGGGTTGTAAACCGTACCCTGGGCGTCAGCGAGGCCAAGGACCAGCTGACCATCTGGTCCATCACCTCCACCATCGCATGGGCAGTGGGTGTCGTCGAGGTTATCGTGCTGAGCATCTTCCTGCACTGATAAATCCTTCCGGCTGTGAAAACAGCGCGGAAAACAGAATAATACGCAGACAGCGCGGCTGTATCTTCGGGTACAGCCGCGCCGGTTTGTTATCCGGCATTGTGGGAAAGGTCAATCTGTAGTAATATCTTAATTACAGAAGGAACAGCAGCACTGTTCAGTGACAGAGCAGACTGCAAGGAAACGTATGCCGAAAAAGGAGACCTGCCATGGAAAAACCTGTTGAATACAGCCTGACCTGGGAAGTTACCGACGATATGACCGCGAAGCGCATCGGAAGCGCCGGTTCGAAGATTCTGTCCACCCCGAATATGGTGGCCCTGATGGAGGACGCCGCCCTGGAGCTGGCGAAGGCCTATCTGGACGAGGGCATGACCACCGTGGGAGCGGAGATTCACTGCAGACATCTGGCCCCGACGCCGGTGGGCATGAAGGTGACCGCCACCGCGAAGCTCAGAAGCATCGAGCGCCGGAAGATGTGGTTTGACATCGAGGTGAATGATGAGAAGGGCAAGTGCGGCGAGGGCTCTCACCTGCGGATTATGGTGAATTCCAAGGGAATGAGCGAAAAGGCGGCAAAGAAAGCCGGGGAATAAGCCATATGAAAGAATTCAGATACAGACCCGATGCAAAGTACACGGTACTTACGGACATCGACGGCACGATCCGCCGGTTTGACGGCATTATCCCGGATTCCACGAGAAAAACCATCCGGCGGCTCAGGGAGGCGGGACACAGGGTTCTCATCTGCAGCGGCCGGCCGGAGCCGGAGATTGAGCCGAATATCATGGAGCTGGGATTTGACGGGGTGGTTTCCGCCGGCGGGGCGAGAGTGACGCTGGACGGAAAGTGCATCGAGGACGTCACCATTCCCCGGAATAAGCTTCTTTCGCTGGGGCGCGACCTGATAAAACGGGGCGTGGTCTGCGGCTTCCAGAGTCATAAGGCGGTTTATGTGGTGAAGGAGCAGGAGGCAGCCTACCGGGATATCTCCGACCGGACCCAGAAGCTTCTTCCGCCGGGAGCGGACAGGCTTCTGCTTCTTCCGAAGCCGGCGGAGTCGCTGGAGATTCTGGAGAATATCGAGAAGCTTATGTTTCTCAGTGATGATGTGCCCCATGCGGATGTTATCCGGGACTGGGGAGATAAGTTCCGCTTCCTGCCGGTGAGCTTCCCGTCACCGGTACCCTACGGAGGCGAGATCACCAGCCTGTCCGTGAATAAGGGAAGGGCTGTGGAGACCCTGATTTCTTCCTGCGGCATCGCAAGAGACACCATCATCGGCGTCGGAGACGGGGACAATGATATCGAGCTGATCGAGTCAGCCGGGTTCGGCATCGCCATGGGCAACGGAACCGACGGCGCAAGAAAAGCCGCCGACCTCGTTGCGGAACGCATCGAGAACGACGGCTTTGCGAAAGCATTTTCCAGTCTCGGGTTTTTCTGATATGGATTCTTTCTGAATGTGACTTTTTCTGCAGGATCAGGTCTGGTTTTCCAGCTCCAGGTCCTGCAGTTCTTTGTAACGGGCCTTTACCAGGTCGATGAATTCCGATTCCATGGCGGAGAGAACGGAGTTTTTCCGGGTGAGGATGCCGAAGCTTAAGTGCTCGGAGGTGTGCAGCAGAGGCACGGAGATGACGCCGTACATGCTGTCCTGCCCGTCGAATTCCGAGATGCCGATGGTATAGAAATTGGTCCGGGAAATCAGACGCATCTGCTCCTGCCGGTCGTTGACGTAGATGATTTTCTGAGACTCATTCAGATCCACGAGACCGTTCTGGGTGGCGATGTGGTAGATGAAGTCTTCGTACTGTCCGATATACCGGACGACGCCGTAATCCCGGAGGTCACTGATATCCAGGCCGTCACGGCCCTTTTTCTGCACCAGCTCATGATGCTCCGAGAGACAGACATAGGGGCCGAAGTTCGCCAGGTGGGAAAAAACCAGATTCCGTTCCTGGAAGTGTTTTTTCATAATCTCCGTGTTGGAGGTGGAGAAGTGGATGACGCCCACGTTGGATCTGGCTTCCGCCAGGTCGTCGATGACCTGGGTGGTGGAATCCTCCTTCAGCTTGCAGGTGAGGAGGGGATTGTCCTGGTGGCGTCTGCAGACTTCATTGAAGCATTCCGAGGTGTGGGAAAAACGGGTCATGCTGACGGAAAAACGGCTGTTTTCCTCCCGGGAGCCCGCCACAAAACGGCGCAGATTGTCCATCTCCCGCTCGATCACTTCGCAGTGCTTGAGAAACATCTCTCCGTTCCGGGTAAGCTTTGTCCCCTGGCTTGTGCGCTGGAACAGGGGCATGCCTGCTTCTTCTTCAATATTCTTTATAATATGGCTCAGCTGAGGCTGGGAAATGTACATGGCTTTCGCCGCCTGATTGATGGAGCCGTATTTTGCGACGGCAACGAAATATTTGATATTGCTTTCATCCATGATATATACCTCTTACACGGACCTGGCCAGTCTGCCATGATGTCTGCGGCTGATGATTGAATCTGATCATATTTTTAACATGTTTATCATACTCTTTTTGATAAAAGATTTCTATACTGCGGCGCGGCATAGCGGTATCGTTTTTCCGTATAACCCTTATATTGTAAACAAATTACCCATAAAAGCAGGATTTATGATATGATACAAACAGCAACTTGCACAAAAATGTAACTTGAAGAGAGGTGGTTTACGATGTCATGTGACATTCAGGCAATTCTGGAAAATGCTGTCGAAAAAAGCAGAGATGTATTATTCGAGGGCAAGGTAGCAAGTTATATTCCGGAACTGGCCAAGGCGGACTCCTCCAACCTGGGGGCCTGTATTATGACGGCGGACGGCCGTGTGTTCAAGGCTGGGGATTACAACATCCCGTTCACCATGCAGAGTATTTCCAAGACATTCTCGCTGATTCTCGCACTGCAGACAGCGGGCTATGACTATGTATTCAGCAAGGTGGGGATGGAACCGACGGGGGATCGGTTCGACAGTATTCTCCAGCTGGAACTGAAGGACTGGCGGCCATTCAACCCGATGATCAATGCGGGCGCAATCGTGACGGCGGGATGCATCAAGGCGGATGATCCTTTCAATGAATTCCTGCAGCTGGTACGGAAGCTGTGCGGAAGTGAAAAGGTCCGCCTGAACGAGAAGGTGTATCTGTCCGAGAAGCGCACCGGAACAAGAAACCGTTCCATCGCATATCTGCTGAAGAGCGATAATGTGCTGGACGGCGAGCCGGAGAACGTGCTGGATGTGTATTTCCGCATGTGCTCCGTGATGGTGACGGCAAAGAACCTGGCACATTACGCGCTGGTACTGTCCTGCGGCGGTGTGGATCCGGTTACGGGGGAGAGAATTCTGGATCCGAAGATCGTGAAGGTCGTTACTACGCTCATGATGCTCTGCGGCATGTACGATGAATCCGGCGAGTATGCCGTGAAGGTGGGCATGCCCTCCAAGTCCGGCGTCGGCGGCGGCATCGTGGCAGTCGGAAAGGATGTGGGAATCGGAACCTTCGGACCGATGCTGAACAAGAAGGGGAACAGCGTCGGCGGCGAGGCGATTCTTCAGACTCTGTCAGAGGAGCTTCATCTGCATACATTTGCGAGTGGAAGCAGCCTGCTGAGCGTACCTGCTCAGGAGTAAAAGCAACCGGGAAATACAGATAGTTTTCAGGGAAAGGAAGGTAGTTACTATGATTGGAAGTATCATTGGCGCGATCAGTGGATTTATGTACAGCAAGCTGCTGATTATCATGCTGCTGGCGGTAGGATTATACTTTACCGTACGTACCAGATTTCTTCAGGTGCGGCACTTTACCGAGATGATCAAGGTCGTGGGAGAAAAGCCGGAGAATGAAGACTCCGTTTCTTCCTTCCAGGCACTGATGGTATCCACCGCATCCCGTGTCGGTACCGGCAATATCGTCGGCGTCGCGACGGCCATCTGCATGGGCGGCTTCGGAGCGGTATTCTGGATGTGGGTTATTGCCTTCATCGGCGGTGCTTCCGCATTCGTGGAGAGTACTCTGGCACAGATTTACAAGAGAAAGAGACCGGATGGTTCCTCCTACGGCGGACCGTCTTACTATATCGAGGCAGCGCTCAACAGCTATGGTCTGGGATTTGTTTTCGCAATCAGCATGCTTCTGACCTATGCCGGCGGATTCAACATGCTCTGCGCATATAACCTGCAGTCCACCTTCAGCAGCTACAGCTTCTACAATCCGGCTGTGACGCCCTATATCATCGGCGCTATCCTTGCACTGATTTTCGGATACTGCCTGTTAGGCGGCGACGACCGTATCGTGAAGATCGCCTCCACACTGGTTCCCTTCATGGGCGTCCTGTATGTTATTGTGGCTCTGATTGTTGTCGTAATGCACATCAATCTGCTTCCGGGCGTATTTGCCAGAATTTTTGCCGAAGCCTTTGATTTCAAGGCCATCTTTGGCGGCTTCTCCGGTTCTGCTATGATGTACGGCATCAAGAGAGGTCTTTACTCCAACGAGGCAGGCTGCGGTTCCGCACCGAACGCGGCAGCAGCTGCGGATGTCAGCCACCCGGTTAAACAGGGACTGGTTCAGACCCTGTCCGTATTCATCGATACCCTGCTTCTCTGCACCGCAACCGCACTGATGTGCCTCTGCTCCGGTGTGGAGCCGACAGAAGAGCTGGCAGGTGCGCCGTACGTTCAGGCAGCGCTCCATGCATCTCTTGGTAATATCGGACCGATCTTCATCACCGTGTCCATGATTCTGTTCGCATTTACCACCCTGATCGGAAACTTCTACTACATGGACAACCTGCTGATTTACATGCACAAGGGAATTCCGTCCGATAAGTTCATGTTCTGGTTCCGGATTGCCGGTACCATCGTTGTCTTCATCGGATCGATCGCCAGCATGGGACTTCTGTGGGACCTTGCCGACGTGCTGATGGGCGTTATGGCCATCATCAACCTGCCTGTCATCTGCATCCTTGGCAGCAAGGCGACGGGAGCTCTGAAGGACTACGAGGAGCAGAAGCGTGCCGGAAAGAACCCGGTCTTCAAGGCTGAAAAGGTCGGCCTGAAGGGCAAGGTAGATTTCTGGCAGTAAGAGTTACGCCTGAGATATCCCCTGAAAGGCTTCCTCGACAGGAGCTTTGAGCGATATCCGTAAAACATAAAATACAAGAGCCCAAATCACAAACTCGTGAAACTCGAACACTGTGATTTGGGCTCTTATTATGTTTTTCGGATATCTGCAAAGCTCTCTGTCTCGTGCAGATTATTCAGGGGATATCTTCAGGCTTCCGGTAGTATTTATTTTTCCAGTATCTTTCTTCTTGTCAGCTGGCCGGCATTCTTTCTTGCCTGGGCCGCTGCCTGGCGGATGCGGCGGCTTCGCTCCGCCCGCTTCTTCCGGATGTCGTCTTTCTTGCCGACGATGATGTCCACGCCCTGCTGGTCGGTCATCTTCGTGGTCTTGACCGCGAAGTAGCTGCCGTCGTCGGAACGCTTGATGCGGATTTTACCCTTGACGTAGCCGTGTTCCGGGCAGGTGGCGAGACAGTAGTAATAGCGCTGGTTGTTGGAGAACCACCGGATCTTCTTCCGGAGCGGCCGGCTGCACTTGCAGCAGACCAGCTGGGTCAGGTGCCGGTCCTGAAGGGCCTCTTCCCGGGAGTCGAAGGGATGGGATACCATCTTGTCGTAGTCTGGAAAATGCAGCAGATAGGCCTCATCTTCCTCGTCCGGCAGCTGGTAATAGTCCACGGAAATGTAGTTTTCTTTGTTGTAGAATCCCATCTTCTGCATGACAAGGGCCGTATACCAGGCGTCATCCTCCGCCCGGTGGAAGGGGCGGTTCTCATCGATGGGAATCTCCAGCTCGCCCACGACGGTATCCAGGGACTCTGCGGCTTTGTCGCCGCGGATCAGCCCGTAGATCTTCTGCAGGTCATAATAGAGAACCGGCGGCTCAAAGGGCAGCTCCATACCATGGTAAACCATGTTCCGCTGCAGCTCCGTCAGATCCATGGAACCCCAGGTGCAGAAGGTGTAGTCATCGCCGCACCATTCGAGGAACTCTTCCATGACATCCAGGAAATCTTCTCCCTTTTCACAGAGCTCATCCATGGTCAGATGCGTGACTTCCGCGATTTTCTTATGCAGTTTTTTATAAACATGAGGGAAGATCAGCCGCTGAAACTCGGAAACGATCTGCAGATCGTCATCCAGCTTGACTGCTCCTATTTCGATGATCTCAAAGGGAAGGCCGTCATCCGCCGATGGCTTGTAGGACGGACGCTGGTTCCACTCGAGATCCATGACAATATAGTGATGACTCATATCCCGATTATCCTGATTACTTTCCTTATTTATACGTGTCTATTGCACGTACTTCTTAAAAAACTTGTGTTTTTCAGCGATTTATAAAGTTATTTTATCATAATACCCCGGATTAGTCGATACCGGGAAGGTGGTTTTAGCGAAAGACTTACAATCGGAGAATGCCCGTAGTTCTTGACTTTATGGCACAGAAGGAGTATCATGGACTCTAATTACTTTCACAATGCATCACGACACCATACTAAAGTATAGAGGAAGCCGATTATGTCAACCTTTTTCAATTCCTGTTATAAAGATCTGGTCCCCTACACACCGGGCGAGCAGCCCCAGGGAAGAACGTATATTAAGCTGAATACCAATGAGTCGCCCTTTCCGCCGTCGCCGGCCGTGATTGAGGCGGTAAACGGGGAAGAGGCCAAACTTCTCCGGCTTTACTCGGACCCGACCCTCGGGCCGCTGAAGAAGGCCCTGGCGGAGCGCTATGACGTATCGCCGGAGAATGTATATGTGTGCAACGGTTCCGATGAAGCCATCAATTTCGGCTTTATGGCCTGGGGAGAGGACGGAATCCGGTTTGCGGATATCACCTACGGCTTCTACAGCGTCATTGCCGGTCTGCATCATGTCCGGACGGAAGTGATGCCCCTGGCGGAGGATTTTTCCATCCGCAAGGAAGATTATCTCAATGCGGGATGCATGGTGGTTATCGCCAATCCCAACGCGCCGACGGGAAAGGTCATATCTCTTGCGGAGATTGAAGAGATCTGCGCATCCAACAAAGACCATGTGGTGCTCATCGATGAGGCCTATGTGGATTTCGGCGGAGAGACCGCCATTCCGCTGACAAAGAAATATCCGAACCTGGTGGTGGCGCAGACATTTTCCAAATCCCGGTCCCTGGCAGGAGCCCGCGTGGGTTACGCCATCGGGAATGAGGCCCTGATTAATGACCTTGAGACCATCAAGTACTCCACCAATCCTTATAATGTGAACCGAATCAGTATGGCGGCAGCTGTCGCGGCAGTGAAGTCCCGGGATTACTACCGGAAGAACTGCGATATCATCATGGAGAACCGGGCTTATACCACGGAAGCGCTCCGGAAGCTGGGATTTACCGTGATAGACTCGAAGTCAAACTTCGTGTTCGCCATGCACCCGGAGAAGGACGGCGGGGAGCTGTACCGGGAGCTGAAGGAGAACGGCATCCTGGTCCGCCATTTCGACAGTGAGCGGATATGCCAGTACAACCGGATTACCATCGGTACGAAGGAGCAGATGGAAACCCTGATCGAGACCGTGTCCCGGCTTATATAAAGGGAAATGTGACCGAAACCGCATCTCGGCTGCTGCGGGGAACGGGACCGAAGTCCCGTCCCGGCCTGTGCGGAGGGAACGGAAATGAGAAAGGAATGTATCATGAGAGAAGCGAGCGTAAAGAGAACAACGGCGGAAACCGACATCGATCTGTGGCTTGATCTGGACGGAAACGGCAGCCATTCGGAGATCCATACGGGCGTGGGCTTTCTGGACCATATGCTCGTGCTTTTCTCACGACATTCGGGCATCGAGATGAAGCTTTCCTGCAAGGGAGATACCTGGGTGGATGACCACCACAGCACCGAGGATATCGGCATCGCCATGGGTCTGGCGCTGGCAGAGGCCCTCGGCGATAAGAAAGGTATCGTGCGCTACGCATCCCTTGCGCTTCCCATGGATGAAGCGCTGATTCTGTGTGCCGTGGATATCTCCGGGCGCGGCGGTTCTTATACGGATATGAAGTTCCCCACGGAGAAGATCGGCACATTTGACACGGAACTGGTGGAGGAGTTCCTGCGCGCCTTTGCGGTCAATGCGGGCATTACCCTGCATGTACGGCAGCTGGCGGGCGTCAATTCCCACCATATTGCGGAAGGCATATTCAAGGCGCTGGCCCATGTGATGCGGACTGCGGTTTCTGTTGATGAAAGGTTTAAGACGGAGGTGCCCTCGACGAAGGGCTTATTATAGATTATGAACAGCTCAAAATTCAATGAATTATATAAGAAGTTCGGTTACCGGAAGTTCAAGATGTCCAAGTTCGAGCCCTATGATCTCTATGCGGATTACAGGGACTTTCTGACGAACAATCAGCTTATCACGTTCACCGATTTCGACGGAACCCTTCTGGCCCTCAAGCCGGATATTACCCTTTCTATTATCAAAAACAACACGGCCTCGGAAGAGAAAGTGTATTATAACGAGTCCATCTACCGCTCCAAGGAAAACCACTACCGGGAGATTCCCCAGGTGGGCGTGGAGTGTGTGGGACATATCGACGCCTACTGTGAGGCGGAGGTGGTGATGCTGGCGGCGGAGTCCATGGCGCTCATCTCTGATCAGTACGTCATCCGGGTATCGGATGTCAGCCTCCTGCGGGCGTATCTTTCTGCCATGAATCTGTCGGAACGGCTGACGGCGGAGATTCTTTCCCTCTTTGCCTCCAGAAATTCCGCGGAGCTGGAGGAGCTTCTCTCTTCCGGCCGGATCACCATCACCGCGGCGGCCCAGCTCCGGGACCTGATGGACCTCTACCTGCCCTTCGAGGAGGGCGTGAAGGCCATCCGCCGGTTTGCCACCAATGACACGCTGGGGGGCATGATCCGCCATATGGAGGATGTGGTGAACATTCTCCGGGAGTTCGGGGTTCTGGATAAGGTGTTCCTGGATTTCTCCATCGTCAACAGCATGGATTATTATAACGGCATCGTCTTCCAGGGCGCGGCGGCGGAGATCCCCTTCCCCGTCCTCTACGGCGGCCGCTATGACCCCCTGCCGAAGAAGATGGGCAAGGATGTGGAGGCCGTGGGCTTCGGCGTCTACCTGGACGAGGTGGACAATTATATCGGCAAGCCCCGCCGCTTTGACGTGGATTATCTGATTGTCTATGACAGCAAGAAGGAACAGAATGCCGGCGTCCGTCTGGCCCGCGTCATGCGGAAGATGAAGCAGGCGGGATTCTCTGTGCGCAGTGTCCGGAGCGACCAGCTGGACAATATGCAGCAGCGGCCCCGAAGCCGGAAAATCGTGAATATCGAAGCAGCGGAGAAGGAGGTGCCGGGCAATGATTAATGTGGCACTGCCGAAGGGAAGACTCGGAGAGAAAGCATATGAGATGATGGCGCAGTCCGGATACGACTGCCCGTCCATCCTGGAAAAGAACAGAAAGCTGACATTTGAGAATGAGGAGCTGGGCATCCGGTATTTCTGGGTAAAGCCCTGGGATGTCGGCATTTATGTAGAGCACGGCGCCGCCGATGTGGGCATCTGCGGCAAGGACATTCTGCTGGAAAACCGGCCGGACGTCTATGAGCTCTTAAACCTGGGCATTGGAAAGTGCCGCATGTGCGTGGCCGGCCCGGTGGACTTCTATGACGACGGGTCCCGGACTCTCCGGGTGGCAACCAAGTTCCCGAATATTACCTCCGACTATTATGAGAAAATCGGACGGGATATCGATATTATCAAGCTGAACGGCTCCATCGAGCTGGCGCCCATCCTGGGGCTGTCGGACGTGATCGTGGATATCGTGGAGACGGGAAAGACCCTGCGGGAGAATCATCTGACGCCCCTCCGGGACGTAGTGGACATCAGCGCCCGCTTCATCTGCAACAAAATCAGCTTCCAGTTTAAGCATGAGGAGATCATAAAGCTGAAGACTGCGCTGGCAGACCTGGTCAGGACAGAAAGGAAGGAACTGGGATGATTGCGATTATCGATTACGGCGCGGGAAACCTGTTTTCCCTGAAGAGCTCTCTTGGCCTGATCGGCGAAGAGGCGGTCATCACAAGAGACCGGGAGGTGCTGCGGAAGGCGGACCGGCTGATTCTGCCGGGTGTCGGCGCCTTCGGCGACGCGGTAAAGAAACTGAAAGAGACCGGCATGTTTGATGCAGCCCGCGAGGAAGCCCTCGCAGGAAAGCCTCTCATGGGCATCTGCCTGGGCATGCAGCTCCTCTTTGACAAATCCTTTGAGTACGGCGAACATGAGGGTCTGGGCCTGATTCACGGCGAAATCCGGGATATCACGCCCCTTCTTCCGGCGGGGCTGGATGTGCCCCACATGGGCTGGAATTCTCTGACCTTCCCGAAGAAGAGCCCGCTGATGGCGGACCTCTCCGAGGGAGATTATGTCTATTTCGTACATTCCTTCGCAGGCTTTGACTGCGAGGAGGACGTCATCGCCGCCACCGAGTACGGCGGCGTAACCCTGACGGCGGCCGTACAGCACGGAAACGTCATGGGATGCCAGTTTCATCCGGAGAAAAGCGGCGACGTGGGCATGAAGATTCTGAAAGCCTACTGCAGAGAGAAGTGGTAAATGCTTCCGGACGGCGGTGTCCCCTCGGCTTCTGAGGGCGGCATACGCGTATCGGAGGGTGATTCCGGAGGGATGAGATGATAATAATTCCTGCAATTGATTTATATGACAAAAAGGTGGTACGGCTGCTCCGGGGCGAGTATGACAAGATGACGGTCTACTCCGATAATCCGGTGAATATGGCGAAGACCATCGAGACCGCAGGGGGAGAGGTGCTCCATGTGGTGGACCTGGAAGGCGCACGGGACGGCGGTACCAGCAATTTCGACGTGGTGGCAGCTATCTGCCGGGAGACCGGCCTTAAAGTAGAAATCGGCGGCGGCATCCGCACCATGGAAACCATCGATCGTTACATGGAAGCCGGCGTCCGTTGGGTCATTCTCGGCACCAAGGCTGTAACGGATGAAAACTTCCTGCTGGAGGCCCTCGCAAAGTACGGCGACCGCATCGAGGTGGGCGTCGACGCGAAGGACGGCAAGGTGGCCGTGAAGGGCTGGACCGAGGTCATGGATTTGGACATGATTGATTTCATAAAGCATCTGGAGGAGATCGGCGTAAAGAATGTCATCTGCACCGATATTTCCCGGGACGGCGCCATGCGCGGAACCAATCTGGACCTTTACCGCAGGCTTTCGGAGGTCAGCGGCATGAATATCACCGCCTCCGGCGGCGTATCAAACTACGAAGACATCCGGACACTCCGGGACATGGAGGTCTACGGAGCCATCGTCGGAAAAGCCATGTACACCGGAGACATCGACCTGAAGAAGGCGATTGCGCTGGCGGAGGGAGAAGAGGCGGAGTGATGATCGCATTCTGCGGTGTCCGTGTTCCGCGGCGGCCTTGTTGCGGGCAGTGAAGGAGATACAGATATGATAACAAAAAGAATTATTCCATGCCTTGACGTACGGGACGGCCGTGTCGTCAAGGGCGTGAATTTTGAAGGGCTGCAGGATGTGAATGACCCTGTGGAGCTGGCTGCCTATTATTCCAAAGCCGGCGCCGACGAGCTGGTATTTTATGATATCACCGCCTCCGCCGAGGGAAGAAAACTCTTCACCGGCGTTCTGGAGCGGGTGGCATCCAGCATCTTTATCCCGCTGACCGTGGGCGGCGGCATCAACTCAATCGATGATTTTGACCGGGTGCTGCACAGCGGCGCCGATAAGGTTTCCGTCAATTCCGGGGCCATAAGGCGGCCGGAGCTGATTAGAGAGGCGGCGCAGAAATACGGAGACCAGTGCGTGGTCCTCTCCGTGGACGTAAAGCGGGTGGACGGGCAGTTTCACGTCTTCCAGAACGGCGGCCGGATTGATACCGGCATCGAGGCCCTCTCCTGGATTAAACAGGGCGTGGAGATGGGCGCCGGCGAGGTGGTGCTCAATTCCATCGATACCGACGGCGTGAAGAAGGGCTTTGACCTGGAGATGTTAAAGGCTGTCAACGCCCTGGTGCAGGTTCCCGTCATCGCCTCCGGCGGTGCGGGCTCCATTGATGATTTCGTGGACTTATTCCGGGAGATCCCGGATATCTCCGCAGGCCTGGCGGCCAGCATTTTCCACTTCGGTGAGGTGAGCATCACGGATCTGAAGAAAAAACTCCGGGAAAAGGGAATCCTGGTGCGGATTTGAAGAAGAAGCTGAGAAGATAGCTTGCCGATCCGGAAGGGTACGACGGGAGGAAGGTCATGGAAAAGTTTGATATTGACAAGGTGAAGTTCGACGACCGGGGCCTGGTGCCCTGCATCGTCCAGGATTATAAAACGGGCCGCGTCCTGACCCTGGCCTATATGAACCGGGAATCTCTTGCCATTACCCTGGAGCGGGGGTTAACTTGCTTCTGGTCCCGCAGCCGGAAGGAACTCTGGCTGAAGGGCGAGACCAGCGGCAATTATCAGCATATCGTCTCCCTGGAGGCGGACTGCGACGCTGATGCTATCCTGGTGCGGGTCATAAAGGAAGGCCCGGCCTGCCACCTTGGAACGGACTCCTGCTTCGACACAGAGCTTCGATGTGAATTTCCGGAGAACCGGCCGGAGTAGGGCGGTTCTCCGGCTTGCCTGGCGCTGGTGGACCGCTGGCTTGCCTGGCGCTGGTGGACCGCTGGCTTGCCTGACGGGACCCGGTGGACCGCTGGCTGGTCCGTGAGGGCCAGGGTGATGGCGGTTTTGAGGTCATGGAGGCTTGAAAATGAGTCCGGAACGGACCTGGACCAGGCAAAAGCAGATCTTCTGGCCATAATTTGAAAAGAGATCTGTCCTGGCTGGGAAGGCAGCAGATCCCGGGGCCGAATAGAGCAGGAAAGATCTGCTGATAGAATCCGGCCTGCGGATCTTAAGTCAGAAAAAGAAGAAGAGATCTGCTTTTGGAAAATCAGATGCAGATCTGAAGATAGAAATAGAAGAAGAGATCTGCTCCGGGGATGCGAGACGCAGACGGAGCGAACCGGAGTACGGATCTGAAGACCGAAACAGAGAAAGAGATCCGCTTTCTGGCGGGGAGAGATGAAATCATGGCACATAAACCGGAATTCTGGGATATCTACGATAAGAATAAACATCGCACCGGCCGCACAATGAAGCGGAATGACTGGATTCTTCAGGACGGGGAATACCATCTGACGGTTCTGGGCGTGGTGACGCGTCCCGACGGGAAGTTTCTCATCACAAAGCGCCGGATGGATAAGTCCTGGGCGCCCGGCTGGTGGGAGGTTTCCGGCGGCGGCGTCATGGCGGGGGAGGAATCCGAGGATGCCGTGCGAAGAGAAGTAACAGAGGAAACCGGCCTGGACCTGTCCGGGGCGGAGGTGACGTATCTCTTTACCTACAGCCGGGAGAATCCGGGGGAGGGAGATAACTATTTTGTGGATATCTACCGGGTTTTTGTGGATTTCACCGAAGAAGACCTGCATATTCAGGAAGCGGAGGCGGATGGATTCCAGATTGCGGACCTGGAGACGATAAAGAAGTATGCGGAAGAGGGTATATTCCTGCATTATGACAGTATAAAGAGAGCATTTGAAATCTGAGAAATGAAATCTGAGAAATGAAATTAAACCAAATGATTCATGGAAAATCAGGGGCTGCCGGGAAAACGGGCGGCCCTTTTCAGAAACAGGAATGACAGGGAGAACATCATGGCCATAAAAAGCAATTTTCACACCCATACAACCTTCTGCGACGGAAAAAGCACAGCGGAGGAGATGGTTCAGAGAGCGCTGGAGCTGGGATTTGACCGGCTGGGATTCTCCGGCCACTGTTACACCTGGTTTGATCCGGAATTCCATATGGATACCGAGGCCTATTTTGCCGAGCTTCACCGGCTGCAGGAGGCATACCGGGGCAGGCTGGAAATCTTCTGCGGGCTGGAGGGCGAGACCCTGGGACACGGGGAAGGCTATGAGAAAGCAGAATACATCATCGGTTCCACCCACTATCTGAAGACGGGGGAAGAATACCTGTCCTTTGACAATACGGAGGAGGAGCTCACACGGATGTGCCGGGAGTACTTCGGCGGCGATTATTACCGGCTCTGCCGGGCTTACTTCGAGACGACGGCTAAAACCATCGACAGTATCCGGGAGAATCTGAAAAGACAGCAGGAAAGCTCTCTTACATTTCCGAAGAATGTGACATCGCCAAAGAATGGAAAGGGCGCTGCTGCGGAAGGACCAGGCGCCGGCGCGCCGGAAAAGCGATCGGCTCCGCTCATGTTCGCCGGCCATTTCGACCTGGTAACCCGGTTCAATGATGCCATGCACTTTGTGGATGAGGAAGATCCGAGATATCTTGGCCCGGCCATGGAAACCATGGAATATCTGGTGGGGGAAGGCGTTCCCTTTGAGATAAACCTCGGAGCGCTGAACCGGGGAAGAAAGAAGTACGCCTATCCGGCGCCGACGCTTCTGAGGAAGCTTCATGAGCTGGGTGGAGAAATTCTTATCAGCTCCGATGCCCATCATAGAGACCTGCTGGACGGCGGTTTTGCGGAAGGGATTGCGGCAGCAGAAGCTGCAGGCTTTGACCATGCGCTGGTGATGCGGCGGAACGCCGACGGAAGCGTGGAATGGGAAGAGGCGGCGCCGGGGCTTGATTCACCGTGAATCAGCATGAAGGAGGGGACTGCGCCTCCTGATAGCGCAGCCCCCGGAAAATGATGTCTGAAGACAATGGAATATTCAGTTTGTCCGGCTCCCCGCGTCCGGGGAGCCGGTATTTTATTTTAGGTTGGAAACTAGAACGGTCTCTCGGCTGTCGGGTCGTCGAGGGATACATAGTAGCCTTCCGGACCGGACTTAACCGGATTCTCGTGGATCTCTTCGAGCTCATCGTAGAGTTCGGAGCCAAGGAAGTACTTGCCCGGATCGTAGGGCTTCTCACCCTTTGCGATGGCATCGATACCGGCCTTAACCTTTGCCGGAAGTGCCGGGATCTCGTGGATTCTGACGCCGCAGGCATTGTAGATGGCGTTCAGTACTGCGCAGTGGCCGGAAGCCTGGAAGGCCTCGGAGGAACCGGATCCGCCGAACGGGCCGCTGGGCTCGTAGTCTTCGATGTGGATGACTTCGATGTCATCCGGAACATCCTTGATGTAGGAGGTTCCTGCACCTGCCATGTTGGCGTGCTTCTTGACGTCGCTGTAGTCCTCACGGAGTGCGAAGCCGATGCTGTGCATGATGCCGGAGTATGCCTGGCCGTTAACCGCGTCGATGTTTCCGATGGTTCCGATATCATCTACGCAGACGAACTTATCGCAGACAACCTTACCGGTCTTGGTGTCAACCTCAACCTCAGCGAGGTTCAGGCAGTAGGTGTAAGCAGGAGTCGGGTTGCCGATACCGGTGTTCGGATCCAGCTTGCAGATATCCGGAACAGAGGTAACTTCCCACTTGCCGAAGAACTTGGTCGGAAGGCCTTCCGCTACCATCTCTTCGTAGGTTCTGTAGGTGCCGTCTTCCTTGCGCATCGCATCGAGCATCTTGTTGGCTGCTACGATGGTTGCATTACCATCCATGTAGTAGGAACGGGAAGCGCCTGCCATACCGGAGTCGGGGCAGATAGCGGTATCGTTCTGTACCAGCTGGATGTCTTCGGGCTTAAGCTTAAGGTCTTTGAGAGCTTCAAGAGCTACCATCAGGGAACCGACGGTACCACCCTGGCCCATGGTTGCCCATGTATCATACTTGATGAACTTGCCGTTCGGCTTCATCTCGAACGCAACCTCAGCGGAGTCGCCCCAGCCTTCGGAAACGTTGAATCCGCCCCATGCGATACCAACGCCGCGGCGCTTCTCCGGAGTATCAAGCTCCTTCGCGCGCTTAAGAGCTGCCTCGTAGTACGGCTTCATGGTATCCATCATCTTCTCCATCGGATAGAGGAGGAACTTCCAGCTGTTGATGTTGGTGTCGCCTTCTCTTGCGATGTTCTTATAACGGAACTCAAACGGATCCATGCCGAGCTTTTCTGCCATCATATCCATCAGCGGCTCGGAAAGGGTATATGCCTGCGGAGAACCGTAGCTTCTGTATGCGGTACCGAAGGTGTGGTTGGTGTTGGCAACACGTACCAGACCTGCAACCTGCGGAACATTGTACGGGAAGAAGGTGAATCTTGCCGGTTTGGTCATGACATCGTCGCCGCCCCAGGAATATGCACCGTGATCCATACCGATATCGAATTCAGCTGCAAGAATCTTGCCGTTCTCATCGCATGCCAGACGGCCGTTGCCGTATGCCGGGCAGCGCTTGCCGCTGTAGTGCTGATGCTCTTCGTAGCTCATGGACAGGGAAACCGGACGTCCGGTTACTACGGTACCTGCTGTAACAAGAGCGATATCACCCGCGTTGGTGGACCATCCGAAGGATGCACCGGTCGGGTTCATGATAATGCGGAGTTTGTCTTTCGGAACGCCGACAGCGCCGCCCAGACGACCCTTGGAGGTGTAAACACCCTGGGATTTACACTGAACGGTAAGCATTCCGTCCTCACCCCAGTAGGACTGAAGTACGCAGCCCTCGATGGAAAGGTGCGGCTCACGGCTGGATGCGAAGCTTCCTTCTACAACGTTGGGAGCATTGTCGATGATTTCCTTAACCTTCAGCGGATCCTCAAGGCCTACGCCCTTCAGAACCGGCTGCTCAGCGAACATGTTCGGAGTATCCTCATGTACGCGGGCTGCATCAGGCATAACGGCCTCAAGATAGGTCAGGGATGCTGGAAGCTCTTCGATATCTACGGTAACCTTGGCTGCTGCAGCACGGGCGTCGCGGGTGTTGTCCGCAAGAACCAGAGCTACAACATCGCCCCAGCGATGAATCTTCTCGTCCTGAAGAATCTTACGGGACGGCTTCATAACGGTACTTCTCTCATGGAACTGACCCTCAGCCATGATGTTGGTACCGCCGGCTTCGATGATATCCTTGGCAAGGATGATCTTGTAAACGCCGGGCATCTTCTCAGCTTCCTCGGTGTGGATAGCCAGAATCTTTGCATGGTGGGTGATCTTCGGCTGTACGATGGCGGCATACAGAGTGCCTTCCGGCATCTTCATAGCCTGGTCATCGCCGTAGTCAGCGAGACCGCAGACCTTTGCAAGACCATCCGGTCTGGTGAGCGGCTTGCCGAGGAATTCGCCTTCCTTCGGTGTACGGGCCATCATCTCTTCCATGGTCCATTCGCCGCGGACGACCTTTGCTGCTGCCATGACGGCATCGACGATCTGCTTGTAACCTGTGCAGCGACATACGTTCTTGGTCTTCTGGAACCAGTCACGGACGTCCTCACGGGTGGGGTTGTTGTTCTCCTTCAGGAGCTGATAAGCGGATACGATAAAGCCCGGTACGCAGAAACCGCACTGTACGGCATTGTAGGTGATCCATGCCTGCTGAAGCGGATGCAGGTGCTGCGGAGTACCGATGCCTTCGATGGTGGTAATCTCAGCGTAGTCTTCAATCTTGTTGATCGGCTTGTTGCAGGTACGCTCTACCTTGCCGTTGATGATAACGGAGCAGGAACCGCAGACGCCGACGCCGCAGCCGACCTTGCAGCCGGTGAGGCCGAGACGACGGATGACGTCGGAAAGCTTGTCTTTCTCAGGATCGCACATGAACATGCGCTCGACGCCATTGATAACGAACACTTTTTTCTTCAGAATCATGGTGTTTCTCCTTTTTGTGTTGAATGGTTGCCTTGTATCGTTCTTACCATCCGGGGTGCCTACCGTTTGGTAAATTAAAAAATAACCCCTTAAGACTGCGCATCCCCTGCCGGAAGCAGGGGGTATGTGTTGGTGATTTATATCTTTATGACTATTATAAAAGACTGATAAATGAATGTGAAATTGAAATATGTGAGGAGAATGAACGAAAATTTCGATGATCATGCAGGAGGTTTTTGGGAAAATGCCGCCGCAGGAAATGCGGTCTCGCGGAGGGATTTGGCGGAAAAAGAACCGTCTGCGGGGAAAGAACCCCCTCCGGCAGGGGCCGGAGGGGGTTCTTTCCAGGATACGATCCTTATAAGTATAAAGCAGATTTACTTTCCGATCGGAATACCAGAGGCAAGCTTCTCCCGCTCTTCCTCGGTCAGGGAATCGAAGAATTCGTCAACCTTGCCGGAGCACATGTCGATCAGCGGCTTCACGGAAATGAAGGTGCAGACATAGATCGGAATCGCATAAACGATGGACATGTTCTGCAGCGCCTGGGTTCCGGCGGTACCGAGAACGAAGAGGCAGAGGAAGGTGGAAACGCCGGTCAGGGTGCCCCAGTAGAACTTAACGGTAACAGGAGCTTCTTCTGCTTCGGTATCCTTGATGGTCATGGAAGCGATGGTACCGGTCATGGCGTCAGCCAGGGTGATGAAGGAGAAGAACAGTGCCAGGACAATGAAGGGTACGGTGATGGCCTTCAAAGGCATGACGTTCATCAGAGCAAAGCTGGCAACAGGAATTCCCTTTTCTGCAACCTCCGCGCCGATGGTAGCGCCCTCATACAGATCCTTGTAAATTGCGTTTCCGCCGAATGCTACGAACCATACGGTAACGAATGCAGCCGGAACGAAGATATTGACCAGAATGTAGGTTCTCCACTTGTGACCCTGGGAGATCTTTGCCAGGAAGCAGCCGATGAGCGGCGCATAAGCGGTGATCCATGCCATGTAGAATACGGTCCAGCCCTGATACCAGCCGCCGCCCTCATTGGTGGGATCCAGCGAGAAGGAGTTCGGGATGAAATCCATCAGCTGTCTGCCGATGCTGGCGGTGAGAAGCTTGAACTCGAATACGGTATTGCCTGCGATGAACAGGAAGGTGATAAGCAGGATGTAGATGTAGGAGTTCAGACTGGAGATAACCGCCATACCTGCCTTCAGACCACGTCCGGAGGAAGCGGTGAAGGAAACGGTAACTGCAGCCAGGGTAACGATGTAGATGAAGTTGGAGGGCGTAATACCAAACACATAGTTTAAGCCTGCAGCGAACTGCTGAACGCCGAAGCCAAGGGAGGTAACCATGCCGCCGATGAGGGCCAGCAGGGAAACGATATCGATAAGCTTTCCGGGCCACTCGAAGACCTTATCCTTGAGAAGCGGATAGAAGGCGGATGAGGGTCTCGGCGGAAGCTTGT
>Ga0256407_10002566_pt1 | contig 34430 bp, 18 predicted proteins | sample RumenRJG_04DNA_FD_193489 | JGI IMG/M metagenome (GOLD analysis project Ga0256407, IMG submission 193489) | Bovine rumen microbial communities from Lethbridge, Alberta, Canada - RJG_04 | ecosystem: Host-associated > Mammals > Digestive system > Stomach > Rumen | place: Canada: Alberta...
GGCCGTGAGTCTCACGGCATCTTTCTCGGTGGTGATGATGCACCGGGGCTGGGGCAGTGCGTCGAAGGCGGCCTGGATGTCGGCGATGTCGCCCGGCGAGAAATGGTGATGGTCGGGATAGGAGAGGTGGCGCACATGGCCACAGTATTTTCCTATTTCTTTCAACAGTGGGGTGGGGTTGGCAATGCCACTCACCACCAGCACATGCTCCTGAGGGGGGAGTTGTGACAGGGCAATGTCCTCACCGCAGAACAGGGGCTGAAGCGACTGGTACTCCATGCACGAGAAGAACAACTCCTGATGGGATGCCGGCTGCAGCGAACGGGTCACACGGCTGATCTCCGAGGACGGGAGCGGCTCAGGGCATTTTGTCACCACGATGATGTCGGCCCGCCGCTTGCCACTCGCTGGCTCTCGCAGTCGCCCGGCAGGGAGCAGCAGGTCGTCGGTGATGAGCCTGTTGAAGTCCACCAACAGGATGCTCAGTCCGGGTTTCACATAGCGGTGCTGGAAGGCGTCGTCGAGCAGCACCACTTCAATGTCGCGGGTGAGGGGTGAGGAGAGCAGATGGTTGATGCCGTCTACGCGGTCTTCGTCTACGGCTACGGCCACATTGCCAAACTTGCTCTTGATTTGCTTGGGCTCGTCGCCGATGTCGCTAGGGGTCGATGAGTCATCAGCAAGTACGAACCCACGGGTGGCACGCTTGTAACCCCGGCTCAGCACGGCCACTTTGAAACTCGACTGTAACAGATGGATAAGGTATTCCACGTGGGGGGTCTTGCCCGACCCGCCCACAGTGATGTTACCTACAGAGATGACGGGAATGTCGAAACAGCGGCTCTGCAGCAATCCCTTGTCGAAACAGAGGTTGCGCACACGCACGCCCAGACCGTAAAGCCAACTGGCGGGCAGAAGCCATTTGTACGTCTTGAAACCGCCTGACATGCACCGTGGTGAGGTTATTTGATGTTCAGTACGAATGGCACGCGGGCCTGGATGGCGTCCTGGTTGTTGATGTCTACCATAAGGCGTACGGGCTCGTACAGGTCGCCAAGATAGGAGCGCATGGCCTCGTCAAGATAGTTGCCGTTGCTGCCAGTGGCGTTCGACAACAATTGTTCAAACATGTCGGGCTGTGCGGGATACGATGCGGTGTGGTATTCCTTGAGTTTGGCCAACTGAGCGGCTTTGGCCACAGCTACTTCAAGACCGCCAAGCTCGTCTACCAATTTGTTCTTCAATGCGTCCTGTCCCAGCCATACACGGCCTTGGGCCACTTGCTCGATGGCGTCCACACTCTGCTTGCGGCCGTCGGCAACGCGCTTGCGGAACAGTTGGTAGCCACGGTCGATGTAATGGCCCAGATAGGTCATCTCCTCCTCGGTGAAAGGACGCGACCTCGTGCCGAAATTGCTGAACTTGTTGGTCTTCACCTCGTCGAAGTTCACACCCAGCTTGTCTTTCAGCAGACCGCTGACATCGGGGAACATGCCGAAGATGCCGATGCTGCCGGTGAGCGTGGTAGGTTCGGCCACAATCCACTGGCTGCCGCAACTGATGTAGTAGCCGCCAGAGGCTGCCATGCCACCCATCGAGACCACGAAAGGTTTCTTGGCCTTCAGGTTCTCCAACTGGTGCCAGATTTGCTCCGAGGCGTAGGCACTGCCGCCACCGCTGTTAACGCGGAGCACCACGGCTTTCACATTGTCGTCGTTGGCGAGTCGCTCGAGGTCCTTGCAAACCACCTGGGCGTCAATCACCGGACCGCTAGAGGTAAGGCCCTGTGAGTCACCGTCCACGATGTCGCCTACAGCGTAGTAGACGGCTATCTCCTCGCCATCGTCACCCTTGCCTTTCACGTTGGCCATCTCGCCGAGGGTCACCTGGCTGATGGTCTCGTCGTCCTTCAGTCCCAACTTTTTCTTTACCTCGACTTTCACCTGGTCGGTATAGAGCAGACCGTCGATCATCTTCTTCTTGATCAGGTCCTCGCCCTTGCTCAGCATGATCATCTGGTCGGCATAGGCGTTGAGGGAGTCGACACTGATCTTGCGGCTCTCCGAAACTCCCTTGACCACATTGTCCCAAAGTCCGTTCACATACACCGTCACCTGCTCGCGGTTGGCGTCGCTCATCTTGTCGGCGGTGAATATCTCTGTGGCACTCTTGTAGGCGCCCACTTTGGTCACCTGCATCTTCACGCCAAACTTGGCCATGGCGTCCTTGAGGAACATGGGCTCCGAGGCGATACCTCGCCATTCCACCTCGCCTTCAGGGTTCATATATACCTTGTCGGCCACAGAGGCCAGGTAGTAGGTCGATTGGGTGTAGGCGTCGCCATAGGCAATGATCCACTTCTTGCTTTTCTTGAAATCAAGCAGTGCACGGCGTACGGCCTGGAGAGAAGCATAGGAGTCGGCAGAGAACATGCCTGCCTCGATGTAGATGCCCTTGATGTCATCGTTGTCCTTGGCTTTCTCGATGGCCTGGAGAACCTCGTCAAGTCCTATCGAGTTGACACCATTGCCTGCCAGAAAGTTCAATCCAAGATTGGTGTTGGCCCGTTCCTCAAGTGCTCCATTGAGATTGAGCACCATCACGCTGTTCGAGTCAATCGTTTTCACGCTGCTGCCCGAGGCTATCATGCCCACGATACACATCATCCCGATGATACCGGCAATCAGGAAAAAAAGGAAAATGCCCACTATCGTGGCACAGGTCATTTTGAAAAAATCTTTCATTGTCTTTGCTTGTTTATTCTTAAATGATTCTGCAAACTTACAATTTTTTTTTCATTATCGCACATGATGAATATGAAATATTTGAAATCATCACACAAAAGCAAAGGATTTGCAACAAAAATGAATGGATGCGTCTTTTATCTCATTTTTTTTATTTACATTTGCAGAAACAAATTACTGACACAATGAAAAAACTATTCCTTCTGATGCTTGGCTGCGCCATGGTGGCTGCCGCCAGCGCGCGCAAACCCAAAGTGAGACTCGAACTGTTCCCCGACGGCACTCCTATTTCAACTTGGTTCAGTGATACCTCAAGGGTCGACGTGAACAGTTTGGGCAAGAAATACGCTCTCACCGATTATGGTGTGAAGACCGACAGCAATTTGGTGCAGACAGAGGCCATTCAGGCTGTCATCGACCTCGCTGCCCGCGAGGGTGGGGGTGTGGTGGTGGTGCCACAGGGCACCTTCCTCAGCGGGTCGCTCTTTTTCAAGAATGGCACCCATCTGAAGGTGGAGGGACGGTTGAAAGGGTCGGACCGTATCCGCGACTTCAAGATTCTCGACACGCGTATGGAGGGGCAGTCGCTCAAGTATTTCGCAGCCCTCGTTAATGCCGATGGCGTGGATGGGTTCACCATCTCCGGACCTGGCGTAATCGATGGCAACGGTAAAGCCTATTGGGAGGAGTTCTGGATCCGAAGAGAGTACAACCGCCAGTGCACCAACCTCGAGGCGATGCGTCCACGACTCACCTATATCTCGAATAGCTCCAACGTCACGGTGCAGGATGTGCGGCTCATCAACAGTCCTTTCTGGACCAACCATGTATATAAGAGCGACCATGTGCGCTTCCTCGGTTGCCATATCTTCTCACCCACTTCGGGCATCAAGGCGCCGAGCAGCGATGCCATCGACCTGGATGTGTGTCACGATGTGCTTGTGCATGGATGCTTCATGAGCGTGAACGATGATGCCGTGGTACTCAAAGGTGGAAAAGGCACCTGGGCCGACAAGGATCCCAACAACGGTCCTAACTACAATATTATCATAGAGGATTGCGTGTATGGCCGAGTGCATGGATGTCTTACGCTGGGCAGCGAGTCGCTCTACGACAAGAATGTTATCCTACGACGCTGCAAGGTCACAGAGGCCACCCGCGTGCTCTGGCTCAAGATGCGCCCCGACACACCCCAGCATTATGAATATGTGACTGTGGAGAATCTGGAGGGCAACTGTGGCAGTTTCCTCGTCGTTCGTCCCTGGACACAATTCTTCAAGCCCGAGGACCGCGAAGACATGCCGCTCTCTACCTGCAACAACATCGTGATAAGGAACATCAACATGGACTGCAAAAACTTCTTCGATGTGGGAGCATCCGACAAATACCAACTCCGCGACTTTACCTTCGAGAACTGCAAGGTACGCGACCAGAAGAAGGCCTTTGATGCCAGCCTGATAGAGAACTGCGTGGTGAAGAACCTCGTCGTAGAATAATCCTTTAAGAGCCTTCTTTAATTTCTAGGTTTTACTAGTTATCCTAGTCTTACTAGTTATCCTAGTCTTACTAGCCCCCAAAGACAGAGGGGTAAAAAATACCGGGGATGCATCCGCATCCCCGGTAAGTGTTTCAATGAAAGTTCAATTGATTATTTCTTCTTCAGCAAGTCGCGAATCTCACCAAGAAGCTTCTCCTCTGCAGATGGCTCTGGCTCGGGTGCGGGCTCCTCTTCCTTCTTGGCAGTGAGCTTGTTCATACCCTTGATCATGAGGAAGATACAGAATGCGATGATCAGGAAATCAATGATGTTCTGGATAAACGTACCGTAGTTCACTGTAGCATCACCCACCTGAGCTGTGAGCTTGGTGAAATCTACACCTCCGGTAAGCATACCGATGACAGGCATCAGCACGTCGTCGACCAACGAAGTGACAATTTTGCCAAATGCACCGCCGATGATCACACCGACAGCCATGTCCATTACGTTGCCCTTTACGGCAAATTCTTTGAATTCTTTAATAAATCCCATAATGATATATTTTAAAGTGAATAAATAATTCGAATTCTATAACTACATCCAATTTTTGCAAACTGCATTTTGCAATCTTGCATGACAATAGGGTAATTTATGTTTTTTTCAAATTTCAGACCCTAATTTTCAATTTATTAATACTCCTTTGTGATGCAAAATTAGAAAAAAAAATGTAACTTTGCACGCAAATTAGTAAAAAAAACATCTCAAGGGAAAAATTTTTTGAATGTTTCCGCCTTTTTCAGGTTTTTGAGAAGAATTAAAAGATATGACTTTTTTCCAACCTTTTAAATTATAAAGTAAAAACATGATTAAAATTGCTATTAATGGTTTCGGTCGTATCGGCCGTCTCGCATTCCGCCAAATGTTCGAGGCTGATGGTTATGAAGTAGTCGCTATCAACGACTTGACAAGCCCCAAAATGCTCGCTCACCTGCTTAAGTATGACACCGCTCAGGGTGGCTTCGCCGGAAAGTTTGGCGAGGGCAAGCACACTGTGACTTACAAAGACGCTGAGGTGGCTGAGGATGGCAAGACCGTGACCGCTCCTGGTTCAATCACCGTCGATGGTAAGGAAATCACTATCTACGCAAAACCCAATGCTGCTGAACTGCCTTGGGGCGAGCTGGGTGTTGATGTAGTGCTCGAGTGCACCGGTTTCTACACCTCGAAGGCTAAGGCTTCTGCTCATATCGAGGCTGGTGCCAAGAAAGTGGTGATCTCTGCTCCTGCTGGCAAAGACCTTCCCACCATCGTTTACAACGTGAACCACAAGACCCTCACTCCCGAGGATACCGTGATTTCCGCTGCTTCCTGCACCACCAACTGCTTGGCTCCTATGGCTGCCGCTCTTAACGCTTACGCTCCCATTTGCTCGGGTATCATGTCGACCATCCACGCTTACACTGGCGACCAGATGATTCTTGACGGTCCTCAGCGCAAGGGTGACCTCCGCCGCTCACGCGCCGGTGCTTGCAACATCGTGCCCAACTCCACTGGTGCTGCTAAGGCTATCGGTCTCGTTATCCCCGAGCTCAACGGCAAGCTCATCGGTTCCGCTCAGCGCGTTCCCACTCCCACTGGCTCGACCACTATCCTCATCGCTGTGGTGAAGGGTAAGGACGTGACCGTTGAGGGTATCAACGCTGCCATGAAGGCTGCTGCCAACGAGTCGTATGGCTACAACGAGGACCAGATCGTTTCTTCCGATATCATCGGTATGAAGTTTGGCTCGCTCTTCGACGCTACTCAGACCATGGTTTCACAGATTGACGACGACACCTATCAGGTGCAGGTTGTTTCTTGGTATGACAACGAGAACTCCTACACTTCTCAGATGGTTCGCACCATCAAGTACCTTGCTGAGCTCAAATAAGACCAGTTGAAGATACTACATACAAGAGCCGCCCAGTCACGCTGGACGGCTCTTTTGCTTTGCATGGCTTGGTTTACCAAAAAAGAATAAAAATAAGATTCCTTAAATAATGCCATGCAAATCAGGGTTTCATCATCATCCTTCCTCAACAATGCAAAAGCAAAAAACTTTGCCTTTTGCTTTGCATTGTCTCCGCCTTTCACTAAATTTGTAGCCGTTATGAGGCAGATGATTACCATACTCGGACCTACAGCCAGCGGAAAAACCCGTTTGGCTGCAGCACTCGCTGCCAATATAGGGGCCGAAATCATCAGTGCCGACAGCCGGCAGGTGTATAGACGCATGGATATCGGCACGGGAAAAGACCTCGAAGACTATGTGGTGAACAATACACCAGTGCCCTATCATCTGGTGGATATCTGCGAACCGGGCACCAGGTACAACCTGTTTCAGTATCAGAAAGACTTCATCGATGCCTATGACGATATCGGAAAAAGAGGAAAGAGGGTGGTGCTCTGTGGCGGAACCGGACTGTATATCGAGGCGGTGCTGAAAGGTTATCAACTCTCGCCTGTGCCACAGAACGATGAACTGCGTGAGCGCCTTGCCGGAAAAGACCTCGACGAACTGACCGCCATCCTTGCCGACCTGAAACAGCGCAATCACTCCAATATGCACAACCGCACCGACGTGGACTCGCCCCAGCGGGCCATCAGGGCAATAGAGATAGAGGAGTACAACCTGAAAACTCCTGTGGCCGATCGTTATGTGCCGCCAGTGCCGTCACTCGTCGTGGGGGTGGATATCTCACGCGAGGAGCGAAGGGCACGCATCACACAGCGCCTGAACGACCGCCTCGAAGGGGGTATGGTCGACGAGGTGAGACAACTCATTGCCGATGGGGTGGAGCCGGAAAACCTGATCTATTATGGACTGGAGTATAAGTTCGTCACCGAGTATGTCATCGGGAAACTTTCCTACCAGGAGATGTTCACCCAACTAGAAATCGCCATACACCAGTTCGCCAAACGGCAAATGACATGGTTCAGGGGGATGGAGAGAAGAGGCGTGACCATACATTGGATAGACGCCATGCTTCCTCTCGACAAGAAGGTGCAGGCGGTCATCAGCCTCGACCAACAATAGTCTCGCCTTACCCAAAAAACTAAATCTGCAACTGCTGACGATAATTGAAAACCAACCTTATAGCGTATGTCTGTCGATAAAAACAAATGGGGAGTCCTCTTCTGTCCGAAAAGTGGGGCTTTCCGACCGCAAGCCAAGTGGGAGAAAGTGGAGAAATGCCTTAAGGAGAGAGGCGTTTCCTACGACTTCGTGCAAAGCGAGAACTCCAATAGCGTGGAACGGCTCGTGAGAATGATGCTCAGCAATGGTTATAAGACCATTGTCATCGTGGGCGGCGATTCCGCGCTCAACGAGGCGGTGAACTGCATGATGCAGTTGCCTCAGGAGGAACGCGACGAGGTGGACCTTGGTGTCATCCCCAACGGACTGATGAACGACTTCGCGCATTTCTGGGATTTCAAGGAGAGTGACGTGGAAAACACCATCGACCATCTCATCAAGCACAGGGTGAGAAAGGTTGACCTGGGATGTATCAGATATACCAATGCAAAGAACGAGAAATGCCATCGCTATTTCCTCAATTGCCTCAGTATCGGTCTGGTGGCCTCGGTTATCCAGAAGCGTAGGAGGGCATGCGGACCATTCGGTTGGCGAAAACTCACATTCATCCCCTCGTCGCTGCTCATGATCTTCCAAAGGCTGGAGTACAAGATGCGGCTGCGTATCGACACTGATGTTATCGACAGAAAGGTTATGACCGTATGCGTGGGTAATGCACAGGGGTATGGCTTCACACCCAGCGCAGTGCCCTACAACGGACTGCTCGATGTGTCGGTGGTCTACCACCCCGAGGTGGTGCAACTCATCGAGGGGTTCTACCTGCTGTTTAGTGGGAAAATCCTGAATCATAGGAGCGTGCACCCCTATCGCACAAAAGAAATCATCGTCGAAAAAGCCGAGCGGGCGCTCATCGGTGTCGACGGACGACTGATGAATTCGCCCGTGGGACCTTTCAAGGTCGGTGTAGAGCAGGAAGTGATTAATTTTATCATTCCCAGCTGAGCATCATTCGCCCCAAAATACCTTTTTGTCTATCCCATCTTCGACACTTTGTGGAGTTCCTCCTCGTCCACAATCTTGATTTTCTTGCCATCGATGGCGATCAGCCGCTCGGTGGCAAAAGAGGAAAGTGTGCGGATGGCATTGCTCGTGGTCATGTTCGACAAACTTGCCAGGTCCTCACGGCTCAGGTAGATGCTCAGCGTGCAGCCATCCTCCTCTACACCATAGTTGTGCTTCAGAAACAGCAATGCTTCTGCCAGACGGCCCCGGATGTGCTTTTGGGTGAGGTTGATGGTGCGGTCGTCCGACTGTCCTAGAAGCACCGACAAATGGCGCACGATACAAAGACTCACCTCGGGGTTCTCACGCATCAACTGCTCAACGATGGCCATCGGCAATGTGGCAACGACCGAACTCTCGAATGCAGTGGCAAACGTGCGATGCCTCTCGCCTGCAAAATGCGCACGGTAGCCAAACATCTCGACTGGCTTGATGACCCGGATAATCTGGTTGCGGCCACCCACACCGTCTTTTTGAACTTTTGCCTTGCCAGATACCAAAATGTATATCTGGTCGGTGTTGTCGGAGTTGCGGTAAATCTCGTCGTTCTTCTTGTAATGGCTGATATGAAGATGACCGGCCACCAGGCTACGCTGGGCCTCGCTGAGCGAGGGCCAGAGCCTTAATACCTCATCAAGAACGCTGTCTTGGTCGATATTTATACTGCGGGCTGACATCGGCTTTTTTGATTGCATTACCAGAGAAGGAATATCCTGCCGTCTGGCTCAAAGTGATACATGAATTGCAAAAATAACAAAATTTTGTAAAAACACCTTGGTTAACTACTAAAATTATATTTTAAAACATAAAAACGGGAAATAAAGGGAAAAAAGGACAAAGAAAATTTGTGCAAATTTCCTTTTTTTATTACCTTTGAGGAAATTTCAACAGCGTGCGCAAAACCTGTGCACACTGATGCTATGGAAATCAATCAGATACGTTTTTTAAACCTTAATAGAACAACTATGAGTTATCTTCGATTAGAAAAGGCGCTGATGACCAACTTGGAGGAATCGCTGCCAAGAGAGTTGCTGAGAACCAACCGCTCGGGCGCGTATTCTTGTTCTACAATTGTCGACTGTAACACGAGAAAGTATCACGGACTGCTCGTTGTTCCCATTCCCGAATTGGATGATGAGAACCATGTGCTCCTGTCTTCGCTCGATGCCACAGTCATTCAGCATGGGGCTGAATTCAATTTAGGACTCCATAAGTATCAGGGCAACAACTACAGCCCGAAAGGGCACAAGTACATCCGTGAGTTCGACTGCGACAAAGTGCCTACCACCATCTACAGGGTGGGTGGAGTGGTACTCAAGAAAGAGGTCGTCTTCCAGCATTATGAGGACCGGATTCTCATCCGCTACACCTTGATGGAGGCACACTCTGCCACCACACTGAGGTTCAGGCCTTTCCTGGCTTTCAGAAGCGTGAGGCAGTTCACCCACGAGAACTATACCGCAAGCCGCGATTACACGCCCATCGACAATGGTATCAAGACATGCATGTATGCCGGCTATCCCGACCTCTATATGCAGTTCAGCAAGAAGAATGAGTTCATTTTCCATCCCGATTGGTACAGGGGCATCGAGTATCCGAAAGAGCAGGAGCGCGGATATGCCTCAAACGAGGACCTCTACGTGCCCGGCTGGTTTGAGATGCAGATTAAGAAAGGTGAGAGCATTGTCTTTGCTGCTTCCACCTCGAAGATCAGGACCAGCACGCTGAAGAAACTTTTTGAGGCTGAAGTGCAGGAGAGAAACCCACGCGACAATTTCTTCCACTGCCTCGTGAATGCCGCCCATCAATTCCACAAGAGAATGCCCAACGACGACAGGTATCTGCTCGCAGGTTATCCCTGGTTCAAGTGCAGGGCACGCGACACCTTCATCTCGCTGCCCGGACTCACGCTTGCCATCGAGGAGCAAGACTATTTCGAGCTGGTGATGAGCACCGCCGAGAGAGAACTCAGGGCATTCATGGAAGACAAACCGATCAAGGGACAAATCTATGAGATGGAACAGCCCGATGTGCCGCTCTGGGCAATTTGGGCTGTACAACAGTATGCCAAGGAATGTGGAAGGCCGAAATGCTACTCCATGTATGGAAAACTTGTTGACGACATCCTTGACTTCATCATCGAAGGCGGACACCCCAACCTCACCCTCGAGGAGAACGGCCTCCTGCACACAGAAGGACGCGACCGTGCCGTGACCTGGATGAACTCCACCGCCAATGGCAGGCCAGTGGTGCCCCGCACAGGATTTGTCGTCGAGTTCAATGCATTGTGGTACAACGCCCTCAGATTTGCCGCATCGCTCGCCGCAGAGAATGGAAAGGAAGAGCGGGCACAACTTCTTGAACAAAGGGCAGAGAAAGCCAAGGTGGCTTTCGTCGACACTTTCCTCAACGAGTATGGATATCTCTACGACTATGTGGATGGCAACATGATCGACTGGAGCGTAAGACCCAATATGATCTTCGCTGTGGCATTCGACTACTCGCCACTCTCACAAGAGCAGAAGAAGAGCGTGCTTGATGTGTGCACACGCGAACTGCTTACTCCAAAGGGACTGCGCTCGCTCTCACCGAAGAGCGGTGGATACAACCCCATGTATGTGGGACCACAGACACAGCGCGACTATGCCTACCATCAGGGTACGGCATGGCCCTGGCTCGGTGGCTTCTATATGGAGGCTTGCCTCAAACTCTACAAGCGCACAAGACTCAGCTTCATCGAAAGGCAAATGGTGGGATATGAGGAGGAAATGGACTACCATTGCCTGGGCACCATCAGCGAACTCTTCGATGGCAACCCGCCATTCCTCGGAAGAGGTGCCATGTCGTTTGCCATGAACGTGGCCGAGATCCTGCGTACGCTCAACTTGCTCGAATCGTATAACTATACAAAATAAAGGAGGAGGAAATATATGAAAGTTTTAATGTTTGGATGGGAGTATCCTCCTCATGTATACGGTGGACTCGCTACCGCTAATTATGGAATCTCTGAAGGACTGCACGCCCAGGGCGACATGGATATCACACTGTGCCTGCCCAAGCCATTTGGCGATGAGGACACATCGGCCTGCAAAATCGTGGGTATGTGTGCCGTTCCTATCGCATGGAGGGATGTAGACTACGACTATGTGAAGAGCAGGGTGGGGAACATCATGGACCCCGACTATTACTTCAAACTGCGCGACCATATCTATGCCGACTTCAACTACATGCATGTGAACGACCTCGGATGCATGGAGTTTGCCGGAGGATACCCCAAAAACCTGCACGAGGAAATCAATAACTACTCGGTCATCGCTGGCGTGGTGGCCAGGACAGAGGAGTTTGATATCATCCACGCTCACGACTGGCTTACCTATCCCGCAGGTATCCATGCCAAGAACGTGAGTGGAAAACCGTTGTGCATCCACGTACACGCCACCGACTTCGACCGAAGCCGCGGAAAGGTGAACCCAACGGTCTACTCCATCGAGAAAGACGGTATGGACAACGCCGACTGCATCATGTGCGTGTCCGACCTCACACGGCGAACGGTCATCAACCACTACTACCAAGACCCGAAGAAGGTGTTCACCGTGCACAATGCCGTTTATCCTTTAGTACAGGAACTGCAGGATATTCCTCGCCCCGACCACACCAACAAAGAGAAAGTGGTGACCTTCCTCGGACGTATCACCATGCAGAAAGGACCGGAGTATTTCGTCGAGGCTGCCAATATGGTGCTCCACCGCACAAGAAACGTGAGATTCTGTATGGCAGGATCGGGCGACATGATGGACGCCATGATCCAACTGGCCGCCGAGAGGGGCATCGCCGACAGGTTCCACTTCCCTGGATTCATGAGAGGAAAACAGGTGTATGAATGCTTGAAAGACTCGGATGTATATGTGATGCCCTCGGTGAGCGAGCCATTCGGTATCTCGCCGCTCGAGGCCATGCAGTGTGGCACCCCGTCTATCATCTCATGGCAGAGCGGATGCGCGGAAATCCTTACCAACTGTATCAAGGTTGACTACTGGGACATCCACGCGCTGGCCGACGCCATCTACTCGATCTGCCACAACGACAGCCTCTTCCATTTCCTGCAAGATGAAGGAAAACGAGAGGTCGACCAAATCACATGGGAGAAAGTCGGAAGATGGATCAAGGAACTTTACATCCGCACACTTAATAAGTAATTTAAAATAATACCAAAATGAAAACAATTTGCTTATATTTCGAGATACATCAGATCATACATCTCAAACGCTACCGCTTCTTCGATATCGGTACCGACCACTACTATTATGATGATTACGAGAACGAGCGCTCCATCACCGATATCGCCAACAGGTCGTATATGCCGGCTCTCAATGCGCTCAAGGAAATGATCGACCAGAATGGTGACTATTTCAAAGTGGCTTTCTCACTCTCGGGAACAGGTATCGAGCAACTCGAGATGCACGCTCCTCAGGTGCTGGAGAAACTGCAGGAACTCAATGAGACGGGATGCGTGGAATTCCTCGCCGAGCCCTACTCGCATGGTCTGGCCGCTCTGGCCAACGAGGCTTCCTTCGCCCGCGACGTGAAGAAACAGGCCGTCAAGATCAAGGAATACTTCGGACAGGAACCACAGGTGCTCCGCAACTCCTCGCTCATCTATAGCGATGATATCGGCGGACAGGCTGCCGCAATGGGATTCAAGGGAATGCTCACCGAGGGGGCAAAACATGTGCTGGGATGGAAATCGCCACACTATGTCTACAACTGCGCCATCGCTCCCAACCTGAAACTCTTGCTCCGCGACGTCACCCTGAGTGATGACATCTCGCTGCGCTTCAACAACAGCGAGTGGGAGGGATATCCTCTCTTCGCCGACAACTACGTAGAGCGCATTGCCAACTTCCCCGAGGAGGAGCAGGTTATCAATATCTTCATGGAACTCTCGGCACTGGGTATCGCCCAGCCGCTGTCGAGCAACATCCTCGAGTTCCTCAAGGCCATTCCGGGTTGCGCCAAGGCAAAAGGCATCACCTTCTCGACACCTACCGAAATCTGCATGAAGATGAAGAGCGTGGGCGCACTCGATGTGCCCGATACCCTCTCATGGGTCGACGAGGAGCGCGACGTGAGTTGCTGGCTCGGTAACCCCATGCAGCGCGAGGCTTTCAACAAACTCTATAGCATCGCCGACCGTCTCCGTATCGCCGACGACCCACGCATCAACCAAGACTGGGACTACCTCCAGGCTTCCAACAACTTCCGCTTCATGACCACCAAGCCCTCTAATGTTGGACTCGACCGTGGCATCTACAGCACTCCGTTTGATGCGTTCACCAACTATATGAACATCCTTGGCGACTTCATCAATCGTGTCAACTCGCTCTATCCTGAGTCAATCGACAATGATGAGCTCGACGCTCTCCTCACTACCATCAAGAACCAGGGCGATGAGATTGAGAAGAAAGACAAGGCCATCACTCGTCTGCAGGCCAAGATCGACAAGATGCAGAAAGAGGAGGACAAACTGAAGGCCAAACTCGAGAAAATGGGTGCCGAGGCTCCTGCCAAGAAACCGGCTGCAAAACGCACCACCAAAAAGAAGGAAGAGAAACCTGAAGAGAAGAAAGAATAATAATCGTTTCTTCATCATACATGGAAAAGGCTCCCAAACAAGGGAGCCTTTTCTATTGGTGGTGTGCCATGATGTTATTGGTTGATAATGGCGCTCCATCCGCCACCGGGGGCGAGGTGGACGGCCAATCGCTCGTTGGCGCTGACAGTGGTGACAATATGCTTGTAGTCGGTGGCCTCACGGTCGGCATTCATGCCATCGCAGAAAATCTCTGCCCGATGGCTGCCCGATGAAAGGCCCAGTTTGCCGAGGTCGATGGTGAGGTCGCGGGCTGTCCAGTTGGTCATGGCGGCCACATACCATCGGGCTCCCTTGCGTTTGGCAAGAATGGTGTATTCGCCAAGTTCACCGCCAAGAGCCACCACTTCGTCCCATGTGGTGGGAATTTGGGCGATGAAGTCGGTGGTCTCCTGCTCCTTCATATATTTCGATGGCGAGTCGGCCAGCATCTGCAATGGGGCATCGAAGGTGGTGTACATCGCTACCTGATGGGCACGCGTGCCTTGACTCATCGGGTGGTTGTTGTTGCCGAAGAAACAGTCGCGGGTGGCATTGAGCATCGCACCGGGGGTGTAGTCGAGTGGACCCACCAACATGCGCAGATAGGGGATGCTGACGTCGTAGCGGGGCTGGTCGTGTAGCGGACCATCCCCCGAGCGAGGCTCCCATTTCGAGTTCTCCAGACCTTTCACTCCCTCAAAATTCAGAATGTTGGGGTAGGCATACTGGATGCCTGTGGGACGGTAGCCATGATAGTCGAGCAACAGATGGTTGCGGGCAGCACAGTCGGCTATCTGCCAGGCCGACTGCATGAGGGCCTGGTCGTCGCGGTCGAAGAAGTCGACCTTGAAACCGCAGACGCCCATCTCGGCGTAGTGCTTGAAGTCGCGCTCCATGTCTTTGATGCAGTTGCGCCAACTCGTCCAGAGTATGATGCCCACACCATGCTCCTTGGCATAGGGAATCAGTATGCCGAGGTCAATCTCGGGGTTCATTTCCTCGGTGAGTGACTCGTCGCTGCTCCATCCCTCGTCGATGATGATATACTCCAGATGGTTGCGCTGGGCAAAGTCGATGTAGTATTTGTAGGTGTCGGTGTTCATGCCGGCACGGAAGTCAACACTGGTGAGGTTGGTGTTGTTCCACCAGTCCCACGCCACTTTTCCGGGCTTGATCCACGAGGTGTCGGCAATGCGGCACGTTGGGCCGTAACGACGGGCTACATCGCAGGAGAGCAACTGCGCGTCGTTGTCCACCACGGTCACAATGCGCCATGGCATGATGGTTTTCGAGGTGATGGTGGCAATATCATTGGCACGCTGGGTGGGTACGAGGTTCAGACGGGCATGACCGCCAATCTCTTCCTTGATGGCACGGGGTGCGAAAGCGGCTTTCAGGCCATGCTGCCCGTTCTTCACGAGGAACATGCCGGGATAGTCGACAACGGAGGCATCGAGAACCACGGCCAGTTTGCCTTTGGGCAGGCGTATGGCCAATGGATTGATGGCCAGCGAGTCGGCAAACATTTCCGAAAGCCGCTGCTCGTCGTAGTAACTCTCAAACGAGAAGCACCAGCGCTCACCACTGCGGTTGTCGTTCACGTAGGGCACGAAGGCGGGGTAGTCGCCGGCGAAGTTGAACTCCGCAGTCTCGTCGACTACCGTCAACTGTCGATTGCTCTTGGTGGCTATGCGGTAGGCGGCGGCATCGTTGTCGGCACGGAACTCTACGCTGAACTTGCTGTTCTGGGCTAAAGCCGTATGGCCTTTCGTCGTGCATTTCATTTTCTTCAATGCACCGTTGATGTCTATGGCAGAGGGGGTGAGCACCACCACGCCGTTGTGGCTGACCTCCCACGACAATTGATTGACATCGGTGTGAATGGTAATCACCATACGGCCATCTGGCGATGACACACGGGTGTCGGCACCCCAGGAGAGAACCGACGACAAGAGGACGAGGGCAAGGATAATGGTCTTTTTCATTTGATGAAGATTTTCTTGTTACCAATAATATAAACGCCTTTGGGAAGCGACTGCAGGTCGATGGTATTGGCATCCTTGACGACAAGGATGCCATCGAGTGTATATACGTTGTTGGTTGTGGGAAGTTGCAAGCGTTCCTCAATGCCTGTGGTGCCGGTGAAGAGTATCAGGTTGGCCACAATCTGGGCATCCTTGGTGATGAACGAGGCTTGGGTCGTGGCAGGCACGGGAAGAGGAATGTCGAAGGTGACGGCCACTCCTCCCTTGCGCGAGGGAAGCACATAGTCGGTGGGGGAAAAGACGTTCTCGCCCAACTGCTGGATGTAGGCGGTGCTGGTGTCGTGATTGCTGTATCCGGTGAGCTCCACGCGAGTGATGGTGATGCCATCAGGGATGTTGATCTTGTAGTTGGAGTTGCGGGAGTACTTGATGCCTTTGATGCCGCAGCCCGAGCCTTCTGCATAGCCGTTGCCCACGCTGATGCTGAAACCATTATTGAAGGTCCAGTCACCATTCGAGGTCTGTGGCGATAGTTCATACGAACTGACCTCCGAGGGGTCTTCTTGCTCCACGATGCTGCCTTGTTGCACGCCACCCTCGTATTGGGCCTCGGTAATCCCGGCCACGATGGAGTTCAGGTAGTGCTCCAGATTGGTGTAGCCGTCGCTGGTGGTGATGGCTCCGTCGCTGGCGTCGTTGGGGTTCAGGCCATTGGCGGCCTCCCAGTCGTCGGGCATTCCGTCGCGGTCGGTATCAGCAGGGGCAGGCGCGCTGTTGAGCGTGGGCCAGGCACTCCAGTCGTCGCTGGCATCGGCAGGACGGTTGTCTTCCTGCGAGTCGATGATGCCTTTGTGGTTGCCTGCACCGGTGTAGGTGGCCAGACCCTCACGGGTGTCGTTGACCATGAGGTCGTCGAAGGTGTCACGATGCAGAGAGGCTCCGGCATAGGCGAGCACTTTCTCGTAGGCTTGCTCGGCGGTGTGGGTGGTGGTGACCACATAGTCGATGGGCTGACTCAAGCGTATGGAGTCTTTCACTTCTTCATTGTAGAGTCCGTCGTTGCTGGAGGCATTAATCTGGTTGTAGATGCCATATTGCCAGTTGTCGTTGGTCACGGCGTTGTACTTGGGGTTCACGTTGCCCTCGACGAAATACTTGCCCCATACGTGCAGGGTGGGGGCGTAGTCGGGATACGAGGTGATGTACGACTCGGTGCGGATTCCCAAGCCTGCGATGCGCTCCTGCTTGGTGGTGCCTATCTGCGCGGTGCCAGGACCAGGCTTGTAGTAGTTGTTCACGATGTTCACGTTCATGGCCTCGCCGCCGTAGCAGCCGTTGCCACAGTAGTTGTAGAACACGTTGTTGCGCATGTCCATGCGCTCGTCGAGCTGGGTGGTGTAGCGCGGACCCAGACGCGGCACACGGCTCTCGTGGTGGGCCATCAGGTTGTGGTGGAAGGAGGCACCGCTGCCACCCCAGTTGCCGCCATAGCCATGGCTGCCTTTCGAGTGGCCGGCATCCTGCAGGCTCTGGGCCACGAGGCACCATTGCACGGTGGTGTTCTTGTTGCCATAGATGGAGAGGCACTCGTCGATGCTCCAACTCACCGAGCAGTGGTCGACGATGATGTCCGACTGGTCGAAGCCTCCGAATCCGTCCCATCCGTCAGCACCATTCACTTGCACGTTCTTGTTGCCCAGACGGAAGCGCATGTAGCGCACAATCACATTGTTGGTCTTGATCTGCATGGGATAGTCGGCCACGCAGATGCCGTCGCCTGGAGCGGTCTGGCCGGCGATGGTCACGTTGCCCTTGCTGATGTCGAGCGAGGATTTGAGGTGGATGGTGCCCGACACATCGAAGACGATGATCTTGGCTCCGTTCTGGTTCAGTGCCCAGCGCAACGACCCTTCTCCGGCATCGTTCAGGTTGGTCACATGATAGACTTTTCCGCCCCGGCCACCGGTCACATAGCGGCCAAAACCCTCGGCACCCGGGAAGGCAGGCGTCTTCTCCTGGCTTGAGGCTGGCAGACTCATCAACATACCTGCCATGAAGGTAAGCAATACTTGGATTGTTCTCATCTTTTTGTCTTAATAGATTGTAGGTGAAATTGCATTGCAAATTTAGCAAAAATAATCTTACTTTTCCATTTGTAGTTCGGAAAAATACAAAAACAGGCATGCGAACATGCCGCATGCCTGTTTCTTCGTTATTCTGTAACTCCACAATTATCTCCAGCGTCCGTCGCCAAGTTTCTTGAAGTCGACACCCGACTGCGAGCCGATGATGTAGAACTCGCCCTTTGAGGGAGCGCTCCACAGTTCTGTCTCGCTCAGGCTCAGTTCGCTGAGTCCATCGATAGGATAGATCTTGGGCTCCTCGGCGCCGAGGTCAAGATAGGTGAAGTTGGTCTTGTAACCATTTTCCACCAGCAGGTTGTTGGGCGTTCCCGAAAGGAGTACCGAACCAGCCACGCCTGCCTGATAGGTCTGAATCTCGCTGCCTTCTGAGTTGGTGGTGGCCATGGTGGGACCAATGAGACTGTTCTTGATGGTCAGGTCCACATTGCCTGAGCCCAGACGGAACAGCGGGGTGTTGGCATTGGCTGTGGTCTCGATGGGTGCATAGCAGAACGTACAGTCGGTGATGCTGAAGTTGAGTGTTCCGGCTGTGGAACGGAGGTCGCAGAGCATCACGATATTGGTGATGGTGCAGTTCTTCATCGTCACGCTGCGCCAGTCGGCTTTCTTGTTGGTGGTGGTGATGACACCCTGGTCGCCGATGCAGTTGATAAGACAGTCTTCCATGGTGATGTTGTGCACGGCGTCGTTGTCCGACTGGGCACGGCATACGGCACGGTAGCCGGTGAAAGAGCAGTTCTTGTAGGTGAGGCTCTCCATCGTGGCCTTGGTACCGTTCACGTTGAACACCTGGCGGCCGCCCCAACCCTTGTCGTGGTTGGTTTCCACAGGGTTGCTGCCGTTGTTCACCTTGTCGCTCACGAAGTCGATCTTCTCAAACACCACGTCGTTGATCTCGGCTCCCGAGGCCATGGTGAATCCACCGGTCTGCACAAAGCGGGCATTGCCCTCAAGGGTAAGGCCAGTGACAAACTTGATCTTGTTGGCTGTGGAGGGTAGGGCCGTGCCACCCGAGATCTTGTAGTCGAAACCGCCCTTCAGCACATAGGTGAGGTCCTGCCCGGCATACTCGGCCACGTCGGCGGCCATCTGGTCGGTGGTTATGTAGGTCTTGCCTACACTGTCGACTACCGAACGCAGGTCGATAACGGCGCCAGAGAAGTTCTCGGCGGCAGCGGTAGTGAAGCGCTTCTTGCCTTTATACACATTGTTCTTGATGGCTTCCACACGATAGGTAGTGCGTGGCTGGAGTCCATCCACTATAGCGGCGCGCATGGCTTGTATGTCGCTCGTCACGGTCACCTCATGCACCAGTGAGTCGTTGCTGTCCTTGTACACTTTCAGCAGGTCGTAGTCGCCATTCTCCGACCAGCGGATGCGAGCGGCATTGTCGATGATGTCGGTAGCGGCCACCGAACTGAGGTTGGTGGGGTAGTCGATGGTAGTGATGCTGAGCGAATAGGGCTTCGATGTCAGACCGGTGTTGGTGTTGGCCGAACTGATATAGACAAAGTATTCCTTGTCGTACTGCAGATTGTCGAAACGGCAGGTGAGGTCGCTGGTGGTAATCTCCTTGACGTCGCTGCCATCGGTGGCTTCCATCTTCACGGTATACTGATTGGCACTGGTATAATTGTCCCATTTCACGATGACATAGGGCACGAGGTTGTCGTCCAGACCTTGCTCAATATTGTCGGTCTCGCTGATGATGGGGCGGAAGAGGGCATCGGCCTTTGCCAGGTCGTCGTCGTCGCTACAGCTGACGAATGATACCAGTCCTGTCGTGATTGCTGCAAGGAGCAATATCGATTTGATTATCTTTTTCATATTTCTCTCCAATATTATTTATATTCACGTTCAATAGTTGCAACCTCAACGTTCACACCGTCTTCCATGTTGGTGTCCAAGATGTGATAACCATCGTTGTTGAGCACGGAGCTGGCAGAGAGTGTCTCGGTGGTAATGGGGAGTACGTAGGGCACTACGCCGTTGCCTTTCAGTGCACCGTTCGAGTAGCCGCGATAGAGGCGTGTGAAGTAGTCGCTGGCAGCATATACATCCTTGCGGGTGATGCCAGTGGGGTCGCTGCTGTTCACGGTCACCACTTTGGTGTTGGGGGCGGTTCCCAGGGTATAGGTCACGGTGCCGTCGCCATTGTCTACCTTCACAGGGGTTGTGGTGCCATAGTCGGTGCCACCATAGATATAGGTGCGGGTGCGCTTGATCATCTGCGAGCCCCAGTTCACCGACTGCCATCCGGCAGCAGTCATCGTAGCGTCATCCTCTGCAATCCTGTATTTCTCGTTATACCACTTGATGTCGGTCTTGAGGTTGTTCTTGCCCACTTTCACATACCAGAGTTTGGGAGCCCAACTGGTGTAGTTGATGGCCTCAGGATACTTCTGGAGCACGGCCTCGTCCTGCATCAGGTCGTCGTTGGTGGCGATACCCCAGCAAAGGGCGGTGCGCATGGCCTGCTCAATCTTCACGGCATAGAGGTTCCAGCGGATCAGGTCGAACTTGCGGAGTGCCTCGCTGCCGAACTCCCATGCACGCTCATCGACGATGGCGTTGAAGAAGGCTTCTTTCGAGTTCAGGTTGTTCACATATTCGGTGACGTCGGCGTTGTAGGTGGGACTGTTGGCGAAAGCACGGGCGCGCACCTTGGTCAGACAATCCTTGGCCAGGGCGGTCGGACCGTTGAGCTCGTTCTCGGCCTCGGCCAGCATGAGCAGCACGTCGGAGTAGCGCATGAGCGGGAAGTTGATGCCGGTACCTTTCGATGAACCACTACCCAGGTCTTTGGCAGCCAGTGCACGGTCCCATTTGCCAGCATACATGCCTGTGGCGGCCGATGCCTTCACGGTGTCGTTCTCATGGCTGTATTTGGCACAGCACACGTCGCGGCGGCTGTCGTTGTCGGCAAACGACATGTAGTAGGTGGGTGTGACGGCCACCTGGGCTGTGGTGTTACCCTTGGCACACGAACCGGTGTTGGCCACGCCGAAACTCCAGCCAATATCGCCACCATAGTTCTGCACGAAGGCCACCTCGTAGAGCACCTCGCCGTTGTTGTCTATCGTGTAGTTCATCTCATTGACGAACGACTGCTCGAAGTTGGGATACAACTGGCGGGGTCTCAGTTGGATAAGTTTCTGGCAGTAGTCCTTGGCCATCTGTACATAGTCGTTGTGGCTGTGGGCAGTCTTCTCGACACCAGTGATGTCCTTGTAGGTCACGCTCAGCGAGTCGGCCGATACGTCGAGATAGTCGTCGGCACGCTTCATGGTGCCGTCCTTGGTCATGCCATAGCCTGCACGGAACAGGGCGATACGGGCAATCAGACCGATGGCGAAGTCGCGGTTCATACGCTCGATGCCGCCTGTGTTCACGTCGCTCCACTTCATGCTGGGCTCGATGTCTACAAGTTGTTGCAGGCAGCGGCTGTAAACCACGTTCTTGTCGGTACGGGGCTTGTCAATCTCATCACCCCACTTGGCTGCCACATCATAATAGGGCACATCGCCAAAGAAGTTGCACATCAGGTAGTAACGATAGGCCTTCAGACAGGTGGCCTCGCCCTTGATCTGCTGCATCTCGTCTTGTGAGCCAATGCTGCTGTTGTCGACACCGGCACGCACCTGGTTGGCGCGTTCGATGGCCTGCAGGTTGTTGTCCCACACTTTCTTCACGTCACTCCATCCCACGTTGCCGGCTCCTTGCAATGGCCATACGGCATTACGGTGGTTGGTGGCTGTGGTGGCACTCACACCCATGGCCTCGACATCAGTGTTCTGCATCCACACACCGCACATACGCGAGGTGTAGGGGTCTTCGCCGAACAATACATATACGCCGTTGATGGCATTGGTGGCAAACTCTGTGGAGTTGTAAACCATCGTCTGATCCATCTGTGAGGGTGATTCCACGTTCAGCGTGTCGTCGCAGGAAGTAAGGGCAAAAGCCCCGACTGCCGCAATTGCTAATAATTTGCTATATGGTTTCATATCGTGATTCTTATTCTTGTTTTGTTTCTTCATCTACCATAAATTAAAGGGTGACGTTCACACCGAAAGTGAATGCACGGCTCTTGGGATACGATGAGAAGTCGATACCAGGTGTCAGGCCAGAGTAGCTGCTGTTGCGAACGTAAGAGCTGACCTCAGGATCGAAGCCGGGATAACTAGTGATAACAAACAGGTTGGTACCTGTCACATAGAAGCGCACACGCTGAATACCCACCTTGGTGGTGAGTTTGTGGGGAAGGGTGTAACCTACAGTCACGCTCTGCAAGCGGAGGAATGAGGCATCGTCCATAGCCCAGTCGGTGGGCACCACCACGGCGTCGCCAGTGGAGAAGGGGCTCCACATTTTCTTGGCAGCCTGTCCGTTGCCACCCTCATTCCAGTATGCCAGGTCGGAGAGTTCGGTGAGCAGCACGCCGGTCTCGGGGTTGATGTAGGAGTAGGCGTTGCTCTGGCTCATGGTCTCACGCATGTTGGGCCATGTACCGGCGCGGTAGCGCGATGTGGTCTGTATCTTGTTGGCGTTGTAGATCTCGTTACCCACCTTGTAGGTGAAGTTCACGTTGAAGTCGAAGTCATATACGTTGCCCGAGAATCCGAAACCACCGGCGAAGTCGGCATTGGTGTCACCGATGACGGCAATATCATTGGCATCTACCACACCGTCGCCATCAAGGTCCTTGAGTTTCATGGCACCCGGACGTATGCCGATGGCGCCACCGAGCAACGACGTGGTGGGCACGCCGTCTTTCAGCGTATAGGTGCCTGTGGTGGCATCGTAACTCGAGAAGTCGTTGGTGGTATAGTAGCCGTCGCTCTTCCAACCATACACCAGACCGATGGGGTCGCCGATGCGGACGATGTAGTCTTGCTGGTTCTTGTTGTCGGTGCTGGCCCATCCCGATGCGAATGTCATCTCTTGGAGACCATTGGCAAGGGCTTTCACGTTCGACTTGTCGAAGCCGATGTTGAAGTTGGCTACCAGAGAGAAGTTCTTCTTCTCGATGATGGATGCGTTAAGCGTCAACTCCACACCCTTGTTGCTTGTCGAGGCTGAGTTCTCCCAAACGGTGGTGTAGCCTGGGGCTGCGATATTGTGGTTGATGAGCAGGTCGTCGGTGTTGTTCCAGTAGACATCGATGTTACCATTGATTCGCTCGTGGAAGAATCCGAAGTCGAGACCGATGTTTCGTGTGGTGCGCTTCTCCCAGGTGAGCAGCGGGTTGGCCAGCACGGTGGTCACGGCCAGGTGAGAGTTGGCTGTCTCGCCCACACCATAGCGCTTCGAACCGCTGTTGGTGCTGTAGAGCTGACTGAACATGTAGCTGGGCAACTTGTCGTTACCCACCTTACCGTAGGATACACGGAGTTTCAAGTTCGACAACCATTTCTTGGCGCCTTCCATCCAGGGTTCCTCGATGATACGCCACGATGCGGCGGCAGCGGGGAAGAAGCCCCATTGGTGACCGTCGGCAAACTGCGAACTGCCGTCCTCACGCAGGGTGACGGTGAGCAGGTAGCGGTCGAGCAGGGTGTAGTTGATACGTCCGAAGAACGACACCTTGTTCTGGTCGGCAGCCACGTTGCCGGTCATGGCCTGCATGGTGCCCAGACCGAAGTTGGCAAACACTTCCTCTGCCGTGAACGCCTTGCTGAAGTTGTTGGCGTCCATCTTGTTGTAGTTGGAGCGGCTGGAGCGATACTCCTGACCGGCCATCACGTTCAGATGGTGTATCTTGTTGATCTTGGTGTCGTAGTTCAGGGTGAAACTCTCGCGGATGGAGTTGGAGTTGGTCTTCTGCCAGTCGGCCAGAGGCATACCGCCTACATACGAGGCCTGGGTGGTGGTAGAGCCATACCAGTTTTTCACCTCATTGAAACCATAGGTGTAACCTCCTTCGAGGTGGGCTTTCAGACCTTTCAGCGGGGTGGTCCAGTCGAGAGAGGCGTTGAACACGAAACCGCGGTTGTTGCGGCGGCGCCAGTACTGCTCCGACTGCTCGGCCAGCGACATGTTGGCACGCTGCCACTCCACAATCTCATCGTCCGACATCGTAGAGAAGTCGGGGGTGATCATTCCCGACAGACCCTTAGTGGCCACACCATAGAGTGCCTGCTCGGTACGCACCTTATAGGTACCACCCTGTGTGCCCTGACCGTTGGCGGTCTGGTCGTTCACACGTGCGGTGATCGACATTTTCAGGTTCTTGTTGATGTCGTGGTTCAACTTGAACAGGAACGCATAGCGCGAGAAGTCGTTGTTGGGCATCAGACCGGCGTTGAAGTCGTAGGTGCCAGAGAGTGAGTACTTGGTCTTGTCGGTACCACCACTCACGCTCGCATTGTGGCTCTGCGACAGCACGTTCTGGCCGAAGAGGTCTTCCTGCCAGTCGATGGCCTTGACGCTCTTGTAGAGGTAGAGGTCGTCGAACACGCCAAACTGCTTGTAGAAGGAGTTGAGGGTGCTCTCGCCACGCAGTGCGGCATACTCGTAGTTCGACATCACATACTGGTAGGCATCAAGCACATCCATGCGCTTCGACACGGTCTTGGTCTGCAGATAGCCATTGTAGCTCACCACGGTCTTGCCACCTTTGGCATTCTTGGTGGTGATGAGGATTACACCATTGGCACCCTCCGAACCGTAGATGGCGGTCGAGGAGGCGTCTTTCAGCACGGTGATGTCCTCAATGTCGTTGGGGGAGAGGTCGCTGAGCGAACCGCCCTGGAAACCGTCGATAACGATGAGCGGGGTGTTGTCACCAGTGATGGAGCCACCACCACGCACGCGGATGAGCACCTCGGCGTCGGGCGAACCGTCGGTGGTGGTCACCTGCACACCCGAGAGCTTACCGGTGAGTGCTTCCGAGATGTTGGGGGTAGGAATGGCGGCCAGTTTGTCACCACCCACGGTGGCTACCGAACCGGTAAGGTCTTTCTTCCTTACTGAGCCATAACCAATCACCACCAACTCGTTGAGGCTGGCTGCCTCGTCCTCGAGCACGATGTTGAAGGTGGTCTTGCCGTTCAGCTGAACGATTTGTGTCTTCATTCCGATGTAAGACACGGTGATCGACTTGCCTTTCACGTTCTGAAGGGTAAAGTTTCCGTCGAAGTCGGTCACCACACCATTTTGCGTGCCTGTCTCCATGACAGTCGCACCGATGATGGACTCACCGCTCGAATCGGTCACCGTACCTTGGATAGTCTGCGCTGTGATATGGCCTGTGAGCATCACAAGAGCCAATAATAGCGCCAATCTAAAAAATTTTAAATTACCAGACATAGATTTTATTTTAGGTTTATAAAAAGTAGCAAGTTGCTTGTAGTTTGTTGTTCAGAGGTGATAGGTAAGGATTCTACCTTCACATTTAAATGCAAAGATAACTAAAAAAATCAAAAAAACAATAACTTTGGGGTAGTTTGTTGGTTTTTTAACCAAAAAGGGCAGGTTTTGTAAAGAAACCTGCCCTTGACGCCCATTGTGGCGTGATGTCTGCCGATGAGGTTAGAAAAGTGCCCTTACCTCATTGTCGCTGCCTTGGCCACCGACGTTTTGCTCATAGCCATCGCTCACGGCGGTGATCTGCATGATGTCTTTTGAGTACAGCACGCTCACCTTCATTTGTGGTGTGATATAACTTCTTTTCATATAATGTGTTTTTTTTAATGTCGGCGAGTCAAGCGGGTTGGCTCGCCGACGGGTTAGATAATATGGTTTCGTTTTTACTTATTTGATCATTACCTTCTTGCCGTTGATGATATACACGCCACGCTGGGCACGGTTCACCTTCTGGCCATTCAGGTTGTAGATGTCGCCGGTCATCTGGTCGAGCAACTGGGTGGCCTCGATGCCGTCGACCACCTGCTCGTCGAAGAGGAAGGCCACGGCGGCCTCGCTGGTGCCCACTTTCTTCATGTAGGCACGGTAGGCGCGCATCTTGTTGCCTCCGTTGGCTTTCACAAACTCGTCGACATCGGCTATCAGGTCACCCTCCACGATGGGCGACTTGCCGGCCTCGTAGGCGGTGTAGGTGCCTACAAAACTGTACTCGCTGTCGCTCACGGTTAGGTCGTTGGCCTCTACCACGGTCTTGTTCTCATACTTCTCCAGGGCCTTGTCGCCGTCAACAAATACGGCATAAGGGGTGTTGGCCTTCAAGGTCTCCACCGACTGGAATTTCAGATACAGGGTGCCTTCGCGCAGTTCGCTACCGGTGTATTCCAGCACTTTCTCCGCACTCAGCTCTTCCTTGGTGGTCTCGAAGGGGAGCACGATGGTGTTCAGTCCGTCGAGTAGCACGCGGTCGGTGAGGATTTCCTCATACTCGCCAGCGGCGGGGGCCTCCTGGTCGTAGTCGTTCACGGCCACGGCCTGCAGTTCGATGGCTCCGGCCTCGCCGAATCCGCCCATGCTGTTGGCGGCACGTACGGTGAGTTTGTCACCTGCGGCGGCCTCAACGGCGAAGGTGGTGCCGTCGGTCACGATTCCTGCAAAAACGTTGTTCTTGAAGATGGCGTATGCGATGGCGCCTTCCACTGCCTTCCAACTCAGCTTGCCGTCGGCATAAGCAACCTCGGGTGCTGCCTTCTGGATGGTGAGGCTGGCGGGATCCCAGGCATTGGCATTCTCCTTGAACATCTTGTCGTAGCTGTATCCGGCGGCTTGCTCGGCGGTGAGGATAGTCTCCAACTGCACTTTGTAGAAGGTCACGATGTTGGAGGCGGGGGTGATGTCCTCGCCGGCCTCGTTCTTCGTGGCATACTCGCCGAAGACTTTCGGGTCGCGGTTGTTCATGCCCTTATCGGTCCAGCGGTTCTTCACGATGGTCTTGGCAGCATTGTCATCGAGGGTGGTGTTGAGGAACACCACGATGGGGTCGTTCTGCCAGGTGCGGCTGAAGTTCCAGTCGCCCTTGCCCTTGGCCAGGTCCACTATCTTGCAGTTGTCGAACACGTAGCCGAAGTTGCTCGTGGTGGTGGCTGCGCTGATGGTGCGGCCGCCGGTGCCGTTCAGGTTGCGTGGCTCGAGCGAGAGGGTGGTGTTGACGAAGCGCACGTCGCCACCGCCGCAGATGAAGTCAACGGTGCCGTGGATGTCGCAGTCCTCCCAGTACGACTGCTTGGTGTTCTGGCTGTAGTAGGTGTCCTGGAACGAGAGCAGGTTCACGTTCTTCATGATGGCACGGTCGCCCTTGTCTTGCAGACAGACGGCACGTCCGCCTACCTGTCCGCCCGAGAGTGCGCCGTAGTAGTCGAGGTCGTTTCTCAGCGTGAGGTCCTGCATGTAGAGGTTCTGTCCTGAGTTGAGCAGCACGGCGGTGGTGCCGATGCCTTCTATCGACTTGTCGGGAGCGTTCCTGATGATGGTGCCTTCCTTCGACTGGCCGATAATCGAGATGTTATGGCCGCTGATGGCGGTGAGCACGGTCTCGCCCAGGTCGTAATAACCGTCAGGCAGGAAGATGAACGAGCGCTTGGCATCGCGGCTGCCATTCACACCGTTCACGGCGTCAATCACGTCGATGAGGCTGCTGGCATTGCCGGGCTTCACGAAGTACCAGTCGCCGGCGAAGTCGTAGTTGGTCTCGCTGGTGTTCACCACGCGGATGTTGTGGATGTAGACAGCGCCTCCCGACTCGATGTCGATGTAGAGCTTGCCTTCTTCGCCCTCATAGTTGAAGGCGGCTATCTCGCCGTCGCCCTCACTCACACCGGCGATGCGTCCCACTTCCTCGCCAGCGGCGTTCTTGAACACAAGTTGTGCCGAGGCGTTCGAGTACTTGCAGTTGGTCACCGAGACGACAGCCTTCTTGCCCACGAGCAGCTCGATGCGGTCGCCGTTGCCGAATGCCCATCCATGCTGCGTGTCATGCCAGTAGCCGCTGCCCACGGATACGAATCCCTCATGGTCCTCGGGATAGAAGTTCACGTCGGTCAGGTCGTAGTTGTACTTCTTGTAGGGGCTGGGACCCTCAATCTCCGTAGCCACGGCATAGAGGGTGATGTCGCTGGTCACGATGTCGGTCACAAAGTATTTCTTGCCACCCGACTTCTTCACAAACCAGCCGCGCACCTTGTAGCCCTCCGGGGCGATGGCGGTGGTGTAGTCGACGGCAAACTCGCCGATGGCAGCGTCTTTCTCCACGGCCTGTGTGCCCATCGTCGTACCGTCGGTGTTCAGGTAGGTCAGGGTGAAGTCGGGCTTCTGCACGAAGTTGGCGATGTAGTTGATGGTGATGCCTGCGAGGGTCACGGGGATGGTGACAGCACACTTGGTGTCGTCGCCCTCGTAGGTGATCTCGCCCAGCTCGCCAGTGGCGGCAGTGACATCGGTGATAGGATTGGCTGCCGAGATCATTTTGTCTTTCTTCGACAGTTCGATGGTGGCCACATACTGCTCGCCGTCGGCCTCGAAGATGTCACCCGCAGCATAGGTCACGCCATTGGCTACGAATGAGCCGAGCACGGGCACCGAGACTTCCTCGCCATTGAGCAGTCCCTCGATCACGATGTCGGCAAAGCCTATCTGCTTGCCGTTCTGCAGATGGTAGAGGTTCACGAGCAGCGCTACGGGGCCCTCGCCAGGAGTGGCGCCCTCTACATTGTAACTCAGACTGCTGTATTTCAGTCCTGCCTCATCTTCATTGGCGGGATTGGTGCCGTTGTTGCGGTTAGGCTTCACTTCGGTGGCGAGCACCACTTTCGTGCCGTCGGGGTTCTCCCATGCGATGTCGAGCAAGCCGTTGTCGGTGCCGAAACGGGTGGTCTTGAGCGATACTTTCTTGGGGGTGAACTCCAGACCATACTTGGGCTGGATGATGAAGCGGATGGCATTGGTCTCGTCGGGCGAGTTGTTCTGGTCTACGGGGTCGAAGCGGGTCATGTCGATGCCCGAACCATTGTTCTTGTCTTTCAGCACGAGTCCTTCACCGTAGGTCACCTTGCTGCTGATGAAGTGGTCGGCAGCCTCGCCAAATTCGGCAGTCTGTCCCTCTGTGCCCAGGTTGAACGGGAAGGTGGCGGTAGCGGCAAAGTCCTTGAGCGATGCGGGAGCCTGTGATGGCTTCTGCGTCACGCTTACCTTATATATATAATTGTTGCCGGCTGTGGCGGTCACCTCCACATAGCCCTTGCTCACCTCGGCCGAGGTGGCTTTGTGGGCCACGGTGGTCTCTTCGCCATTCTCCTCGCCGCCCACGGCGAAGTGGCAGTAGCCGGGATATCCCACCACGGTCACCACGTCTTCTTTCGAGACGACGGGCACCTGCAGCACGGTTCCGGGGTTCATCTGTGCGTTGTTGCGGCCCACGCAGTAGAGTTTGCCGCTGGTGGCATCCACATGCATCACGATGCCCTCAACGTCCGATTCCACGTCGGCCTCCACACCTTGGTAGTTGGTGCTTGCCTGGATGCCTGCCGGGATGTCGTTCTGGAAATCCCAGTTGGCGGTCACGTCGGCGGCCAGCGCTTTCTCATTGTTGATCACCACGCTCACCTTGTAGATGTAGTTGTTTCCTGCTGTGGCGGTCACCTCCACATAGCCTTTGTTCACCTCGGCGGTGGTGGCTTTGTGCTCCACGGTGTTCTGGTCACCGTTCTCCTCGCCACCCACGGCGAAGTGGCAGTAGCCGGGATAGCCCACCACGGTCACCACGTCCTTGGTGTCGGTCACCGGCACTTGCAATATCGTGCCAGGGTTCATCTGTGCGTTGTTGCGGCCCACGCAGTAGAGCTTTCCGCTGGTGGCATCCACATGCATGAAGATGCCGGCCACGTCCGACTCCACGTCCACAGCCACGCCTTGGTAGTTGGTGTTTGCCTGAATGCCGGCGGGGATGTCATTCTGGAAATCCCATGTGGCGGTGGTGGCAGCACCTGCCCACAATGCCGTCAACAGCATCAAGCACAACATACCAGCTTTTTGAATTTGTTTTCTCATAAGCTTTTCGTTTGATGGTTAGTAATTTGTTTTTTAATGCGTTATATACAATAGGTTAAATCAATGCTTAGGAAGAAGTGACAATTTCACACTTATATGTTCTACAAAATTAGAAATTTATCACGAAACTTCCAATTATTTCATCAAAAAAAATCGCCCAAGTCCGCAGACTTGGGCGATTTTGTCTCTAGCTAGTTCATTCTAGTCATTCTAGTCATTCTAGTCATTCTAGTCATTCTAGTCATTCTAGTCATTCTAGTCATTCTAGTTATTCTAGTTCATTCTAGTCATTCTAGTCATTCTAGTCATTCTAGTTCATTCTAGTCATTCTAGTTCATTCTAGTCATTCTAGTCATTCTAGTCATTCTAGTTATTCTAGTTCATTCTAGTCATTCTAGTCATTCTAGTCATTCTAGTTCATTCTAGTCATTCTAGTTCATTCTAGTCATTCTAGTTCATTCTAGTCATTCTAGAATTTCTAGTTCTTCTAGTTTTCTCTCTATCTCCTTAATGACTTTTTGCCTTTCTTGATCACCACGCCCTTGTAGCCATTGTCCACACGCTGGCCGGCAAGGTTGTAGACAGGTGCGTTGTCATCGTCATCGGTGGTCAGGCTCTTGATGCCTACGTCTTGGTTGACGAGGATGGGATATACCTGATACGAAGTCTTGTAAATGACCAAAATACCCTTCATCCAGAATATGCTGTTGTCGTAATCCTCGGGCGACACTTGCTGCTCCATGAACTTCCACTTATCGTAGATCTGGATGCTGTTGTTGTTGAAATCGTAGGCGTAGGTGTTGCCGTCCTCAAGCTTCAGCTTTATCTCGTCAAGTTGGATAAGGTCGCAGAGGTATTTGTCGCCGTTGGCCTCGGCAATGGAGATGTTCCAGGGCTTGGCCTCGCTATCCGTGAAGAAATTGATGTTGTCGGCATTGGTGTTATCGGTCTTGGCCAACTCAGGCAGGTTCTGGTAGAAACTCAGTTTGCCGGTAATCTTGCCGTTGAGCATCTGGTTGGTCTCAAACTCGATGCCGGTGTTGTAGAAGTCGATGGCTCCGCTCCCGTCACGCACAAACACGTCTCTGCCATTGGCATACACCACCTGGGCATTGTTCAGCGTCAGTGTGGCCTCGGTGTTGGCATCCAGTGCCTTGAAGGCGGCGATGTCGGCTACTGTGGGCAGTCCGGGAATGTCGCCTCCAGGAACGAGCGACTTGGTGAGGTAGATCTCGTATTTGCCTTTGAATGGCACGAGAATGCCTTCCACGTCATAGGTGTCGGTAGTGTTCCATTCTCCCATTCCCACCTGGAATCGGTCGTAGATCAGGATGCTGTCGTTGCCGATGTAGGCATAGTAGTTGGTATAGCTGCCTTCCACCTTGTCTACCACGTTCACGTTCTCTATCTTGATCAGGTCGCAGTAGTGGATTTCCGACTTCGCCTCTGCGATGGTCAGCAGCCTTGCCACTGTCGAGCCGGCCGACGAAGTGTAGCCGCTGTCGTTGGTGTTGTCTGTCTTCACCAGTTCAGGAAGGTCGTTGTATTTGGTCGACTTGCCTGAGATTTTGCCGTTCATCACTTGCCCAGCCACGAAATTGATGCCAGTCTTGTAGAAGTCGATGGCACCTGAGCCGTCGCGCACATATACATCATTGGTTCCCACGAAGAGCACCTGGGCGTTATTCAGCGTCAGCGTTGCCTCGGTGCCGTCCTCCAGTGCCTTGAATGCGGCGATGCTGGCAGCCACGGGCAGTCCGGGATCGTCGCCTCCGGTGCCTACGGGCTTGGTGATGGCAATCTCATACTTGCCGTTGTAGGGCAGCAAGATACCTTCCACTTCATAGGTGTCGGTGGTGTTCCACTCACCGAATCCCACCTTGAACTTGTCGTACACCTGAATACTGTCGCTGCCGATGTAGGCATACACATTGGTATAGTTGCCTTCTTGTTTCTCGGCCAGCTGCACGCCTTGCACCTTGATCAGGTCGCAGTAGTAGGAGGGCGACTTGGCCTGTGCGATGGTCACCACTTTGGCGGTGGCAGTGCCTGAGGTGGCGGTGATGTTGTCGGCGTTGGTGTTGTCGGTCTTGGCCATCTCAGGGGTGTCGTAATAACGGGTCGATTTGCCTGTCACCTGGCCGTTGAGCACTTGCCCGGGGTTGAAGATGAGGCCTGTGCGGTAGAAGTCGATGGCTGCCGAAGCGTCGCGCACGTAAATGTCGTTGGTACCCACGAAGAGCACCTGCGCGTTGTTCAGCGTCAGTGTGGCCTCAGTGCCATCCTCCATGGCATTGAAGGCGGCGATGTCGGCGGCCACAGGGAATTGTTGATTTTCAATCTTGACGAAGGTCTTCTCCACCACAGGACTAAGGTTGCCTGCAAGGTCTTCCTCCACGGCCTTCACGGTGGTGGTGGCGTCGAGTACGAAGGGGCCTTTGTAGGTCTTGGTGTCGCTGTTTATACAAGGTGTGCTGCCGTTGATGGTGTAGTATACGGCGAAGTCAGGATTCGAGGGGGTGATGGTCACCGTGGTCTCGAAGGTGAAAGGCGTGGTGCCGCTGATGGTGGGCAGGGGTGTGGCGCCGCTCACGGTGGCTTCCACTTTCTGTATTCTCCAATGGCCGCTTCCAGCCGGACGGGTAAAGGTCACTTTCGTGGCTGTGCCAGTCCATATGCCCGACTCGGGGTCGAAGGTGCCCGTGTCTACCACGTCGGCCGACGTGGGTCTGTAGTCGTTACCGTTGGCGAAGGTCACCAAAATCTGGGTCAGGTTGCCCGACTTGGCTTCCACCACCATCTGTCCGTTGCCATACACGCGGATGGCCTGGCCGGTGTTGTAGTACTTGCCGTCGTTGGTACCTCCTACGAAGGTCACGGTGAAGTCGCCTCCATCAAACGGGTTGCTGTACTGCACGCCGTTCTCGAGGCCCAAGTCTGCAAAGGTGATCGACCCACCCCATGCAGTGCCCAGCATTGTGCAAAGCAATGCCAGCATGAAATAACGTAGATTTTTTGTCATGATAGTTTAAGGTTTTAATGAGTATTGGTTATTTTCCTTCAAGTTGATATTTTCAATCTGATGATCTAGTGCCGTGGTGTCGGTTCCTGAATGCAAACTTAGTCATTTTTCCCCAATTGTGCAACACAATGGGCAGGAAAAAATCTCATAATAATTACGTGGTGACCTCCCTTAGCAGAAAAATGACCTCCCTTAGCAGAAAAATGACCTCCCTTAGCAGAAAAATGACTTCGCTTAGCAGAAAAATGACCTCCCCTTAGCAGAAAAATGACCTCCCCTTAGCAGAAAAATGACTTCGCTTAGCAGAAAAATGACCTCCCCCGGCCCCTCCTAAGAGGAGGGGGGACTAATTAGCTAAGCAAATCATCCCCCCTCCTCTTAGGAGGGGCCGGGGGAGGTCACACCTGAATCCAAGGTAACTTCTTCCCCTTCTTGATTAGAGGTTGCTCTCCCCAGCCAAACGGGGAGTCGGAGGGGGCGTGTAGGGGGTGTAGACAAAAAGAAGTCAGTCTTCCGAAGCCCCCTCCTCTTAGGAGGGGCCGGGGGAGGTCACACCAGAATCCAAGGTAACTTCTTCCCCCTCTTGATTAGAGGTTGCTCTCCCCCGCCAAACGGGGAGTCGGAGGGGGTGTGTAGGGGGTGTAGACAAAAAGAAGTCAGTCTTCCGAAGCCCCCCCCTCCTGCAGGAGGGGCCGGGGGAGGTCACACCAGAATCCAAGGTAACTTCTTCCCCCTCTTGATTAGAGGTTGCTCTCCCCCGCCAAACGGGGAGTCGGAGGGGGCGTGTAGGGGGTGTAGACAAAAAGAAGTCAGTCTTCCGAAGCCCCCCTCCTCTTAGGAGGGGTCGGGGGAGGTCACACCAGAATCCAAGGTAACTTCTTCCCCCTCTTGATTAGAGGTTGCTCTCCCCCGCCAAACGGGGAGTCGGAGGGGGCGTGTAGGGGGCGTAGACAAAAAGAAGTCAGTCTTCCGAAGTCCCCCTCCTCTTAGGAGGGGCCGGGGGAGGTCACAAATCCAAATTCCCTGCAGATTCAGACAAAACACTTCGTTAGGCTCAACAGTTGTTAGCAGTAGCAATGTCTGAACTCCTGCAACTCCTGAACTCCTTTCTACTTGCAAAGGTTGATCTATTTCCCCATCATCTCCATTTCGAGCGAGGCCCAGATGAACGGTCCCACGCCCTTGGCGTCGTTGTCGCGTATCGGCTCGCTCATGTAGTAGTCGAACGACCCGTCGCGCTTGAAGTTGGGCTTGGTCACGTAGGGCCCGGGAGCCGGACCCAGTCCGCTCACCTCGCAGCAGTCGGTGAGCGAGATGGTCT
>Ga0256407_10002569_pt1 | contig 34402 bp, 28 predicted proteins | sample RumenRJG_04DNA_FD_193489 | JGI IMG/M metagenome (GOLD analysis project Ga0256407, IMG submission 193489) | Bovine rumen microbial communities from Lethbridge, Alberta, Canada - RJG_04 | ecosystem: Host-associated > Mammals > Digestive system > Stomach > Rumen | place: Canada: Alberta...
GCAGAAATCAGCGCTTCACCGTCGATATGCTCAAGAAGTGTCACAATGCCCGTTTCCACGGGAAAGGGATCGCCTACCACTACTACATTGAGAAGGACGGTCAGGTCTATCAGACGCGTGATGAAGAAGAGATCGGCATGCATGCCCGCCATTACAACGCCCATTCGATTGGCATCTGTTATGAGGGCGGCCTGGATGAAAATGGCGTGGATAAAGATACCCGCACCCCGGAACAGCGCGCAGCGCTGATCGCCCTCCTCCGCGCTCTCAAGGTCGATTACCCCGATGCCGAGATCATGGGTCACTGTGAACTCGAAGGCGTCCACAAAGCCTGTCCCTGCTTCTCTTGCCAAGAATATCGCGATTACTTCGAGCGCAAAGACAAACTTGTTTGATCTTTGCCGAGAGCTAGCGATTTCGACGCAGTCAATATCGCGATTATTTTGAGAACAAAGATAAACAATACCTCTAAACGAATCAAGCCAGCCCGTGGGCTGGCTTGATTTATGTTTCACTACAGATTTTACTACTTCAATATTTGATGTAGGACCTCGGAAACGGTTTTCACTTCCTCATTCGTCAGACTCGGATACATGGGTAATGAGAATATTTCTTTAGCAGCAGCCTCCGTCTCTGGCAATGATCCTTCTTGCCACCCCAAATACTGATAACCTGTCATGGTGTGAATTGGCCAGGGATAACTGATATTTACGAAAATATTGTTTTCGCGCAGTTTTTCCACAATCTCATCACGACGAGGATGACGAACGACATACAAGTAATAGACATGGCGACCATAAGGAGCCTCCTTAGGAAGAATCAAATCGGTGTCAGCCAACAATTCGTTATACAAGGTAGCAACCTCACGACGACGGGCAATATATTGTTCTATCTTAGGAAGTTTAGTCAATAGAATAGATGCCTGAACCTCATCCAGACGGGAGTTATAGCCATGCTCCATAGCATAATAAATCTTCTCTGCCCCATAGAATCGTAAACGGCGGAGTTCGTGGTCAACCGCTTCATCATTGGTATTGATCATACCACCATCACCATAACCACCAAGAATCTTTGTAGGGTAAAAGGATGTTGTAGAAGCATGCCCCATACTCCCCGCTTTCTTCCCTCGATATTCAGCACCTTGACTCTGTGCACAATCTTCTATCACCAAAAGATGATGTTTCTTGGCAATAGTGAGCAACGGATCCATATCAACACACTGTCCAAAGAGGTGCACCGGAAGAATAGCTTTGGTCCTAGACGTTATCGCAGCTTTCAGTTTTGTGACATCCATCAAATAGGTCTTTGGATTAATATCCACAAAGACAGGGGTTGCACCAGCCGTAACAATGGCAGAGACAGTAGGAATCGCTGTATTTGAAACTGTTATCACTTCATCACCATTTCCGATACCAAGGGCTTTGAGTGCCAACCATATCGCGTTGGTACCATTATCACAGCCAATACCATATTTTGTGCCAATATAATCCGAATAAGCCCGTTCAAAATCCTTTCCTTTCTGACCTAAGATCAATGTCCCCGACTCAAACACATCAGTGACAGCCTTCAGAATTTCATCTTTGGTCCCCTTATACTCCTCAAGGTAAGCCCATACAGAAATTTGATGACTCATATCAGATGATTTTCTTTCAAATATGCCATGTAGGCATCCATTGAACGAAGATAACGACTCATATCGTAATGCGTACTTGCCAGTACAAGACAAACCGTTTCAGGTGTAAACTCATACATATTGGTGAAATACAGGCGTGGAATATAAAGGCCTTTCGTACAATCATCCATAAGATACTCTTCTGTCTCCTTCCCGTTAAAGAGTTTCACCTTCAGTTTGCCATGAATGGGGATCAGCACTTGGTCAGTATCAATCAGTGCATGACCACCTCTATCAGCAGAAACATGGTACAGATAGAATATCCGTTTAATCTCAAATGGAATATCCTGTGCGCCCTCGACTGCCGTCAGAAATCCACGAGGATCTTCAATAGTTTTTAAATCGATAAGATGTGAATGCATAAAATTTCTCTTTCGCCTCAATGATAGTGGTTTATCTCCTTACTAACTCGTAAAGCTTATAAACATATCGCAAACTCAACAAGAACACATTCGAGTAGATGCCATTTGCCTTCAGGGCTCTCAAATGATCTTTCATGATCTGAGTCCTACTGGAAAGTCCTGCAGTGGAAGCACCACCCGTTCGCATGGTCACGAAGTCTTTAGGGATATACTTAGTCCTAATGTTTCCTACATAGATGATACGCAGAAGATTCTCAAAATCTGCCGCAACCTTATAGGACGTATCAAAGGAGCCATACTTCTCATAGACAGCCTTCTTACAATAGAAAGACGGATGGGCAGGCATCAGTCCAAAACGCATGAAGGAGCGTCGGAATATAGCCGAGGAATAATAACGGACACACTTTGACAGGTCATCATCGTTCACGAAATGAATATCACCATACGTTGCGTCAATATCATTGTTCGCAAATGCATCAGCAATCACCTGGAGGGCATCAGCAGACGTATAGAAATCATCAGAATTCAGAATCCCAATCACATCTCCCGTTGCCATCTGAATACCCTTATTCATCGCATCATAGATTCCTTGGTCTGGTTCAGAGATGACCTTTAACCTGTCACCAAACTTTGGCGCATAGGCCTTGACAATTTCCAAGGTATCATCCTTTGAGCCACCATCCTTGACAATATACTCATAGTCCGTATAAGACTGTCGCAATACACTTTCAATCGTATCACGAAGCGTCTTACCACTATTGTATGTCGCTGTAATGATGGAAATCTTCATTTACTGCTTCAAAAGGCTATTATATAAATCCAAATATTCCTGATAGCGGTCGTTCTTATTAAACAGTGCGACAGCTCGTTGTCGACATAGTCTACGCCTTTCTTCCAAATTAGGATCATTACACAATTTTCGAATTCCTTCAGCCAAGCTATTCACTTCACCTGTATCTACAACAAGCCCTGTCTGCTCATCTATCGCCTCTGGGCTTCCCCCTGTACGATAAGTTAGCACCGGCGTTCCACAAGCTAACGCTTCAAGATTTGTCGTCGGAAAATTATCCTCATAAGTCGGGTTGACAAAAACATCTGCTGCAGAATAGTAGGCAGCCAACTCTTCAGCACTATTGGTACGTGATACACCTATTATATTCTCAGGCAGTTGTCCTGTTTGTTTTTCTGTAAGACCGACAATAACGATCTGATAGTTATTATCTAAAACAGTCCGCAACTTATAAAAATCTTCGAGACCTTTTCTTTTTTCCCACACACTTGAAACACCCAGAACAATTTTCTTCTCTTGGGGAAGTCCTAGATCCTTAGGGAGAACTGGTTTGAACACATCCAGATCGATTCCGTTGTGTATCATCTTAACTGGAATACTCTTCAAAATTGACTGTGGGACTATGCTTGCCAACCATGCTGAGACAGGTACCAGAGTCATGTTCCTGACAGAACAGAAGGCTGCCTGTTTCAGTTTAAAGTTTCTCTCACTTCTATTAAATAATACCGACTTAGGGTAAGCCGATTTAAAGTTACAGTCTCGACAACCTTCCTTCCATTTTTCACATTGTGCATAGGTAAAATACGCGCAATGACCTGTCATAGTCCAACAATCATGTAATGTCCATACAACTGGCGTTCCTTTTTGAGACAAATATTCAAACAACAAAGGATAATTCAAATAGTATCCATGAATATTGTGAAGATGAATCATATCTGGATTAATCCTCTCTATCTGCTGCAATAAATCTTTTGTGGCCCTCTTTGAAGCTAACCCATGGTTGTCGAAAAGACGTGATTGAAGTCCATGAAAACGCTCATCCCACATACTGCCAATTCTGATCAACTTAGAAGCAGATGGATTAGCATATCTTCCATAGGCTATATAACTATCCCAGCCTTGAGACATTGCGACTTGCCCAATCTCCTCTGCTATTCGACCATGAGAGCCCCAATTGGCCGTTATATTTATCTGCAAAAGTCTAATCATTTCCAATAAGCCTTAAAAACATGATGGGAAACACGTTTCTCGACTGGTGGCAACTGCATATAGTCACCATATGCTGCAGTCAGATACTTATCAAATTCCTTTATGGACATTACAAGAACGTCTTCAAAAGGCAACTCTATATACTCATCAAAGAAACAGGAGGGTATCACTTCCTCTATACGACTATCTGCAGGGGCAACAATTCCCATAAAAGAGGTCTTCTCCCCCTGGAATCTAATCGCCATCTCTGACATCCTATGAGCTAAGTACTGCCTACTGACAAATGAGAGAAGCATATGACTCATCAACAATACAAGATTTTTCAAGAGGGAGCGTCCTTTAGCCACTCTGACAGTTTTCAGGTTAAATAAGATGTTCAAGACTGACTTTTTCCTATAAAAGATTTTTCGTTCTGACATACCGTCAGGCACATTATCAACAGGAAAAACATCAATATAGACACCATAAGCAGATCCTCCCTCCACATTCTCATCCATTATTGTCCGGGTATCTTCTACCTTGGCATATGAAAGACCATAATCTGGATTTACAGACATATCCACAATTCTGTATGTTTTGTTTCCATAGGTCTTCACAAACCTATCATAATCTGTCCTGGGCATCATCAAATCGACATCATCATCCCATGGTATATACCCCTGATGACGGACTGCACCAAGCAAGGTGCCATATGCCAAAGAATAATTAATATCATGTTCCATACAAAAAGTATGAAGATCCTTCAGCATATCGAGTTGTATCCGCTTTATCTCGTCTGGTCTTATTTCTTTCATCAAGATTGTTCTTCCATCTAATTTCCCAAACTATAGTAACTGGGCTACAGACATCGGGCCTTCTGCATAATTAATCATATCACCTTTCAGATATGACTCACAGAATTCATACAACCTCTTTGCTGCTGTTTGGGGAGACCACAGAGTAGAAATACTTTGATAGGCCTGCTTAGCCATTTGCTGACAATCATCTGGATGATCAAGAAGATATTTCATATTCTCAACCAATGCATCTAGATTTTCCGACTCAAAAAGCAAGCCATTCTTCTTATTGTCAATCAAATAGGGAGCCGCTCCTACCATATTTGAAACAACTGGGCAACATCCTTGTCCCATGGCTTCATTGAGCACGACACCCCAACCCTCATTTCGATCCGAAGTGAAGAGAAATACTTGGCTCCTGGCCATCTCCTCCATGACATTCCGATTGGGAATACTCCCTAATAAATGTACATGATCAAACAGATGCTTCTGCCTAATCATAAAATCTATTTTGTCCTGTAATTCACCAGAACCAATCATGTTGACTTCAAAATCATATCCGAGTTTGACGAGTTGTTCTGCCATTCTGACAACCAGTTCAGGATGTTTCCAATCAAGGAAACGGGCACACCACACGATTCTAAGACGTTTTTCGGCATACTTCGCATCCATGAACTTTTCAATATCACTTATCTCTTGTGTTCGCGGGAAGTACCCATATTTGTAACATCTACCCACGAATGCCCTTTGTACATACATGTCTTTTGCCGTGAAAGCACTTGCACAAAGTTTAAAGAAAGGCTTATCATAAAAAAACAGATGATAATACAACTGCATCTTGATATTCGTTGGAGAAAACAGGTTAATCCAACCCTTTTTCAAGGATCGCTCTGCATATTCAAGTGTTAGTTTGCCCTTCATCAACCGCTCTTTCTCGTATTCAACCACAAAACTGCCCCCACCTGCAATCAGTACATCAGCCTTCGCACAATAATCCAATGCCTTTGTCTTCATCTCTGGATCTGCCCACACCCTCATAATATATGGACGTTCAAGAACGCTATACCCTAATTTCTTGCGCATATCAGACATCTCCTCTGTTTCAACAAAGAGGAAATGTCCATCTGACAGTTGATACAATTCATCACAGATTGCCACCTGATGATGGTTAAAATAGTTTGAAACAAAGACAATTCTCATTGATTATCCTCTTTCCGAACAAGTCTGATTCATTGCTGAAATCTTAGACACTACATAAATATCAAAGAGAGTCGCGAAAGTATAAGCTGTACTACTCATCAAGTCTCCTCTAAGAACAAATAGAAGAGAACTGATCAACAGCAAATAATAGGGAGTTATCCGGGAAGACCTATGCCTGCTCTCCCAGTACATTGAATCAAAATAAGCACAGAACCAAGCAAGGAAGAATACAAACGCCAAAATACCGATATAACCGAAGTTTATATATCCCTCTGCAAAAAAAGGCATTGAGATGTTTGTAAAATCACTGTATTGTTCCGCTACAAAATGTCCACTGCCTATAGGCTTTGATTCCCATAAGGAACGAGGAAGCCAAAACAGGAAGACTCCCAACAACTGACGTCCCCATGTGACAACATCCAACTTCAATAGTATCATGAAATTCTGCGAGGCATCAAAATGCATTTCGTTCATAAAGTCAAAAGAAAGACCGACAGATGAGAAATCACCCTTCCAATGCCGAAAATTCTCCAAGAAAGGGAATATCACCAACAGTCCCAGAAGCATTGTTAACACAAAGACATTCTTTCGTTCCATAAACCTAAACAACAGAAAAAGGACTGGCATCCAATACATGGCTGTGGCATTTCTCGCCAAGGCAGTTGGGAACAAAGTTATCAACATTGTTAGAAATAAGACAACTCGGATGGTCTTTGAATGTTTGAGATGAACAGCCCATATCAAACACGCAAATGACAAGGCCCTAATGACTTTATCAAATAACAATAAGCCCACGTTTCCACCTCCCAGATTCTGCATCTCAATCTCACCTGTATCCGACAATCCACGGACAAACATCAGAGGTATTGCATTACGGTAATAAAAAATGGTACATGCCAAAGAAAAGAAAGCTAATAGAAGTAAACGTTTTGAACTGAGAACCATGTTTCGTGTGTCAGTCACAGGGGAAGCCTTTTTAAAAAGAGGGTATAAGAAGTTGTAACAGACCAATATACACAAAACAAGAAATTGGAATCTTTCATATGCGCCAGCGTCATCCGCCAAGGTCGTCAGTGGAAATGTGGTCGTATTCGTTCTCGTCGAATATTGGACAGCATTCGCTATGACAAAGAAAAAGAGAACAAAAAGATTAACGACTTTATGAAGACTATATGGTCTGTCCTGATATGTAAACAGGAAAAATGTGGCAATTCCTGCATTTAATACAGCAAGAAAGCGATACAAGTTGCTTACGCCTGTTATATTCCATACAACAGCAATAACAAACGATAAGAACAAGAATATAACAAGATACTGTCTTAACATCTGACTTGCATACGGTTACGCCGGCACAACACCTATTAAATCCTTTAATGCCTGCACAGAAGATGCGAAAGAGTTTTGGTTATAATAGAAAGCGTTTAACCTCTTTGAGAAATCTTTGTCTGTTTCCAGTTCCTTCAATACCCCTTTTATCTGTTTCCCAAATTCCTCTGCAGAATCAAAAGGGAACAAGAAGCCTTCATTTATAAAATCATCATACCCTCGCGCAGATACTCGATGAGCAATAACAGGAAGTCCATGTCTCAATCCATCCGTGATTCTGACCTTGATCCCACTTCCCAATCTTGTCGGACAAAGGAACACATCAGCTCTCATTATAACTTCATCCATCTGGGGAGGATTTGCAATCAACTCTATATTGGCATATTTCTCCAATAGTTTCACCATTTGCATAGACGGATTCTTGCCTGCAATAATCACATGACATGACAGTGGTAACTTCTCATATAACTCCCTAACAAAATAGGTTATACCATCAATGTTCTGGGGATTATCAAGACTTCCTGTTATGATAAGGGTGAAAGTGGAACAACTGTTCGTGACATGTGGCTTCCTCCTGATATCTTCTGAAGTCTCAAAGATATATCTTACAAGAGACATCCCATTTGACATTCCATAAGATGAGTAAAACTGAGATTGATCTTCTTGCGTCAAAAAGATATTATAATCACATCTCTTATACGCCGTCCTCTCATTTCTTTTAACATGTCCAAGGAAGAGGCAACGCAAGAGCAGGCCATTATTATCACGAAAATAATCTCTCTCATAATTATGATGAATAACAACCGACTTTGTCCCGAGTTTTCTTGCATAGTCAACCAAAGAACCAGCTATACAGTTATGATCAAAAATACAGAAATCATAACATCTCCTTTGCAAATAATATTTTCCAACGTCCTGGTATCGATGCATAATGCCAGTGAACATACTACACAATCGGGAGGCACGTGTTCTTTTCCTAACACCAATAAAGTGGCAACAAGCCTTTAATTCCTGGGGGATTTTTTCCAGCAATTCTTCCGCCACCAACACATCAAAATCATATCCTTGATATACTTGAAGAAAAGCATAAAAGAAATTGCGAGATGCGGTTGCACCTCCCCCAATTCCAAAAGGATCATGCTTAAAGATGTATAAAACCCTCGGTTTATTCATTTAACACCAATCTCTGAGTCAGCTTCGGTACTTATTATAGATTGCAGACAGCAAACCAAAGACAACAATCCTTAATGACAAACCTGGCTGTTTCCTTTTAAATAGCCACATGAAGAAATGCATGGGATGCTCTTTGATATCACCACTTATCAATCGCATCCTTTTCTTAAAAAACACACGATTGAACATCTCATCCAATTTCAATGCAAACAAATCATCAATAGGTTTACTATACAGGCTTTTCATGTTTGATCTGTACCATTCCATCTCTAAGGAAATCGCTTTTAACTTTAGTTCCACACTGCCTGATGAGGAAATAGTAATAGCACTTGATCTATATCTGAATACCGCTGGCAAGGTATTGGCAATTCCTTTCTTTCCTGAGGCTCTTATCGCAGAGATATCATCTGAAGCCCATGCCAACGGAAGTTTATAGAAACCTCCCAATTCAAGAAGTACAGATCTTCTGAATAAGAAATCGCCAATATATTGACTTCTTCCCAGCCAACGATAGTAAATCAAGGAATAAGTTGTTTCGTATTCCGGACGCCCCTCCTGAAGATCTATGACCTTACCATCTTCATCAATGATCTCAGTCATCCCATGAAACACATCAAGACCGGGATATTTTTCTATCAAGCTCAGGTATTCTACGAGACAATTCGGACATAACATATCGTCATCACCCATACAGATGACATAGTCGCCCTTAGCATAATCCAAGCATTTATTCCAATTATCGACCACATCGATAGCACCAAAATTACGCTCGTTCCTGTAATAACGGATTCGCGAATCCTCAAATCCTTCGACTATTGCTTTCAGATTCTCAGGAGAACAATCATCTACAATGACCAATTCCCAGTTATCATAGGATTGGCAAAGAACTGAAGATATTGCCATCTCCAGAAAACGGCCTTTATATGCAGGGATTAAAATAGAAAAAGAAACTTCCGAACTATTCTCCATCATTGACTGATAAAATCACCTTATCTCATCATAAAATTTCACACTTACATGATGCGTTTCAATTTCATTGTCCTCTGGAATGCGACGCCAGTTTCCATAAGACTCTGTTAAATACGTGTCGGTATCGTTCGGTGCATTAAACGCTTTTCCTTCGAACTCAATTCTTTTAAGGGGGAATATTGGTGCGATTAGATGTTTGTCTGCAAAAGAAGTTCCATAGGAATAGGTATAATACTTTTTGTCTGAAAGCAATACCCCCAAAGCATCAAAGACCTTAAACAAACAATTATACAAGATGTTATACCAAAATGTACTGGAAAATTTAAGAAACTTCGAAAAACGATACTTCAGTAACGGTTTAGTTATCAATCTTCTTTCAAGAAACGAAGCGCCTCTTTTTAGAATTGGAATATTATGATCCTTTACCATAAACACATCAACTTGCAAACCGCGGTACTTACGGGCTTGATGCAAATGGCTGTCTTGTATATATTCACTTTTTCTATCCCTCAAAACAAGCCATGGGCCAAAGAATCCTGGATCTGTATCCCTGCATTGTAGGACGAGCTCACCATCATTGTATGTTCCAAGCATGAGGTCTTTAAAACGTTTTGCATCCTTTACAGGCATACAAATATCAACATCATCATCCCATGGGATAAATCCTCCATGTCGTACAGCCCCCAATAAGGTTCCTGCATCCAGCCAATATGTAATCTGGTTTTCCTGGCAAATAGTATCAATAAAACAAAGCATCTCCAACATCCGGCACTGCGCCTTCCTGAGCATAGAACCGTCTGGATTATAACGATCTCTCAATTGATATTGTATTTTCTCATCTATCATAAGGAAACTTATTGATTACGAGTTAAATGCGAGAAAGGATGTTTAATAAAAAACAACGTTTTCCACAATAGCCTAACACTTTTATATCTCAAACAATAATTATTTTCGAATTGTTTTACAAACAAACGTTTGAGCCTTCTGTAGTTTTTACGTAGAGGAACAATCTCTTTGGGTTGGGGCTGTAAAGGCATATATCTTATGGGCTGTCCGCTCACACAATCATCAATCATATCCATAATCATTGATGCAGTTTTCCCTATATTACTAAATGACCTTCTTGAAAAACGCATCGATTCTTGTTGATAAGAATCATAATGATCAATAATGTCCTTCACACAATCTGTCAGTTTCTCTTTCAAGGTCATAATGACAAAATCATAATCACACTTCGGGAATCTGCTCGGAGAAGTATCAGGTATCAGCCAATTTGAGACAGATACCGCCGGTATTCCCATCATCACAGCCTCACACATGGTCGAAGATTCCTCGGAAACCAAAACATCCGAAACTGCAATGGCTTCAAATATGTTCGTCTTGGGGTCCAAGATAACCACATTCGGCATCCCATGATGCAATTTATACATGTCTTCTATATTCTGTATAATCTGAGGATAGTCATTAGACCACGCTGCCTGCTTAATTAAGATATTCACATCGAGTTTTTGCATCGCTTTTACAAAATCATCCTGTTTCCCGTCATTCTCCCATGCCGGCGCATATAAGATGGTCCGTTTGTTTATATCAATATGATGTTCCTGGCAGAACTTTTCTTTAGACAATGCATCCTGAAGTTCTTTTATCACATCAGCTTTGGGCCAGCCTATTTCGAACATTCCCTTCCTTGGACGCGAATAATACCATTGAGAACATTGATTCCAATTGTTTACCCACTGCTTACTCGGCAGAATACCTAAATCATACTTATTCCAAGGTTCATAATACCACAGATCCGGCCAATTACTATAGGCCTGAATAATGTCATGCAGCATAATAACAGAGAATTTACTATACTGCGGAAAATTCGTATGCTGACAATAAAAGCCTATTTCACATTTTTCGAATTTATTATCTGTCAATTTTGTCAGATATCCTCTTTTCTGAGCTTCCTTTACAATGGGCTGATACATATTATAATCAGCACGATCCAAGTATATGAATGTTATATCTTTTTTAAGCATTATCTTTGAGTTTAAAAATACGGATCACACTTCCTAATTTATTCATGATGAAAACAACAGTCAAGATCAGTAAGATATAGCGATAAATCCATGAGAAGTTATATAGTAACAAGCCAAAAATCATCACGAGGAAAAGTCCCAAACAACTTAACCAAATAAACCTTATATCATAATACAACTGACCATTTAATTCCTTTTTACATATCTTCATCATGAACATAAAATGCATGAGCATAAATACAGTATAACATATCAGAGAAGTGTATCCTGCAGATATAAAGCCGAAACGTGGTAACAGTAATAAATTCAAGCCAATACTCAAACACGCACCAACAGTTGTGGCAAATGCTACATTTTTGGTCCTGTTATAATAAAAAGCCACATTTACGAATAGACCATAACAAAAGCTTATATATGTTCCCAATGCAATTGGCGGTATAATCCATTTTGCATCATCATATTCTTCTGTACCTATTATAAGAACGATTTCCGGCGTTGTCAGAATCAATAAGAAAATAATACAACCTATCAGGACGCACAATTCATTAGATGCCTTTTTAACTCCTACAAAGTTCTGTCGTTTATATTGTTCATAGAGCCAAGGCACCAAAGAACCGTTAATTGCCGACGTAACTACTGACATAATGACAGAAATCTGAGATGCAAGGCCATATATACCGGCCTTGTCTTTTCCACAGATATTTCCTATCAAAATCCTATCAACCTGGGCTAATGCTATCAAAGACAAATAGTGGGGGATGAGTGGAATATTATAATTCAAGGCATGGATCCAATATGAATAATGAAAGAAACATTTTCCCTTTACAAACTGATAAACATAAAAGAAGAGGCCGAATACAGAGTCTGATATCAGGATACCCCATATCATACCATTAGCCCTCAGATCAGTGTTAACCAACAATATGATACATAATAATGGAGTTACTATAGATTTCAGAATCGTCAAACTCACCATTTGCCGATATTTGTTCTCAACCCTTTGCCGAACAGACCAGAATGTGACTGCTGGCGAAGTGAAAAAACTAATAAAAAGCAAATAGGAGGTGATATCATCCATTGCAAAGAGTTCATTCCATCTATCACCAAGTATGATATATAGTAAGAACCAGAAAAACGTCAGGACAGTTGTAAGCCCCTGCATACTCGAGGTGTATCTGTCCCGATCCTCTGGATAATCGACCATTGCTTTGGTATAAACACCACAATAGAGATTGAGAGTAGCAAATATCATAAAGATAGCCTGCCAAGAAAAGAAAATGGCCACTTGGCCATATTCCGCACTTGACAAGAATCTGACATAGAAAGGAACAACAAAAAATGATATGCCTTTCTGTAATATATTACTTACCAGATACCAGAGTGAAGCCTTTTTCGGTACAGAAAGGTTCTTATATTGAGTTATGATATTCATTGCTACTGATTATACAAATGTCTCTGAATAAAATCATAAATATGTTGGCAAGACTGGGAGGATTCGTAGCTCAGATAAAAGTTCTTCCTTTTTTCCCTTAATAATCTATCCTTCTGAGGGTTTTCTATGTTATTACCAATTGTATCAACTAATTGTTCCAAATTCTCAGCCACATCTCCACATGCCACATCTTCCTTTTTATAATATAAGCCTCGGTCATCATTCTCATAATAATGATAATCATACAAGAAATGGACGATAGGCTTGTCTAAAAGCAAATAGTCAAAGAAGCATGACGAATAATCCGTAATCAACATATCTGATGCTGCCAACAACTCTTGTGAGATATAATCATTATCAATACCAAATATACGTTTATTGCCTATTTCAGACTGTCTTTCCTGTTTTTCTGAAGACACAAAATGTTTCTTTTCTAAGATAATGGCATTATAACGGTCTAACAACTCCTCAAGTTTTTGGTTGTCAACGTTATTAAATGAAAAAACGTCTTCAACATGATCTCTGAAAGTGGGCATATATACTATACAAAAGTAAGGTTCCGTTAATGTCACATGATAATGAGCCTTCAAATAAGCATTCAATTTGATTCGACATTGCTTCACTAACTCCTTATCATAAAACAACATATTTCGAGGATAACCCGCCTTGATGATGTGCTTATCACTACAGAAATAGGCTTTATGAAGGATTCTGGCAAATTCATCTGACAATGCCAAATAGAATTTAGATCCATAAAAGCCATATTGCATCCTCATTTTAAGCATCGTCTTCCAATTGAGAGATTTCAACGCATCAATTCCAATTTTCTTCCAAGGAACACCATGCCACAAGTTAACGACCATCGCTCCACTATAATACAGCACAGGTTTCTGGGTAATATCACTCATTCCTTGAATATATAGTACGACACCTGCTCTTTTTAAAATTGATTTTGCGCTTAACGTGTCTTTCTCAACACGAACAACGTTCTTGCTTAATGCAGACAAATCTGCGTCTTTTAAGGCTATCCAATACAATTGAAGTTCCGGGTGATTTTGCGACAGATAATTAGCCAGATAAAGACAATTATCGCAACATCTCTTTCCGAACCACTCCCCGAAAACCCAAATATTCTTATCTCTTCTTTGAAAAGAATAATAGATCTTCGAACTAAGAGACAAGGTGTTTTCTTTCAACGTCTTAAATAAAGAAGAAACGATAGGCATATCCAAATTCTATTTTTACTTTCCCTTTACACGTCCACTTTTTATCTTATAATCATAACTATGAAGTCCCTCGGCACGGAAGTCCTTATAATAATTGGCGAGCACAGTTTTATAGACAGCATCATAATCAGGAATGAACAAGTCGTCCTTTTGTTCCAAATGGTTAATGATTTCTGTAGCCAAAGGGGTTATCTGCGCCAGATCCGTCTGGCCTTGATTAAAACTCGTCCCTTTGATGGACCCAGGAGAGACATTGAGGATCCTGTTTGTAGAACCTGCTTTATATAGCTCTACATTCACACTCTCTATAAAGATCTTAAGTGCAGCCTTTGTAGCCCCATAAAGTGAGAAAAAGGGTGATGACATAAAACCTGCAATACTGACCATCACACCACAATAGAAATCCTTGTCACCAAGAAGTCTATCATAGAAATGCTTGATGACACGGATGACAGCAATAGTATTAACGTTAAAATAAGCAGAAATAAGTTCCTCTGATATATCATCAAACAAAGCCAAATGCCCAAAACCTGCCGTAATCATTAAACCGTCAATATCCGTAAACTGATCAAAAATAGAGTAATCTGAATGAGTCAGGTCAAACTGAAAACTCGTTATCTTGTCTTCCTGATATTCTGTCATCAAAGTGGCTTTATCCACAATATAAACCCGCTCTATTTCATCCCTTGATGCAAGGATTTTTGCAATAGAGAGGCCTATACCATTAGCACCACCAACAATTAGCACCCGTTTCATTTCTATATCTTTACCAATTGTTTACCATCCCCGAATTGTTGCATGATCTCTGCCATCGCAATACTTTCTCCTTTATGAAGTCTTGCTGTGTTCTGCCTATGATTGACAATACAAGAAATAAACTCTTGTATCTCATAACGTAAACCTGCACCATCCCATTTATAGAAGAATTTCTTATTCTGGTTCTGATCCTCGTAACGAAGTTCAAAATAGTCGGTCTTCCACCAAGGTGCCGGAACATAAGCATAACCTTTTGTACCAGAGATAATCAGATTACCTTCTGTCTTGACACCAAGCCCGACTTTAAAAGAACAGACTGCATTCTTGTAACGAAGTACTCCCTTGGTGTACATATCCACACCGCCCTTCATACGAGCGTAAAAGACCAAGTCTTCATAATTGGTACCACACAATTTCAATATGGGTAACAAGGGATAGCTACCAAGCTCATACATGGAGCCACCAGCCTGGTCAGGATCAAATTCCCGGAGCGTCATATCATCATCCCAGAGCTTTGAGAGCGAAGCCTCAACATCAACCACCTCACCTATTACACCCGACTTTATCATCACAATCAGGTGATTAAATGCAGGACAATGAGCAGTCTTATTCGCCTCCATCAAGAACACGCCTTTGCTCTTTGCTAAGTCATAAACTTCAACAGCCCTTTTTCCTTTTAGTACCAACGGAGTTTCACAAAGAACGTGCTTACCCTCAGCAATACTCTGTTTGATATACTCATAGTGAGTCATATGCGGTGTGGCTATATAAACTGCATCAACAGATTTATAAAAATCTTCCAGATGATCATAGGCTTGAATGTCAGGAGACAAATGGCTCAATGACGCTGCCGCATCAGGATTGACATCATATGCTGCTACGACTTTTACACCACTCACAGCATCTGCCTCAGCAGGAAAGCGTCTTGCTACACGACCACATCCGATGATACCAATACGCACATCTGTCGTTGATTCGTCACGAAGCATGGAAGAGCTGATACCCTCCGTACGAGGCAGATATACGACCTGACAATACTCCTTGAGATAGTCGAACTTGCCCTCCCAGTCTGAGCCTATCGCAAAGATATCCACATCATATTTCTGGATATCGTCAATCTTCTGACCTACATAGTCTTCAATAATGATCTGATCAGCAAAGCCAGTTGCTTTCACGGCCTCAACACGCTCAAGCACATTGTTACGTACATTCAACTTTCCTCTTTCACGGTCAAAACTATCATTTGTAACGCCAACAATGAGGTAGTCGCCTAATTCTTTGGCCCTTCGAAGGAGGTTAATATGACCTTGATGAAGCAGGTCGTATGTTCCGTATGTAATGACTCTTTTCATTTATTCAAAACTGAGACTATATGATCTTCTGCATACTTCAAATCATCCTCATCATCAATCTCATACCATTTGACATCTGATGAGTTATGCACATAGACAGGACTGAGGTGCTGGGACATCCAAAGCAACTGATACTCATACCCAAGTTTGGGTTTGTCTGTCACAATCTTCTCGTATTCTGCACATAGTTGATGATAGAACGTTGATGACAGTTTATGAATTCCAACCAACTCGCCTTTTGCCTTGATTTCATCTTGATTGGTGGAGCATCTGGTCAATGTTCCGTTTTCATCATACTCCACATAATATTGATCTTGGAACTTGGTAACTGGCGTAATCAACATGATATCATGATGTTCATTCTCCTGAAGTTCCGTAATCGCATTCTTACTATAGATAATATCCGACTCTAAAAGGATGAAATCGTCATCACCTATCGCCTCACGACAGTTCCACAGCGTGTACATGCTGTTGGTCTCGGCATAACGGGGACTGAACACACATTCGATCTGCGGATACTGTTTCTTCAGGGCTTCATAAGCCTCCTTCTTATACCCAGTACCAATAATAATACGCTTAATACCACAGGCAATCAAGGTTTCAATAGAGCGAATGACCATTGACTGACCACCCACTTCGATAAAACCTTTAGGCATCGTCTCAGTCATTTTACCGAAACGACTACCCAAGCCTGCTGCCATTATAACTGCTGTTGTCACCATACTATTGATATTGCGCTGGGATTTGAATATCGTTGGCTACCATTGCCTCTTTCAACACCACGAAGAAATCCTTGATATCATCAGGCGTGATCGTGCCTAATGCACACAGACGGAAAGTATTGGTCGTACTGATTTTACCTGGGTAAATGGTATAACCACGCTCATAACAGTAGTCGTGGATCTTCTCAAACGTAAAGTTGGGATCATCCGGATAAAGCACGGAAACTACCAAGCCAGACTCAATCTTCGGATCAATAACCGTCTTGAAACCAAGTTCTTCCACCCCCTGATGGATTGCTTCATAAACTGCACGATGACGGGCAAATTTTGCCGCCTCACCTACCTCGAAATATTCCTTCAAAGCCTGAATTGTGGCATAGATCGTCTGAACGGGAGGCGTAAAGTGCATCTCACCTGTCTTCTCAAAATACTCGTACTGGAGATAGAGGTTACAATAGTAAGAGCGAGTGGGATAGTTCTTAGATGCCTTGATGATATCAGTCTTTCCGATAATAAAACTCAGACCTGACATCGCCATCAGTCCTTTCTGGGCAGAAGCCATACAGAAGTCCACGTTATCCTTCACCACATCCAGTGGGATCATACCTAAGGTAGAGGTGGTGTCACTCACAAAGATCGCCCCATATTGATGTGCCAAAGCACCAATCTCACGAATGGGATTCAACACGCCAGTACCGGTCTCGTGATGACAGCAATAGACAACAGCCACATCCGGATTCTCTTTCAACGTCTTCTCTACCTCTGCCAAATTGGGTTGCTCATAGACAGAAGACTTCAAGTTAATATGAGGGATATGATACATCTCACATACCTCCACGGCACGGGTATTGTATGCGCCATTGTTTACGACGAGAATCTTCTTACACTCAGGCACCAGGGAGTTGATACAAATATCGATGTTGATGGTACCTGATCCACAGAAAAGCACTGAGGTATATTCCGGTTCTGGGGCATGTACCACCTTACACAAATCACTACGCAGGCCTTTCATCAAACCTGCAAATTCCTTTTCACGGGGACAAATATCAGGTACCACCTGCGCATATTTGACGGTATCTGTAGTGGTTGCCGGACCTGGGTTCAGCAAGACGTTTCTTTTAATTGGTTCCATCTTTATTACTTCTTTAAGAATTCCATTAATGCTTCTTTATTCTGAATCGGTGTGGTGGTGGGACGCCCTAAGTCTTTGCGATTGCCCTTCTTGACTTTTACTTCCAAAAATACTGGTCCATCTCCAAGATCAGAAAGCTGTTGTTGTAAGCCCTCCTTGTTATCAACAGAGAGAACCTGATTATAACCAACTGCTTTTGCTACAGCGGGCAGATCGATCTTCAGACCAACTGTAGGCTGACCGCCTACAGAATCATGAGCACCATTATTGAACACGACATGGATATAGTTCTTCGGCGCCTTGTTGGCTACGATAGCCATAGAGCCCATGTGCATGATGCTGGCGCCATCACCATCGAAGCACCAAACTTTACGATCCTTCTTGGCTAAAGCGATTCCAAGAGCTATCTGAGAAGCATGCCCCATGGAACCGACAGTCAGAAAATCACGCTCATGTCCCTGATTCACCGCTGTGCGATACTCGAAGAGTTCACGACTGATCATTCCTGTGGTTGAGACAATGGCATCTTCTTCGCCAAGGGCGGCCGCAACCATCTGGATCGCCTCTTCACGTGACAATGTCAAATCATTCTTCTCTACGTTCTGAAGGGTATAGGCATCGAAGGTATCCTTCTCAATCACCAATGCATAACATTGCTTGGTAGCCTGCATATAGTCAACAGCCTTTTTGATCTGGACTTCAGCCTTATCTTCTTCTTTAGAAAGCACCGTATAATCGATGCCCATCACATTGAGCAAGCCAGTTGTCACCTTACCCTGTTTCACATGCTGGGGTTCATCATGCACACCTGGTTTGCCACGCCAACCGATCACCAATAGCACTGGGATATTATACACATCTGGATCAGTCAGGGATGCCAAAGGGTTGATAATATTACCTTCACCAGAGTTCTGCATATAGACCACCGGTATTTGACCAGTAGCCAGATAATGACCTGCTGCCAATCCCATCGCACCACCCTCATTGGCAGCAATGATATTATGGGCAGCATCTGCATGATCCGTGATATAAGCACAAAGATTCTTCAACAGAGAATCAGGTACACCAGCATAGAAATTAATACTATGACTGGCTAATGTATCATAAAAGAATTTTGGAGAAATCATATTTTAATTTTTACTTTTTTTACCTTTTCACCCTTCTACTTCTTCATGGTTCCTGGAATCAGATTCAGAATCTGTTTGATAGGCATGCAGTACTTTTCTGACGCCTCCAGACTACGAGAGGTTTCCAAAATCGTCTCTGCACACTTGACCATAGCAGGATAAGCACTGCGTAACATGTGATTGGCATAAATCACGATATTGATACCCCACGCTGCCAGTTCTTCTTCTGTGAACTGGTTGTAAGTGGTCGGTACTGCCACAATAGGCGTATGAGGATCCTTCTCACGGAAACGCTGACAGAATTCCTTGATATCCTCGCCACTCTTATTCTTGGAGTGGATCATCACACCATCGGCACCAGCTGCCACATATGCATGGCAACGTTCCAAAGCATCATCAACCGGTTTACCGGCAATCAAAGACTCACAACGGGAGATAATCATAAAATCACGTGTGATCTGGGCATCTTTACCAGCCTTAATCTTATTACAAAAACCTTCGATGGTATCCTGTGTCTGGATGGCATCCGTGCCAAAGAGAGAGTTCTGTTTCAAACCGACCTTGTCTTCGATGATCACGGCAGAGATACCCAAACGTTCCAACGTGCGAACCGTAAACACAAAATGTTCCAGTTTGCCACCAGTATCGCCATCATAGATGACAGGTTTGGTGGTCACCTCCAGGGTATCATTCAGGTCATGCAGACGCGTGGTCAAGTCAACTGCCTCGATATCAGGTTTACCCTTTGAAGTGGAGTCTGTCAGTGAAGAGGCCCACATACCATCAAACTCACGATGCTGACCATTCACCTCTACGGAAGTATGCTCGGCAATCAGACCTGTCAGTCCATTATGGGACTCTAGAATACGGACAATAGGTTTGGCTGAAATCAATCTACGAAGAGAAGACAAACGAGCCTGAGGTGTGACACCCAAAGAATCCATTTCTTCCTTCAGGCCTGATGCCGATATTCCCTTTGTATAGGGAATTTCGATGACCTCGCCCCCAAGTTTCTCCATCACCTTAAATACCTCGTCACGGATATATTTGTCCGGGCCCTGTAACCAGTCATCGCCATGGATGATATAGTCTGGCTTATACTTCAAAAGATTGGGAACATAGCTCCATTCATCCTGTGGAACGATTGAGGAAACACCTTTGATGTTCTCAATCACATTTTTACGCTGCTCATAGGTCAGATAGGGCAAACGCTTATGCGTCGCAATAGCCTTATCTGTAAACAAGCCAATCATCACATCACCATACTTGGTACCTTCATTGATAATGTTAATTAATCCTGGGTGCATGATATCACCAATCATGCCTAAATAAACTGTTTTTGCCATATTTTATATTTTTATCATTTCATTCGAAATTCAAACGGACTATCAAAGTCCTTCAAAAGGTTATGTTTGGTATCCTTCTCTGAGAGGATGGCTTGTTCCATCGGGATTCTCCAATCGATTCCCAATGAATCATCTAAAATGGAGATACCACCATCGGCTTCGGGATGATAGAATTCATCACACTTATATTGGAAGACAGCCGTTTCGGAGAGAACCGCAAAGCCATGGGCAAAGCCTTTGGAGATAAAGATCTGGCGATGATTTTCTTCTGTCAGTTCCACGGCCACGTGCTGACCATAGGTCGGACTCCCCTTGCGGATATCGACTGCTACGTCGAGGACTGCGCCTTTGACACAGCGCACCAGTTTGCTCTGGGTAAAAGGAGGACGCTGGAAATGCAATCCACGCATCACGCCATAGGATGACTTACTCTCATTGTCCTGGACAAAGATAACCTTTCCGACTTTCTCGTCAAACTCCCTTTGGGAGAAAGACTCGAAGAAGTAACCTCGCGCATCTTCAAACAGGCGCGGTTCAATCACAACGACACCATCAAGGGCGGTTTTAATGACTTCCATAAATATTAAGGCAAATAAAAAACTACTAACGCGTAGGCATAACAGACTTATAGCCAAAACGTTAGACTTCTTTTAATTTGAAAAATTAATCAAAAAGGGGCCTATTTTTGGAATCGATTCCCTTTTTATTCTGCAAAAGTACGATTTTTTTTTCAATTAACCATAAAATCTGCCTGAATTTAGCAGATTTTATGGTTTTATGTTAGGAGAGGCCGAGAAGCGGCTTCAATTGCTTCTCTTTGGAAAGTACATAAATTGATGTACCTAATGCTGCCAAGAAAAGACATACAAACATAATCAACGTTTTATTAGGCCCTGATGGACCTAAGGGAACTGTTGCTGACTGAATCGTCGTAAAGGAGGGTGTTGTTTCCTGAACTTTCGCTTTTGCGGCCAATACCTGGGCACTGGTAGCTGTGAAATTATTGTACTGCAACTGCATCTCATTCTCCAGATCGTTTTGTTTCTGCTGAGCTGAAAGCAACATCATATCCTGGTTTGCATCCATATACTCAGAATAAAGCAAACGGGCACGTTCGTAGTCCTTCTTTGCCTGTTTATTTAATTTTAGTGCATACTCCAAATCATAGCGCGCTTTTTTGGTACGATAGGCCGTCAGAAAATCTTGTAAACGGTTTTTTACCGAATCAGCTAACTGAGCAGCCACATAAGGATCCTGAGCCGTTACATCAATGGAAATCAAATTGGATTTCTTATCTATTTTACATTCCACATTCTTAATTGCCAAACCAGCAATACGAGCCTGTTCGCCCGTGAGTTCAAATGTATTAACCAATGTATCTTTCTGAGGCTTGGGGGCTCTTAACCCAAACCAATCTTTCCACCAAGGCTCTTTCCACTCATACTTCAGGTAATCATAATAAGACATGGTCTTTTTATCTTCCTTCCGTTTCACCTTAATAGGGAACAAAGAGGTTTTAAAGTCGACACTTTGCATCAAATCAGGATAAACAGATGGGGTTATGGCATCACCAGTTTGTGTTCCACCAATATTTACGCCAAAAGATGAAGCCAAAGAAGCCAAGCTTCCTAAACTACTACTTCCGCCGCCTGCCTCAGGTGCTAATAATATTTTACAATTATAAGTCTTTGGCAATGAAAAGGCAATGATAATAGCCAATACAAAAGCAACACCTAATGTCTTATAAAATAGTTTTTTATATCTTATAATTGTAGCCCAAACAACACCAAAGGTAATAGGTTCCGCTGGCTGCGTTGTTATTTCTTTCTGCTTTTTTTCCATTTTTATGCAAAATTTAGAAAGACTTGATCAAATTCGTCACCGTTGCAATCATGGTTACCATCGTTGCCAATGAGGTTCCGAGAGATGCTATCATCGCTATATTCTGGTTAGCCGAGCGAGTCTTATTGGGCACAATGATTTCACACCCAGGTTCAATCTTACCTTTACTGACCTTAGACACGAGGCCATTTTGATAAAGGATGTAGGCCTTAGAACGTTTAGCGCCATTACCGTAGCCACCCGCCTTGTTAATGTACCATTTATAAGATTTGCCCTGCATATAGGCGACGGTATTCGGATGCATCACGTTGCCATTGATCTTGACGGTACCTGAATACTCAGGTACGACCAAACGGTCCCCTTCACGGAGGACGACATCATAGTCGCTACCCGGGTTCGCCAAAGCCTTGTCGAGTTCGATACCCACATAATAGACGGTGTCCTGCCCCATCTTACTGGCATCCAAGCCAGAGCCACCCTGTACCTGTGCCATCTTCAGCAGATGCTCCAAGCGGAACTTCTCATCATCATTAAGCGGACGTTCAATACGGGCACCACGGACATAAGCCTTATCGGTAACACCACCTGCCATCTTAATAACATCCGAAAGACGCAGATCTTTCCTGTCCAGTGTATAGGGACCGTCAAAGAGCACCTCACCCACCACCATGATGTTACGCTGAGGCATAAATCCTGGGCTGCGACGTACCACCACCTCATCATATGGCATCAGCGTAAAGCTGCGGTCACCATCCACCAAAAGACCATCCTTCAGAGTGAAGGAGAAGTTCTGAGCTATCTCCTTGCTGTAGGTTGTAGCCTTTGGATCAATGATGCGACGATAGACATCCACACGGGCGGTGGAAGCAGCATCAGTCAAACCACCAGCTTGAATAATGAAATCCTCAATGGTCTCATTCTCTGCATAGTCATAGGTCCCAGGCACCTTGACCTCACCCATAATAGTAATCACACGGAAATTAGATTTATCCTGACGGACAGCAATGGTCAGAACATCCTCGTTCTCCAAGGGTATGTCAGCAACCGTGCCATTAAGGACACCTTCCAAATTCACAGAGATGACCCGCCAAGTACGGTCGGGTTTCATACGATGCAAGACGGCACGACCTTGGAAGGCGATCTCCGTCACACCACCCGCACTCTCTACCAAGGCACGGACCGTGGGGTTACTTCCCAAGTCATAATGGCCGGGATGGAAGACAGCGCCTTCGACCGTCACCGTATTCTCGTAACGCGCCATGATAGAATCAACCGTCACGGAGTCACCATCAGCAACTTTGAAGCCTGCCATCTCAAACTCGGGGACATTATAGGCAGAGTACCTGTCGCCTGCCACACGATTCAGACGTACGGCCCTGCGGTAAGCACCAGAAGCAAAGCCACCTGCATATTTGATCAAGGTAGCCACACTCTCGTTTTTCTTCATCTCATAGGCCATCGGACGCTTCACATAGCCTGCGATATCCACAATACAGTCGAAAGGACCAACCATGATAACATCGTTGTCTGCCAAACGGACATTACCCGTGAGTTTACCATTGAGGATATAGTCATAGAGATCGACCGACGTCACCTGACGACCACCACGGAACACTTTGATGTTACGCAACGTACCGATGCCATTCACACCGCCTGCCATATACAAGGCATGGAAAACCGTGGCAAAAGCAGAGAGGGTATAAGTACCTGGAGTAGCGACCTCACCCATGATATTCACACTGATCGTACGGGTCTGACCTACCGTCAGACGGATCTCCGAACTTTTATAACGGGTACCGAGGGTTTCTTTGATACGAGCATTGGCCTGAGCCACCGTGAGACCTCCAATATGGATCGGGCCATAGCCTGTAACCTGAATCGTACCATCGGGAGAAACCTGGAGTTGTTCAGACTTCTGAGAAGCACCATAGACATCGACAAAAACCTTATCACCAGGGCCCACCACATAATTGGTCGGGGTAGCGATATTCATATTCGGTTCAAAAGAGAGGGCTTTTTTATTGAAAATATCACGGCCAAACACCACTTTACCGTTGTATGTATTGTCGTCCAATTCTGCTTTTTTAATCTTTTCACGGGTCACATCAGTTGCAGAGGTAGCTTTCACCTGTTGAGTAAAGAGGGCGTTGCCAGCTGAGTCTGTCAGAATGGCACCATTGTTATCACGCATACGACTATCCTCTACCAAAACATCAGAATTACCGCCTGAAGATCGGGTGGATTTTCCACCATTCAGGGTCTCGTACTGAGAGCGAACGCGTTGGAGCTGCTGCATCGTGACACCTTTCTGCATCAGGCGAGTCGCAATCTGAGATTGAGACGCACCCGTCTGCATCTCACGTTGAATCTGTTGCATCACCTGGGTATCACTCATTTGTGCCCGTACCAGTAGGGTACTGCACAAAAGGAACAACATAAGAAGATATTTTCTCATTCTAATAGCTATTATTCAATATACGTTTTATTGCCTTTGCAAAAGATTGTGTGCAAAGGTAAGGGAAATTTTTGAATTAACAAAATTAATTCATAATTTTATTGTTTTTTTATATGCAGGGCAGGCCCTGCAGACCTCCATCACCCCCAACCCCCTCTTCATAAGAAGGGGCTTCAGACCACTCCCCAACCCCTCGCCAATCTTTGGCAAGGGGCTTAGTTGATTCCGACGACTGGTCGTCTCCATCAAAGTTTTGGTATGGCTCGCAGAGCCTTTGCCCCTACGGGGCGAGCCATATTGTTTCACCGACTACGCTAAACGATTGTCGTTTTTTAGCCGATTAACGTACGGCGCTTCATGTTTCTTCGGATAAATTCTCAAAAACATTCTTGGACGAGCCAAGCGACAAGTCGATTACTTGCGTCCCTTCGGTAGCAAGCGGCAAAGCCGATTACCGCACTTCATGCTACATGTTTTCTTCAAATGAATTCTCAAAAACATTCCGCACGAGGAGGTCTTTAGAGGAATGTAAATCCTTTGAATCAGTATTGAGTCTCTGATTGCGATAAGCAATCTGAGCAACGAAATACGAAATGCTGTCTGAGCAAAGCGAGTTCATTGAGTGATTTGAAGGATTTACTGTTCCGGCCTCCGAGACAGCGCTCGAGCTCTGCTCGCTTGCTACCGAAGGGACGCAAGTAATCGACTTGTCGCTTGGCTCGTCCAAGAATGTTTTTGAGAATTTATTCGAAGAAAACACCCACCCCCAAAGCAAGCGAACTATAAAGTAATCTCAGCGGAGCCGTAGCAGCGGTGGTGAGTTTGGTCATAGATGACGCAGAATTGGCCGGGGGCGACACCGTGGATTGGGGTCTTGGAGTGAATGATAAAGGTATCGGGAGATGTTTGTTCCAGCGTGCCGGGGAGGTATTCGGGGGTGTGACGGATTTTAAATGTAATTTCTTTGTTTTGTGCTTCGGCAGGCTCAGCAACCGTAAGGGGGGCGGTGAGCCAATGGATATCGTGGATGGGGAAGTCGGTTTTGTAGGCGGTGGCGGGATTGTAACCGTGGGAGACGTAGAGGATGTTGTGGGGGACGTCTTTTTTGACGACGAACCAGGGACCGCCGGAGAAACCCATACCCTTGCGCTGACCGATGGTATGGAACCAGAGACCTTTGTGCTCACCGATACGATGCCCTGTCTCAAGCTCGATGACATCACCGGGGTTTTCACCGAGGTAACGTCGGATATAGTCATTGTAATTGATCTTCCCCAAAAAACAGATGCCCTGGGAGTCCTTGCGCTTAGCATTGACGAGGTGTTCACGCTCCGCAATCTGACGTACTTCATCCTTGACGTAATGGCCGATAGGAAAAATCGCCTTGCGCAACTGCCAGTCGTAAATCTGCGCGAGGAAGTCGGTCTGGTCCTTCACGGGGTCAGGACTGGTGACGAGCCACTTCCTACCTGCCTCATCAATCTCCGTCTGGGCATAATGGCCCGTGGCAATGAGGTCGTAGTCATGCCCTCTTTTCTCATCGAACGCCCCGAACTTGATGAGACGGTTGCACATCACATCGGGATTGGGCGTAAAACCCGCCCGTACCTTCTCCATCGTGTCACGGGCGACCTGATCCCAGTATTCGCGATGACAGTCGATGACCTCCAGGTTACAGCCATACTTATGTGCGACAGCCGTCGCCATCTCGAGATCCTCTTCCGAGGAGCAGTCCCACTCTTCCTCCTCTTCTGGACCGATCTTGATATAGAAGCAATCAGGGTGAAGTCCGAGTTTGGCGAACTCGTACACCACGACACTACTGTCAACCCCTCCAGACAGGAGGACAGCGATGCGTTTAGAATCTAATTCCGAGAGCTGCATAAACTTTCCAGTCATATAGTCGACCCCACGTAACGTCACTACCATAAGTGAAGCGGTTGAAATGGCCATAGACTCGCAGGTAGGAGCGTTGCCAGTTATAGACCACCGCGAGGCGGGCATCAAAGTTCCACGTCACTTTATTCGGGGTTTTAATGGTCGTCTCCTCCTCCAGTTCATAGATGGTATCGGGATCATTCAAGGCCTCCTCAACCGTCTCCTTGTCTGAGTCATAATAGATGGTATATTCATAGAGGGTGGTACGGTTATATAATGCGAGCGTAGGCATCGCCAAGATATTGACCAGCCATCCCCGGGCAGGAACCCAGTTGTAGGCATAGCCCACACCGATGTTAGCCTGCGTAAACTTCAGCTTACCGACACCTTTCATATAATAAACCCACCCCCAGTTGGAGTCGGCACTGTAATCGGCACTACAGTGATGGTACATCGCACCTGCCATCAGTGATCCTGCCGAACGCCGCTGAATCAGTGACTGATCATAGGCGGCTGCGTAAGAGAAATGTTTCCGATTAAAGAGATAGTAACCATCTATGAAGAGGGAACGGACCTTGATCGGGTCGTCGATCTCATCATGAAAGCGTTCCTTGTATGGCTGACCGTGGTTATCGGCGGTAAACGTGAACTCCGGCATACGACTGCGGAAGGAGTTGATGCGGAGGTTGATGCCAAAGCTACCGCCTGTCGCGCCCAAGGAGAAAGTCGTCCCATCGCCGCCTGTCAATTCCTTTGACCATCCCAGACCATAGCCGCGATAACCGATCCAGGCCCCCAAAGAGGTGGAGAAGCCATTTCTGGTGACTGCCCTCATATTACCCATCACATCATTCCCGAAATCAACGTCTGTATGCATCTTCAAAGTGGTCTCACTGGCATCCGTCCTTACCTCGACAGCCCAAGGGCGTTTGGGTTGTTCGATATAGGAACGATCAACACCACTCACCGCAGAAGAGTCAATCAGGGTCTTCACCCAGTAAAGTCCTTTCAGCAAGAAAGACTGTTTCTTGGGTTCAGGCTCCTGGGCGGTGGCGTTGGCGGCGGTGAGGAGGAAAGTGATGAGTATTGTATATTTTTTCATATTCTTACTTCGACAGGCTCAGCAACCGTGGGGCTACCTGTATTTTTCTTCATCTTTGTCTTCCATCATGGAGAGGTAGGACTGATAGCGGCTGGGGGCGATGTAGTGGTCTTCGAGCGCCTGAAGCACGGCACAGCCGGGTTCGTGGGTGTGGGTACAGTTGGAGAAACGGCAGTCTTTCGAGAAGCGGAAGATCTCGGGGAAGTAGCTGGTGAGTTCCTCGGGGGCCATGTCGAAGGTGCCGAAGCCTTTGATGCCCGGAGTGTCGATGAGCCACCCTTCGGCAAGCTCAGGGACCGTCCACGGTTGGTGAGCCTGCCGAACCACAGGGACCGTATTAGAAATCCTTATCATTTCACTGAAGGTCGTCGTGTGCTGGCCGAGGTTGTGGGAGGAGGAGATTTCGGCGGTGCGGAGGTTGGCATCAGGAACGAGGCGGTTGATGAGGGTGGATTTCCCCACGCCACTGTTACCACTGAGCAACGTGATCTTCCCTTCGAGTAAGGGGCGCAGGTCTTCGACGCCATCGCCCGTGGCGGCAGAGATCTGTTTGCAGGTATAGCCGATTGTCTCGTAGAGTTGCACCATCATCTGCTGGTAGTGCAGCTCGTCGGCGTCAAGGCGGTCGGTCTTGTTGAAGATCAGGACCACCGGGACGCGGTATGCCTCGGCGGAGGCCAGGAAACGGTCGATGAAGGTCGTGGAGGTCTGGGGATAGTTGACCGTGACCACCAGGAAGGCCTGGTCGACGTTCGCGGCGATGATGTGGTTTTGTTTGGAGAGGTTTTGGGACTTGCGGATGATGTAGTTGCGACGGTCTTCGATGGCGGTGATGAAGGCAGTCGAGCGCGGCCCTTCTTGCGTCCCTTCGGTAGCAAGCGACCTTTGGTCGAGCGCGGCAGGCTCAGGGACCGTGGATAGTCCTTCTTGCGTCCCTTCTTGCGTCCACGGTTGGTGAGCCTGTCGAACCACGGGGACCGTAAGATCTATGGTGACACGATCACCGACGGCGACGGGGTTGGTGGAGCGGATGCCTTTGAGGCGGAAGGTTCCTTTGATTTTACAATCAACCAGCTGGCCATCGTCTGTTAAGACGGTGTACCAGCTGCCAGTGTTTTTTATGACTAAACCTCTCACGACGGTTAGACAGTCATAATCTCCTTGTTCTTCGCGGCCATGAGGTCATCGAGCTTCTTGATGTACTTATCATGGAGTTTCTGGAGCTCCTGCTCGGCGTCCTTCTCATTATCCTCTGAAAGACCGTCCTTGATGGCTTTCTTCAGTTTATCCTTGATGTCGGCACGTACGTTACGCACTTCAACCTTCGCCTTCTCACAGATCTTGTTACACTGTTTCACGAGGTCCTTACGGCGCTCCTCGGTAGGCACCGGGATATTCAGGCGGATGATCTCACCATTGTTTTCCGGGGTGATACCCACGTCGGAATCCATGATCGCCTTCTCAATGTTACGGATCTCCTTACGGTCCCAAGGTTTGATGGCGATGGTACGCGGATCGGGCACACTGACATTCGCCACCTGGTTGAGGGGCACCTTACTGCCGTAGAGTTCTACACGGACACCATCGAGGATGGCGACATTGGCGCGACCTGCACGAACACGATTCAGTTCCTCCTCCAGGAACATCGCAGCCATCTCCATGCGCTCTTCGCTTTTCTTCAAAGTTTCTTTTACATCTATCATAATCTTACTAAGTTTTAGCGTTTTCTGATGACAAAAGTAGCGTTTTTCTGTCAATCCGCCAAATATTTTGCCATTTTTCTTTGTTGTTTCGCAAAAAATGAGTAATTTCGCCACCAAAAACCTACCAATAATATCAATAAAGGTTATTACTGACATGACGAAACTATCAACGACTCTGCTGATGCTACTCTTCTCTGCGACGGCTTATGCCCAGGCTGAGAACTGGAGTACCGTCGCAGACCGCTATCACCTCTCTGCCTATCTGGTGGCGATCCTGTTGATTGGTGTGTTCGTCTTGATCTTCTCCAATCGTCTGTACTATTACCGGGAACAGGAGGTAAGCAACCGCGCCAAGCAGTTGAATACCCAGCTCGCACTCGTGCTGAACTCCAACAAGACCGAAATATGGACCTATGACACCACTAAGATCTTCACCCATATCTCCAGTGAGACTGTCACCAGGACCTTCTATGCGCCCATCGACTTCTCACAGTTCTATAACCACGACGACTTCGGGGAGCTACGCACGAGGCTCACGAATGTCCTCATTGAGAACAGTCTCTCGGAGACGCTGCTCGTCAGGAGCTATGACGGGCAGAAGACCTACGAGATCAATATCTCCGTACTGAAGCGCGACCAGAAGCATCACCCCACGATGTTGCTGGGCATCCAGCGCGACATCACCGAGAGCAAGCGCAGAGGCGAGAAGGCCCATAATCTGTCGTTACAGTATCAGACGGTGTTCAACTCCTCGTTGGTGGATATGATTTTCTACGGTCCTGACGGACGGCTGATGGACCTCAACGAGAAAGCCTGTGAGACCTTTATGATTGCCGACCGCGAAAGTTTCCTGAAGAAAAACGTGCATATCAACGATATCCCGTCTTATCGTCATATCAACATTCATGAGTTGTATGACAGTATCCGTCTGTCATCCATCACCGACATCGACCAGGTGAAACGGGAAGACGAGCGTATCCCCGACATAAAGCTCGGAGGTACCTTCTACTACGAAGCCATCCTCAGTCCGATTCGCGACGAAGCGGGGGTGCTCCATGGGGTGATGGCAGCAGGCCGTAACATCACCGAGATGGTGGAGTCGCACCACAAACAGGAGGAAGAGGTGCAGCTGTTGCAGAAGACCAACCAGCAGATCCAGTCGTATATCCAGAATATCAACTACACCCTCAAGGCGAGTGGTGTCAGGATCATCACCTACCACCCGGGGCGGCATGAGCTGCGGATCTTCAGCGACCTGAACCAGGTGCAATACAGCCTCTCGCAGATCCGTTGTGCCTCACTCATCCATGAATCGGACCGCAGAAGGCTCAGAGGCCTGTTCATGCGGATGGATCAGGGTAAGACGGGCAATATCTCCGAGGTGCTGCATACGATCTTCCGTGACCCACAGAAGCGGGATGTCTATATGAACTTCAGTCTTATTCCCATGACGGACAAGGAGGGGCGTGTGACCTTGTATTTCGGTCTGTGCCGTGATGAGACCGAGATGACCTATACGGAGATGCGCCTGATGGAAGAGACCAAGAAAGCGCAGGAGACGGAGGAACTGAAAAACACCTTCCTGTTGAACATGAGCTATGAGATCCGTACCCCGCTGAATGCCGTCTTAGGCTTTGCCGAGCTCTTCAACAGTCCCCACGACGTAGAGGACGAGCCCGTGTTCGCCCAAGAGATCAAGCGCAATACCGACGAGCTGCTGAACCTCGTCAACGATATCCTCTTCATCTCCCGGCTCGATGCGAAGATGGTGGAGTTCCCCAAGGCGCCGAGCGACTTTGCCACCCTCTTCGACGGCTGGTGCTACATGGGATGGAGTGCGTTGAATCCCCAAGTGAAGACTGCCATCGACAACCCCTATAACCACCTGGTATTGAACATTGACGAACAGCACCTCGGACAGGTCATCCAGAAGCTCTGTACGTGTTCCGCCAACTACACCAACGAAGGTGTGGTGCGCGCGAAATACGAATACCACCACGGGGAACTGAATATCGTCATCGAAGACACCGGCAGAGGGGTCAAGAAAGAACTCTTGCCCCACATCTACGAACGCTTCTTCAAGGATGACCAGAACAAGATCAGCAATACCGGTCTCGACATCCCTATCGTGAAGGAGCTCGTGGAGCAGATGGGTGGACAGCTCGAAATCCAGTCGGAACAGGGCAAGGGCACCACGTGTTATGTGATGATCCCCTGTGAGATGATCAGCAGAGAGAAGAAAACAGAAATCATCAACTAAAGCAGCCGCATGAACAGTATTTTCCTACATAGCACCCTCCTTCAGATCGGCTTCCTCGATACCCCCTCGGTGTTGATGGTCACCCTGACAGCCCTCGCCTTCCTCGTCACCTGGGGCATCAATCGTATCAGTATCCTGCGCATCCGCAGGCGCGTGAAAGAGAGTAAGGAAATCTATGACATCATACAGCATACCCTCGATGTGAACGCCAACTACGTGGTGCGACTTGACCTGCGCCAGCGTTGGGGTTATAACCTCCATGGGCAATTCTTGCCGGAGGCAGGTATGGGGTATGAGGAGAGCTTCCAGTATATGCACCCGGAGGATCAGCAGCACTATCGCCGCTTTATCGCCAAGCTCTATCATGAAGGGGCTGAGACGGCTGAGTGTATCTTCCGCTGGGATATCAGTGGAGATCAGCATGCCGGAGAGTGGCGTTATATGCACGACCAGGGCGTGGCAGAGTATGTAGAAGGTCTCAAGACACCCATCAATATCTTCTGCACGCTGACAGACCAGACCGAGCAGATCCTCCAGGAACAGGAGGAGCACGAGTTGACCGACAAATACCGCAAGACTTTCGAGGAGTCGCTGGTGGGTCTGGCGTTCTATGACCAGGAAGGTCATCTGCTCACGGTCAACCAGAAGATGCGAGAGATTTTGAAGTTCCAGTCGGAGGACGATCCCTATTATTTTGAAAAGACGCTCTACGACATGCCGATCTTCCGGGAAGTGCTGGCCAACAGACATGCCGAGGAACTCTATTTCTGTTCGAAGACAATCATCATGGACCGCGACGTGAACTGCTATACGGAGATCCGTGTACACCCCATCCATGACGAACAAGGTGCCTTGGTCTATATCACCCTCTCCATCCGTGATGTCACCCAGGAGCGCGCCCTCTATCTGCAGAGTAAGCAGAACGGACTGGAGATGCGGCGTGCCAATGAGGAGATCCAGAATCTCGAGAACGAGATCCAGTATCTGATGGACAGTTGTGACATGTGCTTCTGGCGAACGAACTTCGCCGACAAGACCGTGACCTTCTATAAAGGTCTGAAGACTGCCATGCCACCGATGGACTTCGAGGAGTTGCGGGCGCACTTTGTACAGAGTACCTTCAAGGACGACCTGCTCGACCCGGAGCACAGATTGCAGAAGCCAAAGGCCGAACTGACCCTCTGTCATCCTTTCTTCCATGAAGGCGAGGCGCTGCAGTGGAACATCATCGACAGTGTGCCCTATCACGATCAGGATGGCAAGCAGTTGGGTACCTATGGTATCATCCGTAATGTGACACCGCTCATCCAGAAACAGGAACAGTTGAAGCAGGAGACGGAGCGTGCCCAGAACTCGGGACGCATGAAGAGTGTGTTTATGGCGAACATGACCCATGAGATCCGTACGCCGCTGAATGCCATCGTCGGCTTCAGTGATGTGCTGTCGATGTTGGAGACCCCAGAGGAGAAACAGGAGATCGTCAGGGTGATCATGAACAACTGCGACATGCTGCTCCGACTCATCAATGACATTCTGGCCGTATCCGCCATCGACGGTGGTGGCAGCATCTATGTACATGCCGTGGAGACGAACTTCGCCGAGGATTTCGAGGCCATCTGCAAGTCACCCGCACAGCGCATCCAGAATCCCAACGTCGCCTTTATCCAGGAGAACCCCTACACCACCCTGACGGCAGTGCTGGACAAGGAACGGATCCAACAGGTGATCACGAACTTCGTGACCAACGCCGTGAAATATACGAATGAAGGGCACATCAAAGTGGGTTACAAACAGCAGGACGGTGGGTTGTACTTCTATTGTGAGGACACCGGTGCCGGTATTCCGAAGGAAGACCAGGACAAGATCTTCGAGCGATTCGTGAAACTGAACGACTACGTACAGGGTACGGGTCTGGGACTGAACATCTCGAAGGCCATCGTGGAGGCCTTCCACGGTCAGATCGGCGTGAACTCCGAGGGTGCAGGGCAGGGTTCCACCTTCTGGTTCTGGATCCCTTGTGACATCAAGACTAAGATATGAAGATATATAATAATATAAGGTATATAGTGATGGGCGTAGTCTGTCTGTGGTCATGGCAGACAACGGTTGCCCAGACGACCCTGACAGATACAACCAGGACCTACACGACGGCGCATCCGCTGATCTATGAGGATGCGTGGGACCTGTGGCCCTACGTGTTCCTGAACGAGAACGGTGAGCCCGACGGCTATAACATCGACCTCCTGAAACTGATCTTCAAGGAGCTCGACATCCCCTATGTCATCAAACTGAAACCCACCCTGGAGGCCCAGGCAGACCTGAAGAACGGGAAGAGCGACCTGATGCTGCGTATGGATGCGGAATACTCCCGTGAGAACAGTCTCTACAGCAAGAACATCGTACAGTTGTTCACGCATAGCATCCTGGCCCCCAAGAACAAACCCGTGCATATCCGTCAGGAGAAAGACCTGAAGAACTACCGCGTCATCGTGCATGGCGGCAGTTTCAGTCATCACTACCTCATGAAACAGGCCTGGGCGAAGGAGGTCGTGCCCTATGACGATATGA
>Ga0256407_10002572_pt1 | contig 34355 bp, 19 predicted proteins | sample RumenRJG_04DNA_FD_193489 | JGI IMG/M metagenome (GOLD analysis project Ga0256407, IMG submission 193489) | Bovine rumen microbial communities from Lethbridge, Alberta, Canada - RJG_04 | ecosystem: Host-associated > Mammals > Digestive system > Stomach > Rumen | place: Canada: Alberta...
GTCAATATCGTCAGAGAAGAATTGATGAAGCAAAACGTAAAGCAGCGATGGATAAAAAGCAGAAGGAAGAACCTGCAAAACCATCGAAAATTGTAAAAGACGAGAAAACTGGTAGAAATAAGAGAAGTAAAGCTCTTGAAAAAGCACAGGAGCTTTCAAATAAAGGTAATAAACAGGATAAGAATATTAACAATAAGAAAAATGAATCTAAAATTGATAAACCGAGCGAAACAGTTAAAACTACACCGAAATCATCTACTCCTTCGAAACCTGCTACTACAAATACTTCGAAACGTTCTACACCTAAAGTAACTCCTCCGAGTAAATCAATTGTTCCTACGAAGAAATCTCGTAAGGCTAAAATAGCAGATGCTACAAATAAAGTAATTGATAAAACTGGAGATGTTGCTCAGACAATCAGCGATAATGAAAATGAAATTACTGATTTTACAGAAGATAGAGGAGCTCGATATCTTTATCTAAATGCAAAGAAGCAAGCAGGATTAGCAGATGCTGATGATTTGGCAGAACTTGATGATATTGGATTTGATAATCCTTTGGATGCTATTATTGCTGCATCCGATACATTCTCTGCTGGTAAAGATTTGGCAGATGAATTTGGATTGACAGATAAATTCAATAGCGGTAGACAATGGTTGATGGATAAGTTCCATAAGAAGCAAAATCCAGATGTTCCTGATACTGCTACTCCAGAAAGCAGTTCTTCAAATCGGAGTAAACAATCTGTTTCTAGCAATTCTGCAAATACAGGAAATACTCCTGCTACAAATGGTAGACGTAAAGGAGAAAGTAAACGTAAATTCCGTGAAAGAAGAATCGCTGAAGCTAAGAAATCTCAAGCACTTGTTGCAAAACAAGCTGCTAATACTGCTAAAGAAAATAATAGTAGTAATAGGATATTTAATAAAGAAAATGCGGAGAAAGTATATGGTAATGCTAAGACTGCTGCTTCTAAAGTTGGATCTGGTGCACTTAAAGTAGGTACAACAGCAAAGAATGGAGTAGGAAGCGTAGTCAATGCAGTTAGCAGAGCATTCCAATTTAAGAATGCTTATGATACAGCTGGAAGAGGAGCAAGCTTCCTGAAATATAATCTTGATAAAGAGAATATGGATCCTAAAGAACGCTATGAATATGAGAAAGCAATGCGTGACTTTGAGAATAAAGGAATTCTTGGTAAAACATGGGATATTGGTAAAAACGTATTAGGTGCAGAAAATGCCATTCAGCTTAGTGCAAGAGCAGCTAGACAGCTGGGAGTAAATAATAAATTAGTAAATGGTATTATTAAATTTGATGATAAAATAAGCGATCTTCCATTCGATATTGCCAAAGGTGTTGCTAAGGGTGGATTTGGAGTAGCTAAGAATACTCTTAAATATGGATGGAATAAAGTTAGAAATAATAAAGAAGGAATGGATGCAGCAAAACAAGGATTGAAAGATGCTACTGGTATTACATTCCTTAAGGATCATTTAGGAAAGCCATTTGGTAAATTTAAAGATATGAAAACAGCTCCTACTGGAAAGAAAAAGGGATTCTCTAAGAAGGCTCTTGCTGCTGGTGGTTTAGCTGCATTGGCATTGCCGTTCTTAGCTTCTTCTGTTGCAGGTGCTGCAACTCCTGATAGCGTTGCTGAAGACCAGAATAATAATTCGTATATTAATTTACCTAGTGAAGAAACTTTGGGTAAATTAAAAGAAGCAGTTCCAATGTTAGCATTAATGGGTGGAGTTGGCGGATTAGTTAATTTGCTTCCTAATAATAATTCTTCTAATGATAATGGTGAGAATAGTACCTTTGATCTACTTCAAGAATCAATGGATGATGTTGATATTGATGATATTAAGAAGAAAGAACAAGAAAGAGATAAAGCTAAAGATAAATTTAAAGAACTTGCTGAAAAGCAAAAAGAGATAGTAAATAAATCTACACAGCCTTCTTCTCCATCGAAAGCATTTGAAGATGCTGGAAAGAAGTCTTCGAATAGCTTAGGTACAAAATTAACAGATGAAGCCAAAACAGCTGAAAAGACTGCGAAAACTATGGAAGAAGCTCAGAATGGTTCTGCAATTCTCAATAAGGGTAAGAGCGTTGTGAATTCAATTTGCTCGAAGATCGGAAATCTTATTGGTGGAGATAAAGCAGGAGCATTTAAGAAATTCTTCATGGGATTGTATGAGAAAGTATCTACACCTGCAAATATTGGTAAAATTGTGAAAGGGTTTGCTAAGAAGGCAGGAGCCGCTGCAGCTGGTGCTGCTACAGGTATCGGTGGATTAATTCTTGGTGGTATTGAAGCTGGATTAGAGATTAAGAGATTTTATGATGGTTATTCTGAAGCAGAATCTTTGTTGGAACTTCCTCCTGGATCTGCTACAACAGGAATGAAACTCTTTGCAGGAGCATTCAATGCTCTGTGGGAATTTGATTTGAACCCGTTGAATATTATTTTCGATTCAAAAGAAGTTCTTCATATGGCTATTCCTGCAATTGGTAAACTCTTTGGTATTACAGAAGATACTTTAAGAAAAACTAAAGAAGGAGCAGAAAAGGATGCAAAGAGTGCTCTTCAAACAGCGAAAGATGTAGCTAGTAGTGTAGAAGAACGTGTAAAGATGACTGCTAGCACAGCATGGAATAAATTTAGTGATTTTGGTAGTAGTATTTGGGATAAAGGTAAACAAGCTGTAGGAAACGCTTGGGATAAATTTAAAGATTATGGATCTTCATTAGTAGATAAAGCTAAAAATTTCGGATCTAATCTTTGGAATAGTGCGAAGAATTTCGGATCTTCAATCTGGAATGGAGCAAAAGAATTAGGTTCCAAAGCATATGATCTTGGATCTAGAGCAGCAAGTTATATAGGTAGCACTATATCTTCTGGAGTAGATTCTCTTAAAAATGGAGCAAAAGCTGCATATAATTATGCTGCTAATACTAGATTGGGAAAAGCTCTTGGTCTTGGTAAATGGGGTCGTGGAATAGAAGATATTCCACAAGAATTTATAAATGGACTTTCTGATTACAATAAAATTAATGATAGTGATGATAATCTTGTAAGACAAACAAAAGAAGCTAATATACGTAAATTATATGATAAGAGTAAACACCAAGATGATATTTCTACATCTGGATTCTTCTCACAGAGAGATCCTAGAGTAGCAAATCTTCCATTTAATATTTCTGGAGATACAGAAAAGCAAACAGTTGGCGATTCTTTCTGTGGAGAAGCTACAGGTTTGAATGTTCTTTCTGATTTTGGTATTAATGGAAGCTTTAAAGATGCATATAACATGGGATTGAAGAATAAAGAAAAGAATGGTGGAACATATCCTAAATTCTATAATGATTTTCTTGGTAAGTATGGATTAAAGATACAGCGTCTTACAAAAGATCAGGCAAAGAGAGAATCTGGAAATGGAACTACCATGATTGGTATGGGTACAGATGATACTGCTACAAAAGAAAATGATAAAGCATTCGGTGGAAAAGGAAATGCTACACCATATGGATCTAATCCTCATTGGATATCGTTTAAAGGACAAGGTAAATTTGGTAAAGGAAATAATGTAACAGTTAAAGATCCAGAATCTAATAAGCCTGAACAATATGACAGTGATAAGCTTATTGAAAAATCTTCGCATATTTATGCAGTTGTACCTAAGAATGGTAAAGGAAAAGGAATTCAGCGTCATTATACTATTATGAATAAGAATGGTTCTAGATTTGGCAGAGCTAAATCTATGAATAGAGATGTTGTTATTACTCCTAAAATGGCAAAGACTATTCTTAATGCCGCTAGAGCTAAATGGGGTAGAGCATCATATGGATATCCTCCTGGAGTTACAGATGAAAAGATGTGGGCTCTTGCTAATTGGACTGGTGAGAAAACCAATATCAATCCTAAATTCTTGTATGCTCAATGGTATCATGAATCCAAACATTTCCAGTCTGAACTTTCTCAATACTATAACTTTGGTGGTATTACTGGTAGTAATGATGCAGCTATGAGACAGCCTGATGGCGATTGTAACTATATGCCATTTAATGGACCAGAAGATTTTGCTTCTTATGATGCTTGGTATCTTAATAGATGTGATGGAGTATCTGGTCTTTCTGAATTACATGATTTCACGAATGCTCTTAAAGCAAATGGTTATTATGGTGCAGATCCAGAAGAATATTATCAAGGTTGTAAGAGAGCGATGGATACCATTAACTTTGGTGCTCCTAATATGAGTCTCATTGATCAAGCTGCTATTAGTACACGAGATGTTGGATCTCCTGGTAAACCTGGTAAAGGTGGATCTTCTCCTGCTGCAAGTAGCAACGGAGGCAATAATAATAATGGATCCAATGGGGGAAAGAAGAAATTAGGGGGTATCTTCGGAGAACTTGCTGATATTACTTCTACTCTTGCTGGAGCATTTAGTCTTGGTAGCGATTCTAGTAGCAATTCTAATGGTGGAAATAATTCAAATAATAATGGAAGTACAGGTGGACCTATAGCTGGAGCTTCTGGTCTTGATATGCAGTATATTGAGTCGAATCATCCTGGAGATGAATCTCAAACTAATCTGTCCAATATCAATCCTATGGTAAAAACTCTTGTTAATCAATTTGCTAAAGATTACTATGGGCGCCATAATAAGAAACTTCTTATTACTGGTGGTGCTGAATTAGGATATCATAGCAAAGGTATTTGGAGTCATGGTAATGGATATAAAACAGATGTTGATGTAGATTTCAATGAACAGGATAAAGCTCAAGCTCATCAGTTAGGTGCTTCTGTTAGTTTCGAAAGTGACCATTATGATATTGACTGGTCTGGTCATGATAGCAGAGATCAAGATCATCCACACAATGCTATTTACAGCTCCACTCCTCCTTCTCAGCCTCAAGGTAAATGGGGTAGAAGTAAATATGGACGTGGATTAGAAGGAATTCCACAAGAATTTATAGATGGACTTAGTGATTATAATAAGATTAGCGACAGTGATGATCTTTTAGTTCGTCATGCTAAAGAAGCTAATATTAGAAAACTCTATAGTAGACAGCAACAATCTAAACCAAATACTGCTAAATCTATCAATTCGTTTGATATGAGTAAGATACCTGAATATAATCGTATATCTCCCGATGATGATCTCTTTGTACAGAGAATGAAGAAGATGTCTTGGAGAAAATATGGATATACAGGAGAAGGTAAATGGGGTAGAGGAATTGCTAATGGAATAAAAGATACTTTCCAGAATGCTATTAGTAAACTCAAAGATACTTCAAAGAGTAAATTAGAAAGCATTTCTAGAAAATTTGGTAAAGGTAAATTCGGAAGATATAAATGGGGTAGAGGAGACGGAACAGCTGCATATCAGGCTCTGATTAAAGCAGGATTTAATGATGTTGCTGCATCTGGTGTTCTTGGTAATATAATGGCCGAATCCACTCTCAACCCGTCAGCAGATAATGGAACCCATCATGGACTTTGCCAATGGGATCATAATGATAGATGGCCTAGAGCTCAAGCATGGATGAAAGCAAATGGATATGATCCTGAATCTATGGAAGGACAAATAGCATACGCTTATAAAGAAGCATCTGATATGGGATTGATAAGTGCTATGAATGGTGCATCGTCCCCTGAAGAAGCCGCTAAAATTTGGGATGATAAATTCGAAATTTCTGGTGGTGGAACCATAGATAAACGTCAATCATTCGCTGCTTCTGCATATAAATCTAAAGGCGCTGATTTGCAAGCTTCTGGAGCTAGTAGTGGAATGTCTGGAGGAAGCAATGGAGGCTCCTCAAATAGTGGTATATTTAAAGGTATAGCAAACATCGCATCTAAGATGGCTGGTCAGATGAAGAAATTGCTTGGACCTATGGCAACAGCGGTAAAATCTATGTCCGAAAAAGTTTTCGGTAGTGATTTAAAACTTTTGTTTGGTGATAGCAATCCATTTGGGTCTATATTTGGATCTGATAGTGGTAATCCTGGTGGTGGAGGAAATAATGGCTCTTCTAGCGGGTCTAATTCTCCTGGAGGATCTACAGAAGTTCCTAAATCTGGTAGTGCTGGAGATAAAGTGCTTGAAATGCTTAAAAAGGGAGACTCCGGAGCAGAAATAAGCAGTCCTTATGGTAAAACCAGAAGTGATGGATTAGTTCATGGTGGCATTGATTATGGCGCTAATTCTGGAACTCCTATCTATACTCCTGTTGATGGTAAAGTATTCGATTTAGGTAGTGGATATGGTGGTGGATATGGCAACTTTGTTCAGATACAAGATGCTCAAGGAAACTATCATATGTTTGCTCACTGCGATACACAAACTGTTAATCAAGGTCAATCTGTTAAAGCAGGAGACCAAGTAGGAACAGTTGGTAGTACAGGGCATTCTACAGGGCCTCATCTTCATTATGAAATCGATCCTCCTAATAATCCCGGTGCTGTTAAAGGTGGTCCTCATTTTAATCCTGGAGAATACGGAGCAGGAAAGTGGGGACGTGGTAAATGGGGACGTGGAATAGAAGATATTCCACAAGAATTTATAAATGGACTTAGCGATTATAACAAGATAAATGATACAGATAGTAATCTTGTAAAACAAGCTAAAGAAGCTAATATAAGAAGATTATATGAGAAAAGTAAGAATATAGTAGATACTCCTGCCGAATCTGCTTCTACTTTTGATATGAATAAGATACCTGAATATAATCGTATCAATCCAGATGATGATCTTTTCGTTCAGAGAATGAAGAAGAAATCTTGGAGAAAATATGGATATACAGGAGAAGGTAAATATGGACGTGGTGGATTTAAATCTTGGATTAAACGTATTGGTGGAGCTATCGGAGATTTTGCTACTGATGTTTGGCATGGAATTACTGGTAAGCCTACTGGAAATAAATCTGCTAAAGATGAAGATAATAAAACAGTAACGGTTACCAATAAACAGCAGAAAATTGATACCAATACTGATAAGAAAGCTAGCGATGCTGCTCTTGAGAATGATATTGGTTATATCATGACAGATAAAGCATGGCAAGATTCCAATGGTAAGAATCCTACTAGAGAAGAAGCTATCAAGATTCTTAATAAAGATAAGAAATACAATGGAACAATAGCTCCTGACGGCAAGACAAAAGTAACAGAAAATGATATCAAATACATCATGACTGCTAAAGAATGGCAGGATAGTACAGGTAAGAATCCTACTAGAGAAGAAGCTATCAAGATTCTTATGAAGAAACAAGATCATGGTGTACAGAGCAAAGATGGTAAAGGTAAATGGGGACGTGGATTAGATGATATTCCACAAGAATTCATTAATAGCCTTTCTGATTATAACAAAATCAATGATGAAGACGATCTTATGGTTAGAAAAGCTAAAGAAGCTAATATTCGTAAATTATATGAAAAGAGTAAATCAAAAGTATTAGATCCAGTTAACTTTAATAAATTCGATATGAGTAAAGTTCCTGAATATAACAGAATTTCTCCAGATGATGATTTATTCGTTCAGAGAATGAAGAAGATGTCTTGGAGAAAATATGGTTATACAGGAGAAGGTAAATGGGGTAGAGGAGACAATCCTATTCAGAATTATTACTCTGCCGAAATAGATAAGAAATATAAAGTTGGAAATATTAAGAATCGTGTTGATTTCATTCTTCATCCTCATAAGAGATTCTTAGATGATGGGGGAATGAAGACCGTTGAAGATATTAAGAATTATATCAAAGATGTTCCTGAAGCTGCGATTGATCCCATGAATAAGATTGATTATAAAAATGATGATCTTACTGTTATGAGAGCAAAAGCAAAGAAGATCAGAGAAATCTATGATAATATGAGTCCTGATGAGAAAGCTAAATTCAAGAATGGTTCTCAGCCAACAGCTCCTGTAACTTTTGCAAAAGCTCCAGAACCTGGAAAGAATCTTTCGAAAGATGCTAACTTTGCTCAGAATAGAACTGTACCGGGAATGGTCAATAAGACAGCCAATAGCCCAGCTCCTAAATTGTTTGATGATATGCCTCTTGCAATGGAAGTTGGTCCAAATGGTAAGAATATTGATGAGAATGATATTAAGTATATCATGACTTCGGATAAGTGGAAAGATTCTACAGGAAAGAATCCTACAAGAGAACAAGCGATTGCTATTCTTCAAAAGGATAAAAAATATGCCATTTCTACACCAGCAGAATCTACAAAAGAATCTTCTTCTAGCAATAGCGATTCCCAAACATCTGAAGAAGATAAGAAGAAATCTGCTATTGAAAAAGAAGCGCAAAAGATTCTTAGTCAATTTGGTCTTTCTTCTGGCGGATCTGATATTCTCTCTGCACTTAAGAATAGCCAGCTTGAGAATCGCCATATAGAAATAAATAAGAACGTAGATTTGAATAAAGTTCTCAAGGGAGAAAAAGATGAGGATACTTCTTCTGATACAAAAGAAGAGAGTGCAGATAAGAAGCAGTTAGAGAATGATATTAAGTATATTACTACATCCGAGAAGTGGAAAATCAATGGTAAGAATCCTACTAGAGATGAAGCGATTGCTATTCTTAAGAAAGATCCTAAGTATAAAGATAAAGATATTGATAAGATACTGAAGGAAAGCGGTTCTAAGACAGATGATAAGAAGAATCCTAAAACCCCTGCAGAATCTGTTAAATATGCAACGAAAGATGGTAAAGAATTAGAGAATGATATTAAATATATCATGGAATCCGATCAATGGAAGAGAAAAGACGGATCCCATCCTACTAGAGATGAAGCGATTGCTATTCTTAAGAAAGATCCTAAGTATAAAGATAAAGATATTGATAAGATACTAAAAGAATCTGCCGAGGCATCTAAAACAGATGATAAGAAAAATCCTAAGACCCCTGCAGAATCTACAAAAGAATCTTCTTCTGATAATAGCAGTAAAGAATCTGAAGAAGATAAAAAGAAATCTGCTATTCAAAAAGAAGCAGAAAAGATTTTAAGGCAAACTGGAGTTTCTTCTGGTGGGTCTGATATCCTTTCTGTACTCAAGAATAGTCAGTTAGAGAATCGGCATATAGAAATAGATAAAACTGTAGATCCGAGTAAGATTCTTAAAGGCGAGAAAGATAAAGACGAATCTTCTGGCAAGGAAGAGAGTAAAGATCATAAGGATCTTGAGAATGATATTAAGTATATTATGAATGCTAAAGAATGGCAGATTAATGGTAAGAATCCTACTAGAGATGAAGCGATTGCTATTCTTAAGAAAGATCCTAAGTATAAAGATAAAGATATTGATAAGATATTGAAGGAAGAATCTGGTTCTACAGATGAAAAAGAAAAAGGTGTTAATGGTAAAACCATTGATGAAAATGATATTAAGTATATTATGACTGCAAAAGAATGGCAAGATAAAGATGGTAAGAACCCATCCAGAGAACAAGCGATTGCTATTCTTAAGAATGATAAGAAATATTCTGTTAATACTACAGATACAAAGGATGATTCTAAGAAATCCTCTACAACTTCTTCCAATTCTACGACAGTTTCTTCTAATAAGACTAACGATAAGAAGAATCCTCAGACTCCGGCGGAAGCAATGAAAGATGCTAAAAATAATTCTACTTCTAGCTCTGGAACATCTTCTTCTGACTTTGGCCCGAATGGTAAGCCCATTGATGAAAATGATATTAAGTTCATCATGACTTCTCCACAATGGCAAGATAGTACAGGAAAGAATCCTTCTAGAGAACAAGCAATTAAGATTCTTCAGAACGATGTGAAGTATGCAGTTGATGTTGCTTCTGGAGCTGGAGAACAGAAAGCTGAAGATAATAAGAAGGAAGACGAGAAGAAGAATCCAGAAACTCCAGCTAAGACTGTTGAGAAGGAGAAAGCGAAAGAAGACGATAAGAAGAAAGAGGAAGAAAAGAAACAAGATTCTTCCAAGAAGACTGAAGATAAGAAAACAGAGGAGAAGAAAGATGAAGACAAGAAATCTGAAATCAAGACTCCTGCTGAATCTATCAAATCGAATAATAAAGATAAAGAAGAATTAGAGAATGATATCAAGTATATCATGACAGTAAAAGAATGGCAGCGTAGCGATGGATCCCATCCAACAAGAGATGAAGCGATTGCTATTCTTAAGAAGGATCCTAAGTATAAAGATAAAGATATTGATAAGATATTGAGTGGAAATGTTCCTTCCGAATCTGTAAAGGTTCCTGAACCTGGTAAAGATTTGAAGAAGGAAAACAATTTTGATACTAAGAAAGACGAAAAGAAGTCTGAAGATAATAAGAAGCCACAAGCTCCAGCAGCTGTAGTAAAAGCTCCTGAGCCAGGGAAAGGATTATCAAAAGGTGCTAATTTCGATCTTAGTAAAGATAAGAAGAGTAAACAAGCAACTCCTGTAAAAGAACAGAAACAGGGAACTCTGAAAGAAAGAATTGATAATATTCTTCATCCGTATAAGAGATTTGGTGATGATCATGGTCTCAAGACAGTTGAAGATATTAAGAATTATATTAAGGGTATTCCTGAAGAAGCGATTAATCCTGAGAATCGTATTGATTGGGATAATGATGACTTGCTTGTGATGAGAGCAAAAGCAATCAGAATCAAACAAGATTTTGCTCAGACTCCTGATCAAAAGAAAGATGTACAGAAACTTTTGAAGACTCCTGCCAAAGTAGTCAAAGCTCCTGAGGCTAAGAAACCTGAGAAAGCAAAAGACGAAAAGAAGAAGCCAGAAGAAGTAAAAGAAAAGAAAGGAACTCTGAAAGAACGTATCGATGCAATTCTTCATCCGTATAAGAGATTTGGTGATGATCATGGTCTCAAGACAGTTGAAGATATTAAGAAATACATTCAAGATGTTCCTGATAGCTTTATTTCGGATGATAATAAGATCGATTGGGAGAAAGATGATCTTCTTGTCATGAGAATGAAAGCCCTTAAGATTCGTCAGTTGTATGATGCTCATCTGAAAGAGGCTGGAATCACTCCACAAGAATCGAAAGCGAAAGCTGTTACTATAGATCCGAATAAACCGAAAGATACGAATACTGTAGATAAGAATACGAAAGATACAGCGAATAAAGTTGCCGGTGCTCTTGCTGTTGAAGTTGGTCCGAATGGAAAGAATATCGAAGAAAACGATATTAAGTACATTATGACTGCAAAAGAATGGCAGGATAGTAACGGTAAGAATCCGACAAGAGAAGAAGCTATTGCAATTCTTCAGAAGGATAAGAAATACGCAATTGATAATACAAATAAGACGCAAGCGGAAGATGAAAAGAAAAAGGCTGAAGAAGAGAAGAAGAAACAAGAAGCTGAAGCTAAACAGAAAGCAGCAAAAGAAGCAAAGAAAAAAGAGGAAGAGAAGAAGCAAGCTTCTGAAACTAAATCTAATTCTGATGCAAAATCTGATGATAAGACACAGACTGCTTCGAGTGAAAATAGTGTTAAATTTGATAAGATGATTGAACTTCTTTCTAGCATTGATCAGTCTTTGAAAGCTATTGCTGGAGCTAGTGCTATTAGTGGAGGATCTACTACAATAGGAAAATCTACTTCTAATGCGATTCGCAATAGTGCTCCATCTCCGAGCGTTGAGCAATTTGATGCAATTGCAAGAAATATGAGTAAATTAGCCACGATGTAAAAGTAAATAAGATACAGGACGGCCAGAAATGGCCGTCCATTATATTGTGCTGAGACTTTTAATTAAAGACAAAGAAAGAAAGGAGAGAGTATCCTTGAATATTAAATTTAAGAAAGAAACTTATGCATATCCTGAATGCAGAATAGGAAATGAAATAGCTGCTACCATTCCAGAAGGATGTGTAACCACATATAGACAACGTGTAAATGGATGGTATCAATTAGATACTGGATTATGGGTATATGAATATGATAATTTAATGAATCGAGTTATCATTCAAACTCCTGTAATTACTAATACAAATATAAAGAGGATAAAATATAATAAAGAAATATTGGAAAAATATAATTTTAATCTTCAGAGATTTGGTATTGGTCAGAGAAAATATGCCGATGAAGTAGCTCCTAATGGAAACCATTATGAAGAAAATGATATCGAATGGGTAACGGATCAAGTGAATACAGATACAGGAGTAAATTATACAAGAGGAGAAGCCATAAAGATACTTTCTCAAGATGAGAAATATACTGAAAAATCATTATATCATCGCGTAGAACGATCAGTAGTAGAAGGAGCTACTAGATTTGGACAAGCTGTTTCTTCATTTACAGGAGTATCTATTGGAAGTAAAGAAACTGAATATTATTCGATGAAATTAAGAGTATCATCTATTAAAGGAATATTTGGGGTTCCATATCAATTTATGCCTACAGTAGATAATCGACTTGAAAAAGGTGGATTGGATGCCCTTGGAAGAATTTATACGAACAAGATAATCGCTCGTATTCCTCTTCTAGTTATGGTTCCTGGTACGCCTGAATTTTTACAAGGATATGATGATGACACCAAAACAGCAGCTTTAAATAAAATTGTTGATGATGCTGGTGGAGATAGCTCTGGTCTCGATGATATTATTAAACAGCCTGGTAAATATTATGGATTAAAATCTGCTTGGGATGAATACTATTCTTATGTAAATCCTATGTGTAGATTGGCTGCCGTTGATATGGAAGTCAATGATAAAACATATAATGGATTTGAGTTAAATGATTTTGATTGGCAAAGCAATTTGAATACTGATTTGCAATCTGCATGGGGATTTCAGGGAGGTTCTGCTTTTTATGTAAATTCTGAAACTCAAATTAGTGAAGGATTTGCAAATAGTTCAACATCATCTCAGCTTGCAGGAAAAATTAATGAGATGAGCGATTATGCTAGAGAATTAAATTTCTTATTAGGAACAGCAGATGCAGTTATTACAAATAATAAAATAGAAGCTGCTAAGAATGGATTGGTTAGTGATGATGCAGCTAAATCTTTACATAATGATAGTTTAGCAGGTAAAGGAATTATTAGTAGCCTTTCAAATGCTCTTATGACGGTTATGCATGGTGGTAAAATTATTTTCCCAGAAATATGGGCGGATTCTCAATTCTCCAGAGATTATTCGATTGATATTAAATTGGTATCTCCTGATTGTGATGATCTTAGTGTTTATTTAAATATTGTAGTTCCTCTTATTCATTTATTAGGATTTGTTATGCCAAGAGCTGCTGGTCCAAATGGATTTATTTCTCCTTTTCTTATTAGAGCATCTTATAAAAGTTTCTTTAATGTAGATATGGGTTTGATTACAAATATGAATATTACAAAAGGAACAGAAGGCGGATGGAATTCGCATGGTGTTCCTACAGTTGTTGATGTAAATTTTACAATTAAAGAATTGTATAACAGCATGGCTATGAGTAATATGGTTGGCGGAACATGGATGCTCACAGCAAATACAAATTTGCAAGATTATATTGCAAATCTTTGCGGTGTTAATATTAATGATGGTGATGTTGAAAGAACATTGAAAACATTATGGACACTTCAAGGTAATCGTGCTCCTGATTTCTTGAGAAGAAATACAATTGATAGATTTCAGATGTGGATTGATGATAAGATGTATTTCCTCAATCACTTTTGATTTATTAAAAAATGATAAAATAATTCACATTCCACTAAGGGGATTGCCCTTAGTGGACTTTTATAGGAGGTTCACATATGAAGAAGAGAAAGCAAAAAGCAGAAGAATATGATATAAAGTATAATGAGATACCGAGAGATTTTCAAGAGCGTCTCTATTGGATGCACGATCATTTACATGTTACAGATAAGAAAGAACAAGAGATTCTTGATAAAAGAGATCGTATGCTAAACTCTCTTCAATTTCAAGAATTCTTTATTGTTCTTTATGAAGAACCCGAAGGAACTCCTAGACCTAGAGTTCGTTTAGTAAATAGAACAAATATAGCAAATGAAGCTATGGCGAATTCTTCATTTATTCAAGTATATTCTCTTACAGGAGCAGAAGATAATCGATTCATGCGTAGACTAATTCGAGAACAAGAATTACGTTCTCTTGATGATTTAATTTGTACTCCGTGTGAAATTGAATATACAGCTTATTTTCATACTCCTAAGACATTCAATGTTACAGATACTTTTCTGGCGGAGATAGGACTTATTAACCCTATTACGAAACCAGATTGGGATAATATTGGAAAGAAATATTCCGATATGTATAATGCGAATATATGGATCGATGATTCGCTCGTTATCAAAGCGGTAGTAAATAAAAAGTATTCTATTCTTCCTAGAGTAGAAATTCGATTAAGATATTTGAATATGCTCTACAATCGATATCAATATAAATCGATGATTGATCGAGCTGGTAAAGAGGTAGACTATTTTGAGTAAATTCTTGGGGGTTTGTATTTGTAGATAAAGGGAAATTTCTAATGAATGAGAGGAATTTTCCAATGAATAAAGAATTAACGATGGACTGCAATCAAGTTTTGAATCTATCTGGTAAGATTCGAGAACTATTGTGTCGAAATAATTTTTATAGTGGTGATAAGCTTGAGTATTTGAGTGGATTATTCTATCAAAATATTAATGAGTCGTATATTTCATCGATCAAAATTGATTACTACAATAAATCAGTTCATATTCAATTCAAACCTGCTTATATTCGAAAACAGAATATGCAAGGGAATCGAGATTCTTTGATGTGGTATGGAATTATTTATAATATTCTTATACAGTTTTACAATTCTTATAAAGCTGATATCATGAGTATCATAGGACCATCGAATATGGTTCATTTTGCAAATCCATCTCTATTTCATGGATACTTCTTTATCTCAAGAGTATCTGATAATGCTATCATGATTCAATTTGCATAATGTAAAAAATGATACAAATCATACATATATATAATCATGCAACCAGAATCTCTAACAGCGGCTAGCAGTCCAAGGTAGTATAAGGGTAGTGCGGGTTGATCACCAGATATAGGTTCGAATCCTATTCATGGAATTAGGAGATTAGCTGATTGTATGTATAAAGACTCTTACAGCAATGGATATTGATAATACTGAAGACGGCATGAGTTTTCAACCTAGTGAGATTTCCCTCCTTGCGAAATTTCAACGTAGGATTATAAAGAGTCTTGTTTTGGTAAAGTCGCTAACAGCAAATCTACAGATCAAAAATATTTGGTATGCCGAGACGACGCGCATTGTTTTTGCAATGCTTCACTTGGCTTGGTTTATTTTAATGCGACTTGTTTTATCTTATAGGGGATTAGCACAACGGTTAGTGCGATGGCCTTTGAAGCCAGTTACATTGGTTCGACTCCAATATCCCTTGATATGATAATCTATGCATATGAGAATCTCTTTCCATTTGTCCGGAAAATTTCCATGGGAGTATGCATAGATTTTTCATATACAGCATCATCGCATTCTCTTTTTATTCTGTGTATCTCTTGATGTACAAAGTTTTTTACATTCTTTATCCTCGAATGTCATTTTGTTGTTAACAGAATAATAAGAGTAATCTAAAGACCCTAACAGCAATCATTTCTGAATAACACTGATTGGGTCTTGGTAGCTTTTAAAGTCACTAACAGCAATGTTTTCTGAATATAGATAATAAGTATAGTGACTTGTCATGATGTATGTGAATCTAGTTCCCTCTACGTGATGTAGAGGGATTAGGTTTGCATTCTCAGAAAGGAAGGGTTTATATGACATTCATGGACGATCTCGAAAAGGAAGTTCCTTCTACTACGGAGAATGGAGCAAAGGGATACAAGTATACTGGGAATCCGTTGCTTGATATCGCCTATAAAGTTCCGACACTTCGTAGAGAAGCAGCATCTGAAAATTTGTATGAGAAGTATTTTAAAGATGCTTATGAGTTTGATCCTAATCATGCTCTTAAATGGCTTCTTTATTTGAGAGATATTCGTGGTGGTCTTGGTGAGAGAGATTCTTTCCGTAATATCATTACTAATATGAGCAATGATTATTTCGGTAGTAAAGATATTGAAGTGGATAAACTAGTATCTTATTGTGATCTCGAAGAATATGGGCGTTGGGATGATTTGATTGAACTTTATATGAATTCCAACTCAGATCGAGTAAAAGATACGATTATTGAAATTATCTCTAACAAACTCGATGAAGATCTGGGGAATATGGATGCAGAGCAACCTTGTTCTCTTCTCGCAAAATGGATGCCTTCAATTAATGCTTCTTCGAAAGAAACAAGAAAGAAAGCAAAAGTTTTAGCAAAAGATCTTCATCTCTCATATGCTCAGTATCGTATTTGTCTTTCAAGTCTTAGAAAATATCTTAATGTGATTGAGACAAAGATGAGTGATAATGAATGGAATAAGATTGATTATAATAGCGTTCCATCTAAAGCAAACATCATCTACAAAGATGCTTTTCTTCGTCATGATGAAAAGAGACGTGAACAGTATATAGAAGATTTGAAGAATGGCGATGCGAAGATCAATTCTTCTGCAAATATGCCATATGATATCGTTAATAAGTATTTTATTCAGAATAATTCTATCTACTATGGTTATTATAAAGCTAATATGGATGATATTTTGGAAGAGTTGTGGAAAAATCTTCCAGAATACTTTACAAATAAAGATATCCTTCCTGTAGTGGATACATCTGGTTCTATGATGGATCGTATTGGAAGCAAAGGAAATGTTCCTGCACTTGCTGTTTCTGTTGCGATGGGCATTTATTGCGCTCAGCATATCAAATCAGAACAGTTCAAGAATAAGTTTATTACATTCTCTAATGATCCTGATATCGTGAGAATTGATAATAAATCCCTTCTTAATTCTATCGAATCTGTTATGAATAAGAAAAACGTTGGATTTAATACTAATGTGGAAGCTGTGTTTGATTTGGTATTAAAGACAGCTATCATTAATAAACTTAAGCAGGAAGATCTTCCAGAATCCATTCTATTTATTAGTGATATGGAATTCGATGAAGCTAGAAGAGATGGATATAACTATTACGGGAAAGATGAAGATGAGATGGCAGAAGAAGACAATGCTCTTATGAAAATCATCTCTGATAAGTATAAAAGTAAAGGATATAAACTTCCGAAACTTATCTTCTGGAATGTGAACAGTAGAACCGATACGATTCCTGTTACTAAGAATGATAATGGATTGATTTTGGTATCTGGATTCTCTACATCGATCTTTAAAATGGTTTGTTCTGATGAACTTGATCCATTCAAAGCTCTTTGTAAAGAACTCGATACTGATCGTTATTCAATTATTGATGAAGTATTCTAAAATTTATCCCTCTACCGAAAGGTAGAGGGAGAGTTTTTGTTATGCTTTTATAATATATTTGATATTTGGTTCATTATCTGCTGTTGTATCAACATTTAAGAATTCTGGAACTGTTGTAGCTTCCACGAATTCATCAATATCTTCTCGATAGATACTCTGTTCCACAGGTCCATATCCATTCAAATCAAGGAATTTGAAGTATACCAATCTGTTTCTATATTTATTTGTAATAAATGTAATCAAGTTTGGCATATGAAGATCATTAATTTCATTGATATCTTCGAGATATCCTTTAATATCGGCTGTAATATCATCAATAATATACTTATCGGAATCCATAACAAATTTAACTTCAAATGTGAGATTCATATTAACTCTATTCAGATCGCCATTATTATCAATCGAATACAACAAGGATGGACCATAAGTATTGAAAAATTTGAAATCAATACCAAAGCTATCCGAAAGAAGAACCAAAGCATCTTCAATATAGATACGATTATCTTCAATCGTATCTAAGAATGCTTTTACTCGTTCTTCTGTATTAAACCATGTATATCGAACAAGAGGCATCTTTTTGATATGGAATGTATAACTCTTATCTGGGTTCTCAGAAATAGTCGTATAAGAAGATACCAGATCAGAATAGTCATAATATACATCCAATCCAGTAGCAATTCCATAAACATTGCAAAGACTATATCCATTAATCTTTGGAAATAGATTCTCTACGTCTCCATAGTTTCTTCCATAATCTTTATCAAGATCTGCTAAGATGAAGAATTTGAAATCAATATTTCCAGCAACGTATGAAGTTAATTCTTCACCAGATTTAATATTATGCATTCCACTAGTAATCGTCATATTACTATTTCTATCGATAACATCATTTGATTTGAAATCCATTTCAAAAGAATACTTGTAATTCTTATCATCAAACATTTTAAGAATGCCAGGAAGATATCGATATGGCTTACCATCTTTGTATACAACACCATATACATAGATCTTACATTTTATGATATTACCAACCGTATCTGTTTCAATCAAACCAAAATCATTATTAACATTTTGCTCCATCGTAATGGTAATTTTATAAGTATCTCGATCTGTAAAATATTGCCTTTTTACATTGCATCTTGTAGCAATAAACTGGCATTCCGAATCTTGATTGATATATTCAAAATCAAGTGTTTTATTATAATCAAGAATGTTAAGATAGTATTGAGCAAAGAATGGATTTTTATTCAAAAGAATTAAGAACGGATTCAAATATAAAAATTCTTCTGAATCCATTTTATTGATATCAGATTGACTGACTTTCTTACTATTCAACATAGAGCAAACTCCTGTCTTAGTATTCAAATACAGAAGTTTACCTGGTTCAATAACATAGTTGATATTATTAACATTATCGAATAATTCACGCTCTAATTGAATATTAAGAGTATTCGTAGGAACGATATTATTATTCATCTTAAGAAGCATATAAGAATAGAAAAGACGAGTTAACTGATTATGAATCTTTTCCAGGAAATATAATCTTCGATCTGCATTGCTCATGAAGTTAAAATAATTATTCAAATCTGTAACCGTGGTGATACTACCACGCATAAGCATTTGCTTTGGAATAGCTTTTCTAAGATATTCAACATCTGTTCGATCCATTCCATCTTTAGAATTAGTAATCGGACGTAACATCATCCACATATTATTATAAGCATATGTATCTGATGTTAATGTTTGAATCTTATCATCATTATATGAGAAATTTGCAGATGATCCTTTTGTTGTCCAGATATTGATAGTAACTTCTGAATTGTATCTTGGCTGATAAGAATCTCGATTGAATTTAACTCGAATCGTATTATTATCTAGATACATATAGTTACAGAATTCTCTACCTTTTTCATCTGTAAGGCCATCATAAACAGTTTGTAGATAATGGGTCTTTCCATTTTCTTGTACAATTACGTCGAAATAGACTAATTGATCTTCGAATGTGAATGTAATAGTTTTCGATTCAAGAGGATTCGATACAAGAATCTTTTTATATTCTTGATTGTGTTGCATTTGACGAATTTTCGTTGTAAACGCAATCAGTTTTTCTCCAGTGATATTAATCGCTGTCATTGCTGGAAGATATGGATTAATCGTATTGGATGCTTTATTTGGAATATTATTATCCATATCATACATCGCAGTATAAACATATTTACCATTTGGAAGCATATTACGATGAATGATGATATCATAATCCACATGGTATTCATAATACTTACTAGTGGAAGCATCATCCAATTGAATCTTAAATTCCCGATCAAATATAAAAATATTGTTTTTCATATTTGCTACAAGATTCGATTCTGGGATACAAATCATGCATTCCATATAAGCAGGAGTTGCTTGAATAGAATTAATTCCGAGAGATAATGCATGAGCAATAACATTCTTTTCAAATTTAGCTCTAGTAGGTACTGCTTCATTTGCATATTCTGCTGCTAATCTAGTAGCATTTTCAATGGTATTTGTAAATATTTCATTGAGATAGCCATATACACCCATAACAAGAGTGTCTTCTGGAACTTCAATATATTTATTTTTAATACTTTCAACTACAGAAGCAATCTGATATAGATCTGTAGTAGAAACGTTTGTATCTACGATTTCAGTAGATTGAGCCATTATATCACACTCCTTTTATGGATTACTATACCAAACTAATGAGAAACCAGAATAGCCTTCTGCTGATTTAACAGTTGTTCCTATTCTTGGAATATATACGTTCTCACCACTAACTCCTTGTATATTAAGATCCCAAAGAGGAATTAGTTTACCTAATCCATTTGGAGCAGAGATTGCATTAAAATCAGATATAATGTTTGGCATCATATCTTCTACAAACATTGCTCTAAATTGAACAGTTAGTTTCAAATGACCATCTTGAGGTATATCTGAGAAAATATCTCTAGGAATAACTACTGGATATACTCCTGTAAATTTAGCCCAATAGATTAAACTTTCTCCATCTTCTCCAACTACAAATTTATAAACTGCTATTTGATCGTGAAGAATTTTATTTTCAATATACCAATCATTTGGAGGAGTTATTTGTCCGTACCATTTTCTCTTTTCATACTCATCAAAGATTTTAAATAAAAGATAAATTTCAAGATATTTTGTATCTTCAAATTCTACAGAGAAATCGCATTCTTCATCTGATCTTTCTGTCCCTCTTCGATATTTTAATCTTGTTCCGTAAAAGTTTTGTCCAGTTTCAATATCTTCTGCTTGAATTGTCGGCATATCGATATTTCCAATTTTTCTATTTGTAAGTATATTTATAAATGGATGAGACTTATCTACATCTGCTTCTAATTGAGCCATTAATGGACCATATCCACGAGCTAATAGACTAGCAAAGAATGGAAATTCTTGTAGTTCTGGATTTAATGTTCCAGAATCCGTTCCATTAAATAAATGAAGATTTGGTTTTACAAAGAAAGCATATTCTCTATTCGTAGGCATTGCTCGATAAGGATCAATTCTAGGAAATCTATGGAATGCATCTAACATAGACATATCTTGTCTACGATAAATACCAGCAGACCAATATGAATGCACTAATTCATCGTCTTCTCGCATTCTTCTAGAGATTCTCTCTCTATATACTTCTTCTCCGGAATGACTCGGAGTTGTTGTTTCAATATTACCAAATTCAGGAATATTATCAACTACTTTTTTCTTGATTCCTTCTAGTTCTGCTATATTCCAATTTGCATCTCTATCTTTTGCATCATATGGAGAATAATAGCTATTATTATCATGGCCATTTCTAGTTCCACCATCTAGTGCCATCTGTATACCCCCTTTTCTAGTGTCTTTAAATTGATGTCGATTCAACCCTTTTCTACTGAATTTTATAAATAGCTTATATTTGGTACAATTAAGAAGCCCCAACATACAGGTAATTTATACAAAAAGGGAGGCTAAAAAATGGATAACAATCCTAGATATATACATGAGACTGTATTGAAGGACGTTATCGAGCTCGTTAGTGATTATGTAAAAGATCCTGACAAGCTACTTACTAAATTCGGGCAGTCAAGAATTGATAATAACGATGGAATTGGTTATATGAGAAATATTGCTCGTTCTAGTCGTGGTCTTACTCTTGAATTTCCTGTTATTGTTTCTGATATGGTTCAAGTAGATAATGCTGTTATGGTATCGAAAGCTATTGAAAGAAAAGCTGTAGCGATGCTGCAGATGCTTTTTTCTGCAATTAGTATTACGAATGCAAAAGATGCTATCAGTTATATCAAAAAGTTCCATACAAATCTTACAACTGATGGCAATATTGGTGTCGATGATTTTGTTGATCTTGTTGATGGAATGGCTGCTAATGAAGCATTTCATGTAGATGAGAAACAATTCAAAGCAGTTCTTGAAGATTTTAAAAATTGTACAAATTATTATCTCGCAGATAGCATTCGGGATAAGAGTTTGAATGAGTATTCTGTTGATATGGATAGCATGACAGTTCATGATTATCCTGTCAAAAATGAAGATGCCGCTTCGAAAATATTTAAAGGTATTAAGAAAATACGCTTTGCTAATAAAATTGATAATATGGCAAAAACGTCTAAAGAAAAATATGCTAATACTAATATGGCAGAAGAAGGGCAAGTCGTTACCCAAGTAGACTCTAGTGATACTGGTAAGAACGATGCTAGTACTACTAGTAGAGATACAAATACGGATAAACAAGATAATTATCCTGGATTTATTGATCGAAAGAAAGCTCAACTTAAATCTTGGGGTCATAACCAAGTTGCTGCAACAAAACAAGCACTTGGTGGTCATTTTATGAGAGCTTACGATACAGCTCATGGTATTGGAACAGCAGCCAAAACAGCAAATGACTATCTTGGTGTTTCTCATGCAAATGAGGAATATGATTTTGATAATTATGATGATGAAATCGCTTTTTATGAAGATTATGTAGCTAATAATCTTGATGACGATGATGATGAGATTCTTACAGAAGGAATTGCTACACATATTGGTGGGCATTTTGCAAAACGTGCTGGAAAATATGTAATGAAGAAAGCTGGTCATGCTGCTGGTAGTGCAGCAGCTGGAGCTATTGGAAAACAGATTCTTTCTACAGCAGGAAAATATGTTGAAGGAAGAATGAATAAAAGCAAGAAAGAATACGATCCTGGTAATAATGCTGGAGATTTGAAAGACTATTCCGATTATCTTAAGAATCGTCGCTCTCAATTTACAGATCAGCAATTCTCAACAGATATTAAGAAAGCCAATGAAATGGTTCCGTCAATGATGGTCATTCAATTTACTTCTGTTGGTGCTGATGGGCAAACGATTCCTATTGATACGACTGCTGTGATTGGAGTTAAAGCTCGTCTTCATTACGTTACATCGAAAGATATGATGGATCGCATTGCTACGAAGAATGAAGATAAGAATGGTTTATTTAACTTTATTAAAGCAACGACACGTCAGATTTCTTTTTGGAAAGATTTCGTGTTTGCAATCGATAAAGCTAAATTGAATGCAATTGCTTCTTCTGGTCGAGGAACTTCTTCTCCGATTTGGCGTTTGTTGGAAAATCGAGCTCTTCGTTCTAAGATTCGCCGTTGGACCGGATCGATTAATGATGCTGCTGCTATTTCTACGCTTGTTATTACAAGAGATGAAGCAGAGTATCTTAAGAAGGAATATAATCTCGATCTCTCCAGACCAGGAGCTGTTTATCCGATTATGAATGCATATAATATTATGTGCTTCGTTATTGTTGATGAACCTCTGGAAAGAATAGATTTCCTTTTTGATGATGGAACAAATCAATATGAGACTTTGTCCTTCATGCATCTTGAACGTGAAGATGGTGGTGGACAGTATAAGAAGATTATCAATCTTCTTGCAAAATCTAGATAAAGGAGGATATTAAGAAATGCTTACAAACTATAAAGAAGTAATCGCTGAGCATTTTGATATGACAAACAGAAGAAATCGTAAAATTCTCCTGAATCTGGATGAAGCCGATCAAAGTTCTGTTTTGCTTAGTCTTACATCTAAATTGTATTCTATGATTGTAGATAAGATTGATGATATTGACTACGGTGAAATTCCTGAAACAAAAGGAGATATCACTCTTCTTACACAATACAATAAGATGAATGATTGTATCGATACCCTTACAAAGATTCTTCAGAAGTATCGTCAACCTACAGATTGTATTGATACGATTCAGGCAGCTATGGATAATATTGAGAATGATCGAGATCTTTACAAGAGAGGATTTGCTACAAAAGTAGAAATCATCATGACCACTTATAATTCAATTGTGTTGGCAATCATTGCCTCCCTTTCGTATATGATTACCGTCACGGTTGAATTTATTAAAGATGGAAATGGTGGATTCAAAGCTACGTTTGATAAAGCTGGTATCGCTCGTACAAAGGACTCCCTTACATATTCAAATCTTGTTCATTTTAATGATGCTTGCTCGAAGGGTCAAATTAGAAATGCATTTGAACCTCTCATCAAGTCAAAGGCTCGTAATCTCGCAGTAACTACTCTTGGAGCCATTTCTGCTGGTATTGCTGTTGCTGGAATCATTATGAATATTCTTCCGATCATTCGAGAACTTGTTTATTTCTTCTATGCCGGAAGAGTTCGCATTTCTCAATATTTCGATGTACAAGCAGATCTTCTTGAAATGAATTCGCAGATGTTGAAGAGTCATGATGTAGAAGCGACAGAAGATGAGAACAAACATGTTGCTCGTCGTCAGGAGAGTATTGCTGGAGCATTTCGTAAGATCGCGAATTTCTTTGCATTCAAAACAAAAGAAGCAGATCGAAATGCAACCAATGAAATCAAAAGAGATAACAAGAGCATGGATGTGGATGATGTCGTTGATACCATTCCGGATTCTGCTGGATCCAATGATTCTTTATTCTGATGAAAGGAGGTTAAACGAAACATGATTGATAAATTTATGAGTAATGCTGATATTATTCTTGAGAATCTAGAAGAGTCTGCGAAGCAAGAACAGATTCAAGAAAAGAATATTAAGAAGATGAAAGTAAATGGGAAAACAACTCCGAATGATATGGTAGATCTTCTTAATAAAAGAGATAAGAGAGCTAAGAAGATGACTCATTTTAAAGAGAGTGTAAATAATTTTCTTATTGAATCATCTTTGAATACAATTTTTGATATAGTTCTTTCTGAATCTACTTCGGAAGATTATGAACGTGCAATCGGTCATAATATTATCAAGAGATATGTAGAAGAAACAGGATACGATAATATCAAACGAAAGTTCTATAATCAAAATCTTACTCTTTCTGAAATTGCTCGCCATGTAGATATGGCTGAAGAAAAGATTATGAATGAAATGGGTAAGAATTGCAAAGATAATTTGAATCCTGAAGACATTACATTTACGATCGATAAAGATCAAGCAGATAAATTTACTGCTAAGATTCAGAAGTTGATTCCTGATACTACTATCAAAGCAATTCAACATAGAACAGCAGATGCTATTCAATCCTTCATTAATCAGAATATTGATAAAGAGGAGTCTATTAAAGATGTTTATCTTAGAGCCAATTCTAAGATTACGAAGCTTACTCCTGAAGAGAAAGCTGCTGGCTATGATGAAGATTATAGAGAATTTGCCAAGAGAGATGTAAATCGTATTTATAACAGAGATACATCTGTATTGGAAGCTATGTATAGGATTATGTCTTCCAATATTCATCAGGATCAAGCTCTTATGGAGCAATTTTCTGATGGTAATGGAAATATGGATGTAAAGAAGATTATTAACGATAGTGCTGTTGTATATACTGTTCTTGAGATGATGAATACAATGGAAATGATCGACGTTAATCCTGAATACATCCATTCAGTTCTTGAGGATTTAAAAGCTGATTAAACCTGTATTGATAAACATACAAGTAAATCAGGCGAATAATTGTTTGTATTGCCTGTAGTGAGTGAATGTAATTGCTTACATCGCAATAAAAACATATGAGGAGGAATTTAAATGCTGCTTGATAAAGATGAAGAGTACATCGTTGATGAGGATACATCTGTCGATGCAAGCTCTAATGAAATTACTGGTGTCATGGCTATGGCACTTGAAGATTATGCTATGATGGAAGCTGCTTATGGTGACCTTCGTGTTGCACAGTGTGTTGATGAATTTGCTATGTATAAAGAGGATGGCGAAATTGTCGACGAAGCTGCTGCATCTTCGTTCCTTGCTAAGGTCAAGGCTTTCTTCCAGAAGCTCTGGAGCACAATTAAGTCGTTCTGGGCTAAGCTCGTCGATAAGCTTCGTGCTTGGTTTGTAAACTCCGAGAAGTTCTATGCTGCTAACAAGGCTAAGATCGCTGCTGGTGCTGGTCGCGTTAAGGGCTTCAAGGGTTATAAGTATGGCAACATTCAGCAGATTGCTACGAATGTCCAGAAGGCTGCTGCAGCTGCTGCAGCACTTGCTAATAACGTTACGTCTTCTGCTACATTCAGTGGTGCTGCTAAGGGTGCTGCTAGTGGTGCTGTTGGTGCAATGAAGGGTGGCCTCAACACAATTAAGACACAGGCTGGTAATGCAGCTAGTGCTATTAAGAAGAATGTTGATGTCGCTGGTGTTGGCCATGCTGTTGCTGGTACGGTTAAGAGCCTTGGCCGCAAAGTATCTGGTGTTCCGGGTGCTGCTGTTCAGGGTGCTCGTCAGGGTGCTGCTGATGCTGCTAAGACGGATACGTCGATGCATGGCGTTGCTGGTGTTGAAATTCAGCTGGATAAGCTTCGTGTTCAGCTTTGCGGTAAGCCAGGTGCTGCTGATTTCAAGAACAATCTGATTGCTCGTTATCGTGGCACGGAGAAGGTTGAACTTTCTGCTGGCGATGTTCCTATTTCGGATCTTGCTGTTGCTGGCAACATCAATAAGAGCATTTCGCTTGCAGCAAAGGCTTCGGATAACTTCATGAAGGGCCTCATCAATAAAGTTGATGCTATGGGCAAGACGGGTATGGATCAAGGTGATGTTTCTCGTAAGGTTGCTTTCCTTAAGGGTGCAGCTCAGATTTTCCATACGGCTATGAGTGTTTGCGCTTCTCTTATGGCTGCTTCTCTTAACCAGGCTAAGGCATTTGCTATTGCTGCTGTTCGTGCTGCTGGTTCCGAAGCTGCTAAGACTGAAGCTGTTGCTGTTGGCTATTATAACGATGATGATACGTCGTACTTCTCTGAGAATGGCATTGAACCGATTGGCGGTCAGGAAGAAGACGATGGTATCTACGTTAATGAAGAAGGTTATCTCGTTAACGCATATGGTCAGTATGTTGATGAAGAGGGCAATCTCATCGAGGGATAATTCCTATTCTTCAATTTTAGCATGAGATAATCTCCCCAGTGCATTTATATGCACTGGGGATTTTTATTTTGGAGGAATGATAACACATGAAAATATTTAATGTTTCTCCAGAAGATAGATATGAAGAACAATCTGAATTGTATGAAGATTCATCATTTGAAGATGCTTCTTTAACAGCAGATGTTATTGATTGTCTTATTGATGGAATTCATGAATATGGACAGATAAATATTGATACTTATAGAGCAATTCACGAAGCATCTGGAGAAGATAATATCATTTGCATTACAGAATCTGTATCGGAGATGTTTGATAAATTTAAGAAATGGATCATGGGTTTATTAAAAAAGATTAAAGAATTCATTCTTAAATTTTTAGCTAAATTTGATATTTGGTTTTCTCATTCTCTTCTTACAAATAAGAATCTTCAGAAATTGTATAACTATAATGGATCATTTGAATATCAGTATGGATATTATTTTACGTTTCCGAAAAGTGATACTCCAATGAAACCAATCAATGATATCAGAGATAATATCAAAGATATTGCTATGGCTTGTAATAATTTAGGTCAGAGAAATATGAATCAATTATCCAAAGATATCAAGAAAATGATGAAAACGAAAATGTTTGACGATAAAGAATCTTTTCTGAATCAACAAAGAGGAAAGATTTTAAATACAAATGGTCCTTCTTATATTACAAAAGATGGATATCTGAAATTTCTGAAGGCCCATTTTAGAAATGGGAAAGAGATGCCAGAAATTATTCATGTAGATAATAACTATATCAAAAATATTATTAATACGAGCGGAGAAGATTGGTATAAATCTTTTAAAGATAATATCAAAGCAGAAGAAAAAGTAGTAAGAGCTACATATACAACAATTACTCAATATATCGATGTAATTCGTAAGAAAGTATCGGTTACTGCAATTGATCCTGTAGATGAAGATGATTATGATAAACTGTTTACGGTATCTTCTGTTTATTTGAATAATTTGATTTCGATTACAAAGGAAGTAAATGCTGATGTGATGCTTTATTATTCTTGTAAGAGAGATGCTGCAAAAGAAATGGCTTTTCAAAATAATAAAATTATTGCTAGAGCTTTGAAGGGAGTGATGTAAGTGAATATTGAAGATATTGAATACGAAAGATTGCTTCATGAAGATTACATCACCGATGTAGAGATAAATAGAGTTATCGATACAATTACAGAAGGAGAGAATATTAAGTATAAGAATTCAAATAATCTTTCTGATAGGAGAAAGCATATCTCTAATAAAGGAAAGCTTTACAAGAATAAATTATTAGCAGCGATTCACAATACTCCAGAATATAAATACAAAGTTAGAGATATGGGAGAAAGAGAAAGAATCTTATTTGATAAAGAAATATCAAAGCAAATGTCTGCTTATTTTCCTTCTATCAAAGAGTATTGGATTAAAAATAATTGCTCGGGAGAAATTTTAACCCAATATGCTTTATCTACTTTTAATCAAGCATTAGGAATGGTTTCTCTTGAAAAAGTAAGAAAGCATAAATTATCAGAAGCATCTTTTATGGATCGAGATAATTTTGTTAGTGAAGAATATAATATTACTAAATATCCTAAGATGGAATTGTATAAAGAAGAATCTCATAAGAAATCTCTTTCCGAGATTATCGATGAATCTGCTTATTATAATGATTGCTTAGAATCAATTAATGAAGTAAATCAAAATGCAATCAAAAAGAAATCTGATAATTTTTTAGCCATGATCAAAAGAATGGCTCAAAAATTTATTGCTTATGCTAGAAAACAAATGGGTCAATCTAAAAATTATCTTTTAAATAAGAAAGAAGATATTCTTAGAAAGAAACCCGGAGAGAATATTCCTATTGAAATGAGAAATTATGGAACTGGTATTAAAAATATCATGACTTCTGCAATTCCTCAGTTTGAAGCAATTAAAGATTCTCTTCCTGGAGATAAAGTTGCTTGCGAGAATGCATTGAAACAGAGATTCGTTCCAGCATATAATGATTTTAATATTGATTTTAAACAATGGTGCGTAGCTTATTTTGAAGGCGGATCACAGAAAGTTAAAACCAATATCAATGCTCTGAATATGAATGAGATTTATAGCTTTGTATCTACATACGATACAAGAATTCTTCCATTAATTCAGAGAGATTTGAATATTTTGGAGCAGTTGGGAAATGCTGCAAATAAAATTGGATCGAATATTGCTAATGCTGAACGACAGCAGCAAATTCAAAAAGTAAGAGATCAACAGAATGCCAATTCTGCTCCTGGTATTAGAAGAGAATCTTATTTGATGGAAGCTCCGCAAACTCCTCCTCCTCAAACGGGAGCCGCTCCAGCAAATGGAACCCCTGCTGGGGATAAAATGGTAATTGGAAAACAACAGGGTGAAATTCAAAATACGAATACTCCTGCTACTGCTTCTCAACAGCAACAGCAGAATCAAGTTCAAAATGCAAATAAAGATAATTTAAAACTTGATGCATATAAGAAGGTTGGATTTCAATATATTGGAGCTAAAATGACAGCAGCTTCTACGATCTATAAAGATTATATGACAATTCTTCGTACACATGCCCCAGAGAAGAGTTATGCTGGAAATGCTAGTACCGGATTAAATATTCAAGATCCAAAAGGAACCTTGCAACAGATCGCTGCAATTCAAAGTATGAAAGATCGGAATAAACAAAATAAGATGATTCAAGATCTGATCGCATCTGTACAACAAAATAATCCTGGATTTAATGGAGGATTAAATGATATTTCTACGGCAGCTAATATGGCTTTGAAGAATGGTGGTTGATAGTTATGCCAGGAATATTTTTAAATGAAACAATTGTAACTCAAACAGCTAAAAAAGTTTATAATGCTTCCAAACCTGTGATAAATAAAACAGCAAATGGAATTAAACAAGCATCTCCATATGTTGTTAATGGATTAAATAAAACTGGAGAATTTGCTGTAAATCATAAAGATGAATTGGAAAGAATATATCATATTGGAACTAAATTTAAGAATGGTGGATACGATCAAGATCTAAGCACAATAAAACATGACTTGTTGAGCGCTCCAGGAAATATGGTTAATAGTGTTAAAAATGCTCCTGAAAATATTGCAAATGGAGTTAAGAATGCTGCAAATAGTGCAGTGACTTCTGTTAGAGGTTATTAATAAAGAAATGGATGTGAAATAAATGGGTGTTATGCTTGATGATAGAAAATTTAATGGAATGATGTTTAACGAACGTTCTTTTCATAATGATAATCCTCTTGTTGTTGGAGAAGGATATTTGACAAGAGAAGATTATGATTATTTTAAAGAAAGCTATGACGATGTTTGGGAGAAACATCTCGATGAGAATATTGAAGTGGTTTTTGATCGATTTAGAGATACAGATGAATATAAAAGAGCAACTAAAGGAATGAGTGCTCAGAGAAGAAATCAATTCGATAAAGAATTGAAAAATAAAGTGAAATCTAAAATTATTCAGAAGAGAGAAAGAGTCGAAAGAATTCTTACAACATTCTCTTTTGCTGGATTGATTATTCTTATTGCTGGCATGTTCGTTTCTTGCTGTGCTCCATATGCTGGACTTGCAATCATGGTTGGTGGATGGACACTTACGATGCTTGCATTTGTTGTTGAATGTGTGAGATACATTGTTGGTGGAGCAGAAGTAAGCAAAGACGAAATTAAAGAGATTCTAGATGAAGTGATTTAATTTGTTCCCACTAGCTGGCGCTAGTGGGATTTCATTTTTGCATAAAATGATTTTTTATGATTGTGCTAACTTTAAATTAAGCCTATAAGGGGGAATTAGAACAATGGAAAATCAAAAAGTAAAAGATTTAGTAGTAGGTAAGTGGTACTACACATATGATAGCGATAATTCGCTTAAAATGGTCAGAATTAAGAAAATTTATAATTCTAAGAAGATTGCTATTGAGAAAAAAAATGATGAAGGAAAGTATGAAACAAATATGCTCTCATACGAAAATCTTAAAAATTACAGAGGATTAAAATCTGATTATGTTATCACTGTATCTGTAGTAAAAAATAAATTATCTGATCTTTCGGATGAAGATGTGATCGTTTGCATGTTTAGAGAGATTGGATCTATTCCTGTGATCGTTTGTAGGCAATTTGTATCCACTGAACTTGGTGAGCTTACAAATGATGGAAAGATTCATCTTGGAGCATGTGTATCCGTAGATTCTTTTGATAAATCTACAATTAATAAATATGCAGCTTTTATGGCAATGGATGGAATCGTGGAATATTCTGTTATCAATGGATATATTAATGATGTTCCTGAAGATATATTAAAATTTATTAATATTAAAACAGAATTGAAATCTTCGGAAGTATTGAAATCGATCTATGACAAATATTCTGATAAGTTCTCTGGTCTGTCTAAATCTGTTGCAGATTTGCTTAAACAGAATAATTTCTGGAAAGAAGTAGATCGAATGCTGAATATTGTTGATGTAAATTTTGAAATTCGGCACAACACAATAGAGGAAGAACAATTAGTTGTTCTGGAGAACTATATTCATCATGCAATGTTGAATGTAGATGTAGTTGAATATCGAAAAGATATCAATCTAGATGATATTAAAACAGATTTTCTTTTGGTGAGAGATATATCTGGTAAAGTTTATCTTGTAAATTATGTGCAAGGTAAATTTATTTTGGACCCAAATGCTATGTCTGAAGAGGAATTTAAGAAGTTCACAAATATGGGCAAAAAATGACGAGGGTTCCAAATTTGAGACATATACTATATATATGAAGCAGTTATCTGCTTCATTTAAAAAGAGAATCAGTAGACGGCTTTTGCCGTCTATTTGATTTCTATAAATTATTTTAAGCGGGTGACAGATATGAAGAAAACTCTGGTGACCGCAAGTACAAGAAAGGAGAAATTCAAAATGATGAATTTCGAAGAACGTCAGAAAGCAAGAGCCCAGCGTATTCAGAATGAAACGTCTAACGGTGGGCAGCAGCAGAGCAACAACGAACAGCAGGAGCATAAGCTCTCTGCAAAGATCGATATTCAGTCGATCGAAATGGAAGGACTTACGAAGAGTAAGTTCATTACTAGCCGCGATCTCGGTAAGATGATCAATAAGGCATTCCGTGTGGCGATGCCTGAGTATGAAGGTTCCCGTGTGTATCCGAATGGCTATAATGTCGTGGCGGATGTGTTCTTTGCTGAGCGTAGCCCGAATACGGATTTCAGCAATGGTAAGATCAAGGTGCTTCAGCGTCTTGATCAGAAGAATAAGGAAGGCAAGCGTAATGCTGTGAGCATTATTACGAACTATAATGGTCGTAATAAGAGTAACGTCTATGAGCTTACGCAGCAGGGTCGTGATGCTCTTAGTGAGTTCATCGATCCGATGTTCTTCAAGGGTGCTGTCAAGGATGGCAAGGTCGAATGGAAAAAGGTTACCTCTGAGGTAACGGAGCGTACTGGATATAGTTTCCAGAATAATGAGCGTGTTCTCTATAAGGTGCAGATTGATGTGCGTCGTCTGCTTTCCAAGATTTATGGTAGCAAGAATGGCAAGTCTCAGCTCATGTATGATGTGACGATTTGCCGTCCGCTGAATAGCACGCAGGATCCGACGACTGGTAACATCTTCTCCACGGAGTGGCTCCTTACCATCGTGCAGCTTGATAAGGATGCCCTTGATAAGGCTCTGAATGATGCTGGTATTGCTAGCTATTCCAGCAATCTCAACATCAATCGTGACTAATTGGTATCTAGTATGTGACAAGAACTAACGCTATAACACCCTATTTGACCGAGCGCAGAAATGCGCTCGGTTATTTTTTTATGATATGAACTAGCATAATAATTTTAGGAGGAATTTATTATGGCTTTTGATTTTAACTATACCATCAATCCTGATATGGATGAAGTGATTGATGAAAAAGGAAATAGCTCCCTCATGTTACGTTTGGTTTCATGGGGAGGAAGAGAAGAGAAACTGGAACTTCGCAAATGGGTAATGAATGAGAATGGAAAAGAAACGCCTTTGAAGGGGGCTTCTTTCTTGACAGAAGAAGGGCCGAATAATCTTACGAAAGCTCTTGTGAAACACGGATATGGTAAAACGGAAGAGGTTCTTTATGAACTTAAAAATAGAGATGATTTTGATCAGTCTCTGGTCAATGTGATTGGCAAACAGAAAGCAGAAGAAGCTAAATCAAAAGAAGCGGAAGAATATTTTGATCCAAGGGAAATGATTAGCTAATGAGGTGATAATATGGCAGTAGATAAAGTAACAGATAATGATCCTGATGCTGGTAAAGAATTTATCCAGTTTGAGGATTGTAATATCGATCCGAAATGTAAGTTTAGAGATACGAATGGAAAATGTATCTTTGAAACCTGCATTGTAGAAAATGAATTGCCACCAACACAACCTCTGTGGTTCTTCCGATGCATTGCTTGCCTGAATATCGATTCTATCAAACCGAATGATATGATGATCCATCTCTGTGCAAACTGTATCAAAAGATTACAGAAAGGAGAAGTTCTTCCATTTAAATGTATTATTTGCGGAAGATCTCAGGATCATCCAGCAAGGGGATGGAGTACTCCAATTTGTGATCATTGTCTTAATAGACTTGGTCATTATGTGGATATGTGGCATTGTGAGCACTGCTAATAGGAGTTAATCTTATGAAAGATTATAGTCCAAATAGCTTATATGATGAATCGATTCCAATAGAGAAGATTCTGTATTCTAACTTTATTAAATATGCTTCATTACCAGAAATGATATCAAAAGAATTTGCTGGATCGAAAGCAACCACAGTAAATATCTTTATCGATCTAAATCATTTCTTTATGAAAGCGTATCAGTTTCTCAAAGTAGAATCCTATTATGCACCAACAGCAATCGCTATTAATTATGGTGCTCATTTTAGATCCTACTTTAGAACAAGATTGGGAGTCTATGCAAATATCATACTAGTGTATAGTCCTAATATGTCTGAGAATAATAGCAGATTTTATCCACAATATAACTCGTCTTATATCAATCGTATGAGATCGAATGAACGAGTTATGAGTATGATCGTTCAAAATATCAATGTACTTCGAGTATTATGCCCATATTTGCCGAATGTTTATTTAAGAGAAGGATCAGTAGAACCTGGAGTTATCATCAAAGATTTGATCGATACAGATTTCAATAATGGGTATCCAAATATCATCATATCGAATTCTGATTATATGCTTCAAGTTCCTGGATTCTTAGCTGCTCCGACTGTAGTATTTCGAAAGGATTCTAAATTAAAAAATGGAGCATTCTCTTATAATGCATATTCAGCATTGAATGCATATTTATATTGCTCGAAACATTTAGATTTAAACTATCCAATTCCAGTTGATGTTCCGAAGAGATTTGTGACTCTACTGATGGTACTGAGCGGTCTTCCAGGAAGAAAAGTTAAATCGGTATTTGATTACAAGCATTCGATCGATATTCTCAAATATATTCCTGTTACGATATATGGGAATGTAGAGGATAT
>Ga0256407_10002573_pt1 | contig 34345 bp, 19 predicted proteins | sample RumenRJG_04DNA_FD_193489 | JGI IMG/M metagenome (GOLD analysis project Ga0256407, IMG submission 193489) | Bovine rumen microbial communities from Lethbridge, Alberta, Canada - RJG_04 | ecosystem: Host-associated > Mammals > Digestive system > Stomach > Rumen | place: Canada: Alberta...
ATTCATGTATTGAAATATATGCATCATGTAAAGATACATATTTACCAATCAATGCAATATCAACAGATTTTTTAATTTTTTTAATTTTTTTTATGTATGAAGTTCAATTCTTTTGAAATAAATCTTTCTCTTTTAAATATTTAATGTTGAAATAATCAAAAATTCTCAAATGAATTTTTTGTCTATAAAGAACATCAGGTAAATCATAAATAGATTTTAAATCTGGAGAAAAAAATATGTTCCTTTTATCTATATGCGATGATAATTCAAGTTTCTCAAATATTTCTTTATTTGGTTTCACATTTGTACGTAAGATTAAAAAATTAGGAAATACACCATATCTAAGTATTTCTTTAATAGAATGTTGCGTTGGCTTGCTTTTTAATTCACCACTTGTTGAACTTAATGATATTAATGGGGAAGCTAAAATAGATAGCACATTTGCTCTCCCATATTCAGGAATAAATTGAGAAATTGCTTCAGTAAATGGAACTCATTCAGCATCACCAACAGTACCACCAATTTCTATTAATAGAAAATCAGGCTTTTCTGCATTGATAATGTTATAAATTTTTTCTTTGATTTTGTTTGTGACATGAGGAATAACTTGAATGGTTTTTCCACTATATCCGCCAGCTAATTCACAATCAATAATTTCTTTATAAATCCTACCGCTTGTTATGGTTGAAAGTCTAGTTAATTCCTTTTCAATAAATCTTTCATAAGTACCCAAATCAAGATCAGTTTCAATACCATCTTTAGTTATAAAAGATTCACCATGTTGACTTGGCGAAATTAATCCTGCATTAACATTTAAGTATGGATCAAATTTTAATACACTGATTTTCTTAGTATTATTTGACAAAATTTTTCCAATTGATGAAACTATTGTCCCCTTACCTAAAGAACTATAAACTCCACCAAAAATAAATATAACTTTTGTTTTATTCCCCAAATTACTCATATTAAAATATATACAATATATTTATATTTTATAGAAAATTAATTTTCTATAATAATCACCAAATTATGAAAAAGATAGTTGATATTTTTGGTGCAGGGATATCTGGATGTACAATGGCCAGATTATATGCTGAAATAGGCTATCAAGTTAATTTATATGAAATAAAAAATAAAATTGGTGGTAATTGTTTTGATTATTTGGACAAAAATGGCATTTATGTTCACAAGTACGGGCCACATATTTTCCATACTAGCAATGATAGAGTAATTAATTTCATTAAAAAATTTGCAAAATTTAATGGTTACAAACATCATGTATTGGCAAATGTTAAATCAAAATTAGTTCCCTTACCAATTAATTTTGAAAGTATTAATATTTTGTTTCCAAAAGAATCTAATAAAATCATTGATTTATTAAAGAAAAACTTTAAAAATAAATCTTATATTACACTTTTTGAATTAATGAAAATTAAAAATCCATTAATTAAAAGGCTTTCAAAATTTTTATATGATAATGTTTATGCTAATTACACCGCAAAAATGTGAGGCATTAATATTAAAAATATTGATCCTAAAGTAATTAGTAGAGTAAAAATCATTCTATCAGATTTAGATACTTACTTTCCTGAAGATAAATTTCAAGGTTTGCCATTAGGAGGATACACAAATATGATGAAAAATATTATTAATCATAAAAATATTCATCTATTTGTAAATTCCAAACATAAAGTTACATTTAATAAAAATAATATCTGTATCAATAATAAACCAAATAAAAATTTAATTTTTTATTCTGGTCCAATTGATGAATTATTAAATTACAAATATGGAATGCTTCCATATCGAAGTCTTTATATAAAATTCAAAAATTTAAAAAAGCAAAGTTTTCAGAATTGCTCGGTTATTAATTATCCAGCACATAAAAAAATGACAAGAATTACTGAATATAAAAAAATGACATTGCAAAATTCTAAAAATACAGTAATTTCAGAAGAATATCCAAACAAATATGGTTTAAAATCAAAAAAATTTAATAATAGATATTATCCTATTCAGAATAAAAAATCGGCAACAATCTATAACAAATATATGTCATACTTAAACAAATTTAGTAATTTTTATCCATTAGGAAGATTAGCAGAATATAAATATTATGATATGGATGATGCTATTTTAAATACAATTGAATTATTTGATCAATTAACATCAAATTATGAAAAATAAAAAACAATATTCATTTACTGTTATTACAGCTGCTTATAATGCTAAAAGATACATTAGTAAATGTATTTTGTCGGTAATCAAGAATAAATATGACTTAAGAAAAGTGGAGCACATAATAGTTGATGATGGTTCTACTGATAATACTTATCAAATTGCTAAGATGTATGCTGATAAATATCCACATATAAAAGTATATAGAAAACCTAATGCAAATTGAGGCGGAGTTATGAATTTTGTCCGTAAAAATAAATTAGTTCATAATGATTATGTGGTTATTTGTGACTCAGATGACATGTTAACGCGTAATGCATTTTTAAATGCAGACAAATATATAAATGATGCTGATATTGCAATTGGTGGATTTTATTTTTGAAATGGTAAGCATAAAATATTCCCTGTGTATTCATGCTATATTCCATTTAAACGAATAATGCATGATTATAAGTTTAAAAAAATTTACTCCCTCACACCAGTACCTTTTTCTTACTATATTAAAAGACAAATGTTTTATGCATATAAAAATTTTAAGGAAAATGCTCCTTATCAAGATATACCTTTATTTTTTTGAGCACAAAAAAATGCAAAAATCATATCTAACATTCCAAAAATTATGGGTTATTATTGATGGGTTAGACCAGGGAATACAATGTCATGTGACACCCAAGAATCAAATAAAAATTTTAAGATATTTTTACAAAACATGCGTTATCTTGAATCGATTGATGAACCAACATTTGCATTTTTATATTTACTAAGAATGCAAAAATTCTTTGAAATGGTAAAACAAAGAAATATAAAATTTACTTTTCGTTCAAATCCATCAGTTAAAATATTACCTTGGTATTTTAGATGAGTAACTTGATTAATTTACGAATCTAAAGTAAAAAAATACTTTATTATTAAAAAAGATTAATACTTAATAAATTTTTTCTGAAATTTATAATCTGATTTAATCATGTCCTCTAATTTATATTTAGGACATCATTTTAATGTTTTTTTAGCATTAGTTATATCTGACAATAAACAGTCGGGGTCACCTTCACGATTTGGTCTAATAATTAAATTATTTTTTGCCTTAAATAATTTTAATGCACAGTTATAAACTTCTTTCACAGTGTATGCTTTTCCAAGACCTAAATTTAAAATTGCAGAAGGTTTTTTATTCATTAAATATTTCACACCAAGACAATGTGCATAAGCTATATCTTCAACATGAATATAGTCTCTTAATGATGTATGGTCTTTTGTTTTATATTTTCCTCCATAAATATTAAATTTTTCATTATTAATAATTGATTTATTAATACTTGCAATTAATCATGTAGGATTTTTCTTTAATAAACCACAAGATAATGAATTACTTGCGCCAGAAACGTTAAAGAATCTAAAGATTAGATAATTAATACCATATTGTTTTGCTACATTAGTAATAATTTTTTCATCAATACTTTTTGTCATCCCATATACATTACATGGTTTCTGCGGATGATTTTCATTAATAGATTTTGTTTGTGGAACACCATACACTGCAGCTGATGAGGCAAAAATAAGTTTTTTAACTTTTGTTTTGCTAATTGCTTTCATTAAACTTAAACAACCATTAACATTAGTTTCAAAATAATCTAATGCCTTGCTTGCTGATTCAGAGACAACAATTTTTGCAGCAAGACATATAACTAAATCAATTTTATTTTTTTTAATAATTTTTATTAACAAATCAGTTTGTAGTAAACTGCCTTTAATAAATTTAGCTTTTTTATTAATAAGTTGTTTAAAACCTGTAGATAAATTATCTAAAATAACAACTTTATGATTTTTAATAAGTTGTTCACAAACAACACTACCAATATAACCTGCTCCACCAATAACTAAAATATTTGCCATAACTATTCTCCATCTGTATTTAATTTTCAAGCTTCACATTTGCCTGATTCGCAATTTTGCTCAGCAATTGAATGTGGATCAGCATCTGCTTTAGCAATAAAGTTATTAATTAAATCATCAAAGCTTAAACCTTTATCATTAATTTCCTTAATGGCTTTATCTAAATCTTTCCCTTTAATTCCTCTAGCCATTAATGCTTGTTTAATTAAAATTTCATCTTTTTTATTCATTAATTTGCTCCTTTAAAATGTGTGATGTAAAGATTTGCTTTTTCAACATTATTATAAGTTTCATAATGTTGACAATGACCAGGTAAAATTAAATTATCATGTTTAACTACATTCATAAATTTTTTAATTGAATCAAATAATTGTTTTTGGTTACCTGTTGGTAAATCTCATCGACCCACAGAATCATAAAAAATTGTATCCCCTGTAAAAAAGTAATGTTGATAATGATAACAAACTGAGCCTGCAGTATGCCCTGGGGTAAATAATACTTCTAGTTTAAAATTTTTTATTTTTAATTCCTTTTGATTGAAATAAATATATGAATCAGACAATGGTTTAAAATTTGGATTTGACATCATGTCTGCACAATTGTATTTATTTACAACAATTTCATCTGATTTATGACAATAGGCATTAACTTTAAATTTTGTCATTAATTCATTAGCAGATTCAATATGATCAAAATGTCCATGAGTTAATAAAATACCATCAAAAATTAGTTTATGTTCATTAATATAACTTTCAATTGTTTGGCCATATGATGATGGGTCAATAACAATACAATGCCCATGTTCAATTAACATATAAGCATTATTATCATTAATATTGTCATTAAACACAATTAAGTTTTTTTCTAAACTTTTAATCATGGTGCATTTTTTTAATATATACCTATTACTTATTTATAATTATAAAAATATTATTTTTATAGACAGGAGGTAAGAACATTGGACGTGCATTTAAACAAAAGCTCTAGTACTGATTATTACTCGTGTTGAATTACTGACTGTCACATTGATTTTTAATAATTAAACAAGAATTCTAATTTGCTATTATTGCATATACTTATCAACTAAATGTGTATTCATGACCTTAATAAGATATGAAAATTCTAGAACGTAAAGAAAGAAAACTTAAAAATAACTTTTCTAGTGAGCAAAATAAAACCTTACTTAAATTTGCAAAAATGGAAAAAGCAGAAGTTTTTAAAGATTTAAAAACTTCTGAGAATGGTTTACGCTTGAAAGACATTAAACCATTAAGAGAGAAATATGGCTACAATGTTTTTTCCACTAAGAAAAAACATGGTATTTGACAAAAACTTGTTAGTGCTTTTTTAAATCCATTCTCAGCAATACTGGCTGTCATTGCAGCATTAATTATTTTTACTCCAATTATTGCTCGAGATAAAATTGAAGCAAGTGATTGAATTTCTTTTGGAATTATAGTAGCAATGATTATTTTATCAGGTGCTATTAAATTATTTCAGGAAGGAAGAAGTTCAAAATCTAGTGAAAAACTAAAACAAATGATCAAAACAACAACTGCAGTCAAAAGGAATGGTTTGATAAAGGAACGTCCTATTGAAGAAGTGTTACCTGGCGATATTATTAAATTATCAGCAGGTGACATGATTCCTGCAGACTTAAGAATTATAAGCGCTAAAGACTTATTTATTACACAATCATCATTAACTGGAGAATCTGAACCTGTTGAAAAGTTTGGTTCAGTTTACAGCGGTGATACTAATTCTGCTTTAGAGTGCAGCAATCTTTGTTTCATGGGTACTAGTGTTTCTTCTGGTAGCGCTATTGGCGTTGTAATTAGCACTGGTAGAAATACATTTTTAGGTTCTATTGCCAAAATATTGAATAAAAAGGCACCTAAATCAAATTTCGATATTGGTATTGCCAGTGTTAGTTGAATATTAATTTGAACAATGCTAGCAATGGCATTAATTGTTTTTGTAATCTATGGAAGTGTTAACTATATAAAATATGATGATTCAAAACAATGGATTAAAGCATTAACATATACATTAGCTGTTGCTGTAGGTTTAACACCTGAAATGTTACCAATGATTGTTACATTAAATCTTGCTAAAGAAGCATTTAAACTTTCTAAACAAGAAACTATTGTAAAAAATATTAATTCAATTCAAAGCTTTGGTGCAATGGATGTGTTATGCACAGATAAAACCGGAACATTAACTGAAGATAAAATCGTTCTTGAACGTCATATTAATCTCGAAGGTGATGATGATAATCGAGTGTTGTCATTTGCTTTTATTAATAGTTATTATCAAACAGGTTTAAAAAATTTGATTGACTTAGCAGTAATTGAAAAAGCTGATAAGATTGGGATTGATGACCCTATTATGGGATTTAAAAAAGTGGATGAAATTCCATTTGATTTTAAACGCAAAAGAATGTCAGTAATTATTGAGGATAATCAAAACAGAAGACTTTTAGTTACAAAAGGTGCATCTGAAGAAATTATTGATATTTGTGACTATTGTGAATATAAAGGTCAAACATTAAAGTTTAATAGTCAATTAAAAAAACAAGCTTTTAAAATTGTTAATAGTTTAAACCAAGATGGAATGAGAGTTATTGCTGTTGCTATTAACCATGAAATTTTACCAACAAATAGACAATTTATCGCAAATGATGAACAACATATGTGTTTAATTGGTTTTATTGCTCTTCTTGACCCTCCTAAAGAATCAGCAGCTGATGCAATTAAAGCACTAAGAGATCATGGTGTTACAGTAAAGGTATTAACTGGTGATAATGATATTATTACTCGTTATGTATGTAAAAATGTAGGTATCGATTCTCAAAATATATTACTTGGAAGCGACATTAACAATATGGATGACGAAGAATTAAAAAATGTTGTTATGAATGTAAATATTTTTGCAAAATTATCACCTGAACAAAAATCAAGAATTGTTTTAGCAATAAAAAGTAATAAACATGTAGTTGGCTATATGGGTGATGGTATTAATGATGCTGCTGCTATGCAAGTGGCAGATATTGGTATATCGGTTGATACAGCTGTTGATATTGCCAAAGAAAGTGCAGATATTGTTTTATTAAAAAAAGATCTGCGTATTTTAAAACGCGGTGTTGTTGAGGGAAGAAAAACATTTTGCAATATCATTAAATACATTAAGATGACAATATCATCAAACTTTGGTAATATGTTAAGTGTTCTATTTGCAGCAATATGATTATCTTTCGTTGTTTCACCTGATAAGTCTAATGCATTTACACCAATGGTTCCTATTCATATTTTGATATTAAATATAATTTATGACTTCTCACAGTACTCTATACCATGAGATAATGTTGATGAGAACTATATTAAATGTGCTCGGCAATGAAATCCTAAATCGATATTTAAATTTATGGTATGTATTGGTCCAGTAAGTACAATATTTGATATTATCAGTTTCATGATTATGTTTTATGCATTTAAATGAAATGGATCAGATTATCAAAATCAATTTTCTACAGGATGATTTTTAGAAAGCTTGTTAACACAAATAGCTGTAATTTATGTTTTAAGAACCGAAAAAATTCCGTTTATTCAATCTAACCCTACAACAATGGTCAACTTATCATTATTGATTATTTTCTTGTTAGGTTTAATTTTATGTTTAGTTCATAATTTAGATTATGCTTGTTTTACATCATTAATAGAAAATCAACCAATTTGAATTTTATATTCTTTCTCATTAACATTTGCATATATGATTATTGCACAGGGTGCTAAAAAAATATACATACATACATTTAAAGAATGATTATAATAGCCATATGAGTAAAAAGCAAGACATTTCAAGAATAATAGATACAAAAATCACATATAAAATTGATGATTTTTATGATCCTACTAGGATTATCAAAGTTATTAATAAAACTAACAAAATTAAATTAAACTATAAAGAATTTTCAATTCTTAATAAAGAATCTAATAAAATTGAAATTAGAAGCAAAATTAGTTGTAAAGAATATTGTGGTACTGTAACTATCAGTTATCAAATTGATAACCATAAGAGATATATTATTGGTATTAGTGTTGTTGTCTCATTATTTTTAGTTTGTTTAATTGTTTTGCCTTTGATTGCTTTGTCAATTAATAATCCAATAATGCTGTGAATATCACTTGGACTTTGCGGATTATGTTTACTTGGTGTAGTAGCTTTTTTAGCTTTTTGACCTAGATCATCAAGACTTAAAAGAGCTTAATGTGTCATTACAATACCATAAGTAATTCAATAAGATAATATTCCTAACAAATAACTGATACTTATTGATAATGATAGATGGATAAATAATAATTTTCATCCTCCTTCTTTACGCAAAACAGATATTGTTGCTGCACATGGAATATATAACAAAAATATTGTCATATAAGAAATTGCTATTGGCATATTTTGTGTAACAAAATTTCTAAAATTTTCTTGGCCAGCAAATAGTATTGAAATATTACCTAATGCAATCTCTTTTGCAGGGAAAGCAGTTATTAATGACAATGTCATTTTTCACCCTTCATTATTTCCAACATAACCATGTTGTGAATTTCCACCTAATGGATACATTAAATAATTCAATCCTCGTGCTATATATCCAAAAAATGATATGTCAATTTTATCATCTAATAATATTCCACTTGGACCAGTATGAGTAAATAGTCAAATAATAAAATTAGCAATTAAAATAAAAGTTGTTGCTTTTACAATAAAACTCTTAAGTTGCAATAATACACTTTTAAAAATAACAGCAAAATCTGGCTTTTTTCAACTAACTAGCTCTACTAAAAAGAATGATTTAGATTTCCTAAACATTGTTTTGGAGAATGATAAACCAATTAATAGAGCAATAATACCACTCATAAATAATAAAAATGCTACATATAATCAACCTAGTGAAATACTAAATGTTATTGCACTAATAGTTAAAAAAACAATTGTTCGAGAACTACATGAAATAAATGGTGCAATCAATAAAGAAATCATTCTCTCTTTTTTAGAATTGGAGCTACGCATCATTAATATTGATGTAACATTGCATCCAAAACCTGTTAATAGATTAACAACACTCCGACCGCTTAGACCAAATTTACTAAAAGCTTGATCAAGTAAAACTGAAATTCTTGACATGACACCAATTTGCTGGATTAAGTTAATTAATATAAACAATATTGTTATTGGGATACAAAATGAAATAACAACAAACAAACCATTAAATATACCTTCAGTAAATAGTTGTAATGCTCATTCACCTACAGCATTTGTTTCAGGATGAAATAATTTACTAAACAAGGTCGTTAATCATTTATGATTAACAATTTTAGTTAAAAATTCATCATAAAATAATGTTTGAAGTGTTCCACCGGCATATGGTCCAAATGATAGGTAATATATGATCAATATCAAAGAGATAATTAGCGGGATACCAATTCAACCATTTAAAATGGCACGATCAAATTTCCTCTGCTTCTTATTTTCATGTTTATTAAAGTAAGTAACTTTTTTATCATCAAATAAAAGGCATTTACTTAACAAATCATTAACAAATTCAATTCTTTTTGATCTTAATAAATCAACAAAATCAATGTTTTTATATTTATTGATTATTGCTTGAATTCTATTATATTTACTACCTATTTTAGTTTTCAAATAATCAATAATGATTTGGTTCTTCTCTAATATCATCAAAGATAAAAAACGCTTTGATAAATTAGATTCTGGTAGTATTTTTGATATTTGATCAATGCAATTCTCTGTTACTTGATCATATTTAACAACTTTAGAATTTACAACATTATCCTTGAAAATACTATTTGTAGCTTCACTAATACCTATGTTCTTATTTGCTTGAGCTAAAACGATTTTAATATTTCCTAATAATTTTGATAGTTTGTTAATATCTAATTTGGTTTTGTTTACTTCATCTACCATGTTGATAACAATCGTTGATACCAAACCAGTTTCTATTGCTTGAATAGATAAAAGCAAATCTCGTTGAATAGATGTGGCGCCAATTATATTGATAATCTTATTGAATTTCTCTTTTATTAAAAAATTTGCAACAGTAATTTCTTCATCAAATGGATGTGATAAATTATAAATCCCCGGCAAATCAATGATTGTTTTTGATTTATTCTTTTTGATTTTTCCATAATTGGGTGCCACAGTTAAACGATCAAAATTAGAAATTTCAGATGTTCCAGTACTTACTTTATTAAAAAAAGTTGATTTGCCGACATTTGGAGCTCCAATTAATAAGTATGTGTCTTTATCAGCAAAAAAATGATGTTTAGCAAGAACATTAGTTTTATTAATTTTTGATTTATTAAAATTATTACTTTGTTTCTTCAACATCTATATATTTACAATCCTTTGTTCTTAGAACATACTCAACATTGTAAATATCAAGATGTAGAAGCTTTTTGCTACGGTTGTAATCAAGCACATTAACTATTACACCCGGAGTTAACCCAATATTTTCTAGTTTGTGGGAAATATAAGGATCTTTAAAGTTAATCTGTTTTATTAAAACTGTTTTACCTTTGAATTTACTTGTTAAGATCATTCTGCTATATTATATATATAAATGCACATTACTAATCTAGATATGCATATATATAATATTTATTGAATATGGAAAACATTAACAAATCTAACCAACAAAATGCAAATAGATTTGACAAATATTGCATATGAAATTTGATGTATAGTATCACATTAACAATAATGGCACTATTGTTAATAGTTTATTTCACTATATATAATTCAAAAATAACTTTTTTACAATTTGGTAATGTTTGATTTTGATTATTCTTTGGTGCAACAATAACATTTACAAGTGTATTTTTATTTATTAATATTTGTTTTTCAATTTTTAAATTAATTATTGCAATTAAAACCAAGAAAAATAAGCATATTATTTTTTATTCTCTTGGTCTTATTATTCCTTATATTGGACTTATTTTTGATCAAATTAATAAAGATCATATTTCAATCTATTCATCCAAAACTAATACTATAAGCAAAAACAAAATTATCATTAGAAAAACATTAGTTTATACATCGCTTTGTATAGGAAGCATAATCTTGCTATTCCCATCACTTATTGTTGGTTTTGTTTTTACTCAATATAACCCACCAATTAGAATGACATTAAATATTAGTGATGATAGATCATCAGACAATAAAAGTGATCACAATCAATTAAAGGTTTCTAATGATAATGAACTTACAAGTTATTCAGCACTATCATACAATGTAGGATTCAATGCTTATAATCAAGACATGGATTTTTTTATGGATATGAAACATGATGGTGGAAAATCCAAATCACGAGCTCAAAGTAAAAATGCTGTATTTAAATCAGAAGCTGGAGTTGCAAGAATATTAAGCGCAAGTCATGATATGGTAGTTAAAACTAACAATCATGATTTAACTATTGCTGCTGAAGATTTAAGAGGGTCATCATTATATAAAACATATTATGATCAAAATCTAAAAGTTAATAAAGATGAAGTAGAAGAAAACATTCAAGAATTTAATAATTCATTAAATTCTGAACAAACTGGTACATTTGATTTTATTGCCATTCAAGAACAAGATCTTGATTCAACAAGAAGCTATCATATAAATGAATATCAAAGATTGAGAAATAACGGATATAGTGAAATTTATAATGAACCTAATCCAAATGAAAACATTAATGATAATTTTGCAAATCACTACTCTTCAGTTTTTGCATATAATTTTTCTGTTCCATGAATACCAGTACCAATTCATCAAATGCATGGTCAAGTCCAGGGTGGTCTATCAATATTTTCAAAATACACAATGCTTGATAAAGCTGAGAGAGTAACATTACCAAACATTAGTACTTTTCCACTTAATATATTTGAATTGAAACGCTGTTTAATTATTACACGTTATCCTGTTAATAATGGTAAAGAATTCGTTTTCATCAATGTTCATTTTTCTGCATATGATAGTTCTGGAAGTGTGCGTAGACAACAATTAGGGTTAGTAAATCAAGTCTTTCAAGAAGAAATAAGCAAAGGTAATTATGTGATGCTTGGTGCTGATTGAAACCAAATATTGCCCCAAACATATGGATATAGTGGTTCAGATACAAAATTTAAAAATGAAATTATTTATGATAATAATGATCCAGCAATAGCACCATTTCCTTTTAAAGAATTTAAATGGGGAAAATGCGATCCATCAAAACCAACAAATGATTTATGTTGGAAAGATTATCCAACTTATGAAAAAAATAAATCATATAAGAAAGGTGAAGGTGTTTACTTTGAAAGTGAAAATGATCCAACTTTTGATCACATTTGCACAAACTATATAGATAAAATGCATCCAAATAAACACTTGTATTCACCATTAGTTGATGAACCTAGTGAAGAACCTGTTATATATAACACAAATACTGGAAAATATGAAAAGAGTTCTCAATGAAGATATTACGACACTGATTATTATTGAGATACATCTTTAAGTAATCGAATTCTAGACGAATTATTGCCAGTAGCTGGCACACAAAATAATCAAGCTAAAATATTAACAACACATGCTATTCCTACAGTGCGTGATGCTGGAATTAATTTTAGAACAGCAGAAGATGGTTATACAAACTTATATTCTACTTCCATAGATGGTTTTTTAGTTTCAAATAATATTGGTGTAAATTTCACATTTGGATTTGATACTGAATTTATCTATTCAGATCATAACCCGGTCGGCATTTCGTTTTATTTAAGGAGTTAGTAATGAGTTATAAAAAAGAAATAAAATGTACTAAATGTTGTGCTTTCCTTTATTCTTGGAAAATAACTCGAAACCGAATTCAAGTCAAAAATAATTAAGGAGAATAAAAATGACAACCATTGAAATTATTTTAATAGCAATATTATGTTTAATTATTATTAGCATGTGTATTTTTATACCAATTATCCTAAAGAAAATACCAAAAGTAAATAATTCAAATATTGCTAGTGATGTATTGCAAAAAATGGGAGACCAAATTAGTAAAACTCTTGAAACACAGCATCAAAAGGATATGGAAATAATTCAAAATTTAATTACCACAAATTCTACTAACAATAAGGAAAGTATTGCTGATATAAAAAAAATTGTAACAAATGATTTAAATAAATCTGTATCTACAGAATTTAATAAATCCTTTGAATTAATAAATAAACAATTAACTAATTTTCAAACTGCTGCTGGTGAATTTAAAACTTTTGGGTTATCAGCTGATAAATTGTTGAAAGCAATGAAAAATGTTAAAGTATCTGGAATTTTTGGAGAGATCCAATTACATAATATTCTTGAACAATTTTTAACATCAGATCAATATGTTGAAAAATTTCAACCAAAGGAAAACCAAGATAGAGTTGAATTTGCTATTAAGTTTCCAACAAACGGCAATAAATTTGTCTATTTGCCAATTGATTCAAAATTTCCAAATACTGTGTTTACTGATTTAGTTAATGCCCAAGAAATTGGCGATAAAGTAGCAATTAATTTGAAATTATCTCAACTAAAACAAACAATTAATAATATGGCAAAAGATATACACGATAAATATATTAATCCGCCAAGAACAACACCATATGCTATTATGTTTTTACCAACAGAAAGCTTATATGTTGAAGTTATTAAAATGGGTTTACTAGAAAAACTTCAGCAAGAATATCAAGTAACCATTGCTGGCCCATCCACTATATCTGCATTGTTAATAAGTTTTATGATGGGATTCAAATCACTTAAGATTCAACAAGATGCATCAAACATTATTACTTTGATTTCAGCATTGAAATCACAATTTACAAAAATGGAAGATGAAATAGGAGAAGTATCAGAAGGTTTCAATAAATCAACTGAAGGATTTCAAAAATTACTTGACACAAGATTTAGAATGATTAGGAGTAAAATCAAATCCATTGATGAAATGCCTTTGACTGAATCAGACAAATTAATTGGTGTAAATGATATTGAACAAATCGAGCAAATTAAAGCAGAAGAATTGGATATAAATGACAAATAGCCTAACTTGAGAGAATAGCATGTTATATAGCAAATACTAAATCTAAAATTGCTTGCTAAAAAAGAACTTAATCAATAATGTGATTAAGTTAAGTGAGCTAAACCTAAAAGTAGTCCTGGTGATGAATTGAAAAATAAGTTTCAAATTTAAGCAAAATCTTGTCTATGTACTTATATGCATATTTATAATAATATAAAAAATAGTCTATTCATGAGCTAGTTCATGAATAATATTAAGTGTGGCAAAAAATGAAGTTAAAATTTCTTAAATCAATGATATTTTCCACTATAGGTGTTTTATCTGTAAGTGCAACTATACCTATTTCATTATCAAGTTGTAGAAAAAAAACAGTTCAAGTTACAGGTGTTACACTAGATAAAGATAAATTAGAATTGGTTCAAGGTAAAAAAACTCAACTAAAAGCAACTGTCTTACCAAAAAATGCAACAAATAAAAAAGTAATTTGAAGTTCAAGCGATCCATCTACTGCCACAGTTGATCAAAATGGAAATGTCACTGCAAAATCAGCAGGAAATGCAACTATTACTGTAACCACTGAAGATGGTGGATATACTGATTTTTGTCAAGTAATAGTAGAAGGTAATATATCTGTCAAAAGCGTTACACTAGATAAAGATAAATTAAATTTGGTTGAAGGTAGAGTTGCCAAACTAACAGCAACTGTTTTACCAGAGAATGCAACTAATAAAAATGTAACTTGAAAATCAAGTGATGAATCTGTTGCCACAGTTGATCAAAATGGTAATGTTAAGGTAATTAGTGAAGGAAATGCAACAATTACTGTAATCACACAAGATGGTAGCAAAATAGCTACTTGTGAAGTTGTTGTTACTAAAGAAATAATACCAGTCGAAGATGTTACATTAGACAAAGATAGACTAGATTTAATTGAGGGTCAAACTGGCCAACTAACAGCTACTGTCTTACCAGAAGATGCAACCTATAAAAATGTAACTTGGAGATCAAAAGATGAATCTGTTGCCACAGTTGATCAGAATGGTAATGTTACTGCAAATGTTCTAAGAACTGGAGCTTCTGCTCTTACAAGAATTGTTGCAACCACAGTAGATGGTTTCAAAACAGCTTATTGTCTAATAGTAGTACGAGAAAATATACTTGTTGAAGGTATTAAATTAGACAATAATAGATTAGATTTAATTGAGGGTGAAAATACCCAACTAAAAGCAACTGTTTTACCAGAAAATGCAGCCAACAAAAATGTATCTTGAAGTTCAAGTGATTCATCTATTGCCACAGTTGATCAAAGTGGAAATGTTACTGCAACAAATCCAGGAGTTGCAACTGTTACTGCAATTACTGAAGACGGTGGATATAAAGCTACTTGTTGGGTAATGGTAACAGCATATATACCTGTCAAAAGTATTACATTAGATAAAGATAATTTAGAATTAAGAAAAAGCAAAGTAGCCAAACTAACAGCAACTGTTTTACCGGCAAATGCAACCAATAAAAACATAGTTTGAAGTACAAGAAGTACAAGTGATGAATCTATTGCCACAGTTGATCAAGATGGAAATGTTAAAGCAGTTGGTGAAGGAACCACAACTATTCATGTAACCACTGAAGATGGGGGGTATACAGCCTATTGCGTAGTAACAGTATTACCAAAAATATTTGTTGAAGGTATTAAATTAGACAAAGACAATTTAGGATTAAATGAAGGTCAAACTGCTCAATTAACAGCAACTGTGTTACCAGAAGATGCAACCAATAAAAAAGTAATTTGAAAATCAAGTGATGAATCTATTGCCACAGTTGATCAAAATGGGAAAGTTACAGCAATAGCTTCAGGCGAATGAGGACCAGGACTTGTAACTATTACTGCAACCACTGAAGAGAGTCAATATACAGCTTCTTGTGTAGTAATAGTATCACCTGCAGTTAAAGTAGGAGAAAGTTATGGAATTTGAGGAGATATAACAGTTAAATATAAACTTTACTCAAATCATGAATGTCGTTTATTGACAAAATTTATGGGTGCTGATAGTGAAAACGGTTACGTTGATGGAACAGGAGTATTAAGAATTCCTGATCACGTTGTTTGAAACGGCGAAAATTATTATGTAGAAAGAATTCCTTCTGAATGATCTGATGGTAGTAATAACATTGATGGAATTGAATTTGATAATGTTTCACACTTAAAAGAAATTTGTGACTATGCATTCAAAGGCACTGATGCATTAAATAATTATGATGAAAAAATTTGCGAATTTCCAGAAGGGTTAGAGTATATAGGTACTGAGGCATTTTATAATGTTGATCGAGGCAATGAACTTAAAATGACGGGTTTTGTTTTCCCATCAACTTTAAATGCAATTAATGTAAGAGCATTTGCAAATGCAGGTTCAATTTGTGGTTTAAGAGCCAACAAGGCAATAATAACATTTAAAGGTAATTTTAATCCTGGTAATATTGGTGATAAGGCATTTTCTCCACCTTCATATCAAAAACATACTGTGCAATATATTTATGCTCCTAATATTGAAATAGCTACAAATATTGCAAGGCATATAAGAGTTTGTTATGAAGATGACTTTGAAACTGGTGATAACTATCTTATTCCTAAAGTAATAGGTTCATAAAATAGAGAGCAATATTCTAAAAAAGTTGATTCATTGATATTAAATTAAAAACTAGCAAAGTATACACCTAAAGTATCCCACATAAATAAAAGCTTATTTTGAGATTATTATATGCGAGCAAGGTCAAAAATCAGATTGTAAAATCAAGAAGTATTTCCACGAAGAGCGCGTTCGTAAAAATTATATATAGCATCAGTTACATATCAAACTCTATTGTCCCAACAAACCGTCAAGGTTGGAAGAATCAATAAAAATAAAATGAGAATTAATACAGCATCAATAACTCATTGTCATCATGCTAAAGGTGATTTACCAAGTCAACTATTTACTTTTTCTTTAGCAAAAGCATCTTTTGTTCATACACCAATTTTATTTCTCTCAGCGATATATGTGTTATACTCATCATTAGTGTCTGAATTAGAATAATATATTTTTAAATTTCGGATATTTGCTAATGATAATTTATCAAATTCTGCCTTATCTTCTTTACCTTTACTATTGTAAAAGTATTTTTTGTCATTGTTAATATGTTTTACAAATGCAAATGATTGGTTGGTACCTTGATTATCGAAATCTTTAATATCATTATAGTAGTCGTTAACATTTGAAAAAATTTGATGTGAAGGAACACTAATAAATGGGATGTAAACTCCTATAATTATAATCAAAATTTCACAACAAATAATAGAGGATCTTATATTATCTAATGTATCATATGCATCACTTGTAGGTTTGTTAACAAAAAAAGCGATCATTATTGTTACGATATTGTATACAAGCATTAGACCAAGCAAGACATAAATAACTATTTCTTTAGCAAGAAATAGATTATCAAGATTTTGTTGATCTTCTACAGCATTCAATAGGTCTTGTATATCAATGATTTTAGAAGCGCTATCATAATTTATTTTTATGTTTTCTCAAAGACTATTACTGAACCTTTTTGTAATACCAGAATCATTATTTATTGCATCACTAATGGTTTGATTGATTGAATTTGATGCTTTAAAAGTATTATCGGAATTTTTATATCCAATATTAAAATTATCAACTTGGATCTCTCCTTTTTTGCCATCTATATCAGTATCATAGTCATTTTCAGTAAAATCGAGAGAAAAATTTGTATTTTGAATTAGTCTAATAGCATTTTGATATTCAATGGGTTTTTTATCATCTACATTCTCTACTTTTAATAGTTCAGAAAGAAGAACACCATTAATCATCATTCCACTAGTTGCTAAACTAGAGACGTCTAATTTAGATTTATATTCACCGTTTTCATTTGCTGTAGTTCAAAAATCATCATACCCATATTCTTCACTTGTAGATCAAGAAAATTTGAAATTTTCATTATTAAAATATGTGGCATTTATTTGCTGTTGTTCATATTCTTTTGTTATTGGCAATACATAATTAGTGTATTCTCTTTCTTCATCACTAGCATTTAAATCAAAAATTGATGTGTTTTCATCTTCACAAAATGATTTGTTTTTTAGTGCTGAGGAATGAGCAGTTAGTTGAGCAACATTCTCTTTTTTAATGTAACTATCATTTACCAAAGTGTAGTCAACATCAATAGAATAGGTGTTAGTGTAAGGGTCACCATTCATTTTAACTAGAATTGGTTTTAATGTATACCCACCAGGAATCATGTCATTTGTAAATTCAATTGTCTTTTTTGACGCAAAAACATAAGAACCATAAGTCTTTTGAGGATCAGGCTCTTCACAACTTATTTCAAAAATGTCATTGAAATCTTCTGCAGATATTTCTTTATTACCTTCCCCATATTTAGAGAATAATTTATCTCAGCAATAGTCATCAGCAACATCTTTTTTTACAGTAATAGAATATTTTTCTATGAATTTTTTTAGTTGTTGCTGAGTTGCAAGACAATCTAGTTCCTCACAAATTCCGTTAAAACAAGTTGCCATTCCGCTTTGAATATATTGAATGATTGAAACAACATCTGTATCACCATATTTAACTTTAGCTTCCTTTTCAAGTTTCTCAAATTCAGTGTCTACATTTTTGTAATATTTACTTGTATCTGTTATTCCGTATTCTTTACACATTAGTAATACAGAATTAACAATTGAATTTTTTACATTTCCAATTGCTTCATTTAGGATAACATTAGATTGTCTTGACAATCTAATTCCATAATTATCTCTTGCATAATCTCTTAGAACATTAGTTTTGATTGTATAACTCAATGTTTTATTTTCACCACTATAAAGTGAAGTATGAAGGGAATTTAGCTTGTTTTTAAATGTGCATAAATTTAACTCATATGCGTCATCATCTATTTCAGCTGAATCTCTTCTTTGTTCTAATTGAGATCTGTATAATATCTCAAAATCTTCTTCCATTCGGGTATATGTTGCATTATTAATACCATATTCCTTGTCAAAACCACCAATATCATCTATTTTATTTGAAAGTGAACAAGAAGTTAGTAAGGTTGTTACTGCTGTATTAGCAGTGATTGCACTAGCAACTGAAAGAAAAATTTTAGCTTTTTTGGATAGCTTGTGCTCCATATATATATATATATATTATAAACTATTCAATCATGTTAGACTATTAAATTTAAATTGTTTTCTTTAAGTAAAGTATAGTTTAAAGCGTCCAATTAATAAAATTAATTTGTTGTATCTTTTTTGGAGTAACTTTACAAAAAAATGGATTTTTACCTAATTAGTGAAGTCTAAAGATCAACCTAACATATGGTAATATGATGTCATGTTGTGGTATACATTAGTGATTTAGTACTTGTATTAATATCAATAAATTAATGGTTAACCCATTATTGGAATTGCATAAAAGAGTTATCTAATTCATCTTGGAGAGTTAGATTCTTCATAAGTCCATCATTCAATTTTTCAAGATCTTCTGGACTTGCAAATGCAGAAAGTTGATTATAACTTTTACTAGTTATGTACCTACGACTATATGCTTTTACCATAAATATGATCATCAAAAGAATTATCAATGCTGAGAGAGTAGTTATAGCATAAGTAAATTTATAAGCTTCTGCAAGTTCATCTATATTTTTTATAAGTTCCTCACATCCATTTTTACCACCAAAGTATTCCTGTATGTCGCTTTCAGCTTCATCTTTAACTGTGTCTTTTTTTATTAACTTGTGATTTGAATCATAATATGATTTTTTGTTTCTCATTTCATCAATTGATAACTTATCAAATTCATCTTTACCAGTTTCATCTGCAAAATATTTACTATCATTATTAATATTTTTTACTATTCTATAACTTGATTGATCTTCAGGATTTATCTTCATTAAGTGATCTTTAAGGCTAACATCTGATGATGACATATTGTTACATATAACTATTATTGATATAATTGCAGCCAAAATAATTAGTCCTACACCAATACCTAAAATGACATTAGTTTTAAGGGGAGCTTTATGTTGTACTATAAGAGCAACAAACAAAATTGCGGTTATAGCACTCATAGTAGCATGAATAATGATGTATCTAAGCTCAATTTCATCAATTGTTGTAAGTCTAAAATCAATATCCTTTTTTAACTTACTTACATCAAGTATAGAAACAAGACTATCATAATTTGTTTTTATGTTTTCTCAAAGACTGTTGCTGAACCTTTTTGTAATACCAGAATCATTATTAATTGCATTACTAATGGTTTGATTGACTGAATTTAATGCTTTAAAAGTATTATTGGAATTTTTATAACCAATAATAAAGTTGTTAACTTGGATCTCTCCTTTTTTGCCATCTATTTCAGTATGATAGTCATTTTCAGTAAAATCGAGAGAAAAATTTGTATTTTGAATTAGTTTAATGGCATTTTGATATTCAATTGGTTTGTTTTCGCCATTATCATCTTTTAATAATTCAGAAAGTAAATAACCATTAATTTCCATTCCAGTGTTTGATAAGATTGATTCATTGTATGTAGATCTACATGCACCTTCCTCATTTTCAGTCCAAAAATCATCATACCCGTATTCATTACTTGTAGATCAAGAGAATTTAAAATCCTCATTATTAAAATATGTGGCATTAATTTGCTCTTCTTCGTATTGTTTTGTTATTGGTAATACATAATTAGTGTATTCTCTTTCTTCATCACTAGCATTTAAATCAAAAATTGATGTGTTTTCATCTTCATAAAATGATTTGTTTTTTAATGCTGAGGAATGAGCAGTTAGTTGAGCAACATTCTCATCATTAATGTAATTATCATTTACCAATGTGTAGTCAACATCAATAGAATAGGTGTTAGTATATGAATTACTATTCATTTTAATTAGAATTGGTTTTAATGTATATCCAGGAATTATGTTATTTTTAAATTCAACTATCTTTCTGGATGTAAAAGCATAAGAACCACAAGTCTTTTGAGGGTCAGATTCTTCACAACTTATTTCAAAAATATTGTTGAAATCTTCTGCAGATATTTCTTTGTTACCTTCCCCATATTTAGAGAATAATTTATCTCAACAATAATCATCAGCAACATCTTCTTTTACACTAATAGAATAATTTTCTGTGAATTTTTTTAGTTGTTGCTGAGTTGCAAGACAATCGAGTTCATCACAAATTCCATTAAAACAAGTTGTCATTCCACTCTGAATATATTGAATAATTGAAACAACATCAGTATCACCATATTTAACTTTAGCTTCCTTTTCAAGTTTCTCAAATTCAGTGTCTACATTTTTACGATATTCACTTATGTCTGTTATTCCATATTCTTTACACATTAACAATACAGAATTAATAATTGAACTTTTTATATCACTAATTACCTCATTTAGGATAACACTAGATTGTCTTGATAATCTAATACCATAATTATCTCTTGCATAATCTCTTAAAACACTAGTTTTAATTGTATAACTCAATGTTTTATTTTTGCCACTATAAAGTGAAGTATGAAGGGAATTTAGCTTGTTTTGAAATGCATATAAATTTGAATCATATATGTCATCATTTATCTCGCCTGATTCTTTTTTCTGATCCAATTGAGATCTATATAATATCTCAAAATCTTCTTCCATTCGGGTATATGTTGCATTATTAATACCATATTCCTTATCAAAACCACCAAGATCATTTATTTTATTTGAAAGTGAACAAGAAGTTAGTAAGGTTGTTACCGCTGTATTAGTAATGATTGCACTAGCAACTGAAAGAAAAATTTTAGCTTTTTTGGATAGTTTGTGTTCCATATATATATATATATATTATAAACTATTCAATCATGTTAGACTATTAAATTTAAATCGTTTTCTTTAAGTAAAGAATAGTTTAAACTATAGAATTATATGATTGATTCATAGCTTCTTGCATATTTTGACCCAGCAATATTCGCCTATTCATTTCTTTAAGATCTGCTGCATCCATAGTAATTTGTTGATAATTACTATGAATAATGCTTTGATATTGATAATCATTTTGATGATTATCTTTTTTACTACATACTTTTACTATAAATATGATCATCAAAATAATCATCAATGCTGAGAGAGCAGTTATAGCGTAAGTAAATTTATAAGCTTCTGCAAGTTCATCTATATCTTTTAGAAGTTCCTCACATCCATTTTTACCACCAAAGTATTCCTGTATATCGCTTTCAGTTTGATCTTTAAATGCATCTTTTTTTATTAATTTATAATCAGAATCATAATATGATTTTTTGTTTCGCATTTCATCAATTGGTAAATTATTAAATTCATTTTGACCAGTTTCATTTGCAAAATATTTACTATCATTATTAATATTCTTTACTATTCTATAACTTGATTGATCTTCAGGGGTTATCTTCATTAAGTGATTTTTAAGATTATTATCTGATGATGACATATTGGTAAGTATAAATATTATTGATATAACTGTAGCCACAATAATTAGTCCTACACCAATACCTAAAATGATATTAGTTTTAAGGGAAGTTTTACGTAATGTTAAAAGAACAACAAGTAAAGTTGCAGTTATAACACTCATAGCAGCATGAATAATGGTGTATTTAAGTTCAATTTCATCAATTGTTGTAAGTCTAAAATCAATATCATTTTTTAGCTTAGTTACATCAAGCAAAGAAACAAGTTTATCATAGTTGGTTTTTATGCCATATCAAAGATTTTTAGAAAATCTTCTTGTAATATTAGAGTCATCATTAATTGCTTTTTCAATGATATTTTTATTCTCTTCTAATAAATTAAATTTATTTTCAGAATTTTTGTAACCAATAATAAAGTTGTTAACTTTGATCTCACCTTTTTTGCCATCTATTTCAGTATCATAGCTATTTTCAGTAAAATCAAGAGAAAAATGTGTATTTTTAATTAGTTTAATGGCATTTTGATATTCAATTGGCTTGTTTTCGCCATTATCATCTTTTAATAATTCAGAAAGTAAATAACCATTAATTTCCATTCCAGTGTTTGATAAGATTGATTCATTGTATGTAGATCTACATGCACCTTCCTCATTTTCAGTCCAAAAATCATCATATCCATATTCTTCACTTGTAGATCAAGAAAATTTAAAATCCTCATTATTAAAATATGTGGCATTAATTTGTTCTTCTTCGTATTGTTTTGTTATTGGCAATACATAATTAGTGTATTCTCTTTCTTCATCACTAGCATTTAAATCAAAAATTGATGTGTTTTCATCTTCATAAAATGATTGATTTTTTAATGGAGAAGAATGAGCAGTTAGTTGAGCAACATCCTCATTATTAATGTAATTATCATTTACCAAAGTATAGTCAACATCAATAGAATAGGTGTTAGTATATGAATCACTATTCATTTTAATTAGAATTGGTTTTAGTGTATATCCAGGAATTATGTTATTTTTAAATTCAACTATCTTTTTAGATGTTAAAAGATAAGGAGTATTACTACTCTGTGGGTCAAGTTCTTCACAACTTATTTCAAAAATGTTATTGAAATCTTCTGCAGATATTTCTTTGTTACCATCACCATATTTAGAGAATAACTTATCTCAACAATAATCATCAGCAACATCTTTTTTTACATTAATAGAATAATTTTCTATGAATTGTTTTAGTTGTTGCTGAGTTGCAAGACAATCTAGTTGCTCACAAATTCCTTCAAAGCAAGTTGCCATTCCGTTCTGAATATATTGAATAATCGAAACAACATCAGCATCACCATATTTAGCTTTAGCTTCTTTCTCAAGTTTATCAAATTCAGTGTCTACTTTTTTATAATACTCACTTGTATCTGTTATTCCATATTCTTTACACATTAGTAATACAGAACCACGAATTGAACTTTTTATATCACTAATTGCCTCATTTAGGATAACACTAGATTGTCTTGATAATCTAATTCCATAATTATCTCTTGCATAATCTCTTAGAACATTAGTCTTGATTGTATAACTTAATGTTTTATTTTCACCGCTATAAAGTGAAGCATGAAGGGAATTTAGCTTCTTTTGAAATGCATATAAATTTGAATCATATATGTCATCATTTATCTCTCCTGAATCCTTTCTTTGATCCAATTGAGATCTATATAACACTTCAAAATCCTGTTCCATTCGAGTATATGTTGCATTATTAATACCGTACTCCTTATCAAAACCACCAAGATCATCTATTTTATTTGAAAGTGAACAAGAAGTTAATAAGGTTGTTACTGCTGTATTAGTAATGATTGCACTAGCAACTGAAAGAAAAATTTTAGTTTTTTTAGATAGTTTGTGTTTCATATATATATATATATTATATAACAAAAGTTATACATTTAGTAGTCGTATTTATACTTACTATTCTTCAGTGATGCAATGTTTAATAAATTAGTTCATGATTAGTATGCTTATCATAGCTTAACCAATTATAAATCCAATCCTTAAGCGGTTGGCATTATTTATGAGGTACGGGAAACAAGCGATCAGCATTTACGAAATATGCGAAACCAGCCTTCATTCCTATGAATTCCCAAAATTTATTATTTAAATACTTATTGGGAACATAGTCTCTTATGTCATTAATACCGGCTACATTATTGACATCTAATTTTGGATACATAGATAAATCAATAGTTTCTATATCCCCTTTATTTATCGCATCGCTTATACTCTTAATATTTCAATCTGTATTTGCTACTTCTTCAACTGAACGTATTGAATTTCCAAAATTAAGCTGAGGTATTTCATTACCATCTTTAGTGATAATTGAAGCGTTGCTATCAAATTGTGCTTCAATTTTATTAGCATCAAGTTCCAACTTTCCTAAATTAATCCTTCCTTTTCTTTTTACACCACCACGTAATATATAACAAAGCAGTGCTATAGAAGCAATAAGAGATATTGATACTAATACAAAACCTGAAATTAGAACACCAGAAAAATGTTTTGTAGCCTCTTCAAGTTTCTCATTGAATTCAAAATATTCATCATACATTCTATATGGTGTATCTTTAAATTTTTCATCAGATTTATTGTAACCAGCAGGTTTTATATAATAGCTAGTATAAAAGTTTGCTAATGATCTAATTTCTTCGTTTGATAATTTGTTAAATTCATCTTTACCATTAGCACTAGAAAAATATTTTTGGTCATTAATAAGTTTATTTTCAAATCTTGTACGGTTTCCATCATTTATTGATGATGATTTACACCATTTTAAATTATCATTTGTATATTCACGCACTTCAGTCGCAAGAGAAATAAAATATCCAAGAGGAATAAGGCAAATTAGTATACATGCAAGAGTAACAATTAAATTTTTATCACTAAAATTTCTCATACAGCAGCTTATGAGGTATATAGTAATTGCAATTTCAAGCAAACCGCATATACTAAACATAATCCAACCTGCTGTATACATATTATCTGCATGATCACTAATAGATGTAACTTTGCTAAAAAATAATGCGGTGTGAGTTAATCTATCGGTTGTAGCAATATTATAATTAAGACTCATATCGGAATATAAGTTATTACTATATCTTTTTGTAATGCCGGAATCATTATTTATTGCATTACTAATGGTTTGATTGATTGAATTTGATGCTTTAAAAGTATTATCGGAATTTTTATATCCAATATTAAAATTATCAACTTGGATCTCTCCTTTTTTGCCATCTATATCAGTGTTATAAACTTGTTCAGTATAATCTAAACTAAAATTTACATTATTAACAAAATCAAGTAATTTTTGATCAATAGTGTTTTCATCAAATGAGGTATTTTTTGCAACAAAATTAAAATTTTCAATGTTTTTTGCATCTTTAGAAGAAATAGTTAAAGTTATTGGTGCTGATTGAATTTTTGTTTCTTTATAGCTAGCTAGTATACAAAATTGATATGTACCAACTTCAATCTGATTTGTTCAAGACACAAGACCATTAGTAATAAATATAGAATTTGGTAATTCTGTGGTTGTAGCAGGAATTAGTTCTCATCTAACATCTTCATCTTTTATTTCGTTATTATCTACAATTAATTTCCATTGCTTTGTGTCACTATCTTCACTTTTCTCAATACCATTTAACTCATAAGATCCACCAGATAAAGATATTTTCCCAGCTTGATTAAGAATCTCAGAAAGAAGAACACCATTAATCATCATTCCACTAGTTGCTAAACTAGAAACATTTAATTTAGATTTGTATTCATTGTTTTCATTTGCTTCAGTTCAAAAATCATCATATCCATATTCTTCACTTGTAGATCAAGAAAATTTAAAAGCCTCATTATTAAAATATGTGGCATTAATTTGCTGTTGTTCATATTCTTTTGTTATTGGCAATACATAATTAGTGTATTCTCTTTCTTCATCACTAGCATTTAAATCGAAAATTGATGTGTTTTCATCTTCATAAAATGATTGATTTTTTAATGCTGAGGAATGAGCAGTTAGTTGGGCAACATTCTCTTTTTCAATGTAATCAGTCTTTACCAATGTGTAGTCAACATCAATAGAATAAGTGTTAGTATATGGATCACCATTCATTTTAACTAGAATTGGTTTTAATGTATATCCAGGAATTATGTTATTTTTAAATTCAACTATCTTTTTAGATGTTAAAAGATAAGGAGTATTACTACTCTGTGGGTCAGATTCTTCACAATTTATTTCAAAAATGTTATTGAAATCTTCTGCAGATATTTCTTTGTTACCTTCACCATATTGAGAGAATAATTTATCTCAACAATAATCATCAGTAATATCTTCTTTTACACTAATAGAATATTTTTCTGTGAATTTTTTTAGTTGTTGCTGAGTTGCAATGCAATCTAGTTGCTCACAAATTCCGTTAAAGCAAGTTGTCATTCCACTTTGAATATATTGAATAATTGAAACAACGTCAGCATCACCATATTTATCTTTAGCTTCTTTTTCAAGTTTATCAAATTCAGTGTCTGCACTTTTATAATATTCGCTTGTGTCTGTTATTCCATATTCTTTACACATTAGTAATACAGAACTAAGAATTGAACTTTTTATATCTTTAATTGTTTCATCGAGGATAACATTAGATTGTCTTGATAATCTAATTCCATAATTATCTCTTGCATAATCTCTTAAAACATTAGTTTTGATTGTATAACTCAATGTTTTATTTTTACCACTATAAAGTGAAGTATGAAGGGAATTTAGCTTCTTTTGAAATGCATATAAATTTGAATCATATGCATCATCATTTATCTCACCTGATTCTTTTCTTTGATCCAATTGAGATTTATATAAAACCTCAAAATCTTTTTCCATTCGAGTATATGTTGCATTATTAATACCATACTCTTTATCAAAACCACCAACATCATTTACTTTATTTGAAAGTGAACATGAGGTCAATAGAGTTGCTATTGCTGTATTAGCAGTGATTGCACTAGCAATTGAAAGAAAAATTTTAGTTTTTTTGGATAATTTATTTTTCATATATATATATATATATTATAGAATGTAAATTTTACATACTCATATTTATATTTATTATTTTTTTAATGATGGAATGTTCAACAAATTAGTTCATGATTAGTATGTTTATCATAACTAAGGCATAAGGTATTTACCATTTGCATATGTTACATCTAAGAAATATGCTTTACCATCCTTTACTCCTAAGAATGTAAACTTATAAGAATCTTTATACTTATTGTCAATATATGGTTCTATGTCTTTAATAAGGGATTGATTATTGACTAGTTTGTTATTAGATAAATCAACAACATCTATACCTCCTTCATTTACCACTTTATTTATATCATCAATGTTTCAATATTTTGCTACTTCTTCAACTGTTTGTGTATCCTTTCCAAATTTAAGCTCAGGTAGTAATTCTTCACCTCTTTCAGTGATAATTGAAGCGTCTTCTTCAAGTCGTCGTTCAATTTCTTTAGCATCAAGGCTCTTTAAATTTATCCTTCTTCTTCCACAACGTAATGCATAACAAAGCAGTGCTATAGAAGCAGCAAGAGATATTGACACTAATACAAAACCTGAAACTAGAACACCATATAAATGTTCTGTAGCCTCTTTAAGTTTATCATTGAATTCAAAATATTCATCATACATTCTATATGGTGTATCTTTAAATTTTTCATCAGATTTATTGTAACCAGCAGGTTCTATATAAAAGTTAGTATAAAAGTTTGCTAATGATCTAATTTCTTCATTTGATAATTTGTCAAATTCATCTTTACCATTAGCACTAGAAAAATATTTTTGGTCATTAATAAGTTTATCTTCAAATCTTGTACGGTTTCCATCATTTTGTGATGATGATTTACATCATTTTAAACTACCACTTATATATCCACGCACTTCAGTTGCAAGAGAAATCAAATATCCAAGAGGAATAAAGCAAATTAGTATACATGCAAGAGTAACAATTAAAAATTTATCACTAGAACCTTTAATACATCTGCTTATTAAGTATATAATAATAGCAATTTCAAGCAAACCGCATGTACTAAACATAATCAAGCCTGCTGTATACATATTACCTACATCTTCACTAGTAGATGAAACATTTTTAAAAAATAATAAAGTGTTAGCTAATCTAGCGTCTGAAGCAAAAGTATAATTAAGACTCATATCGTAATATAAGTTATTACTATATCTATTTGTAACACCAGAATCATTATTTATTTCATCACTAATGGCTTCATTAATTGAATTTGATGCTTTAAAAGTATTATTGGAATTTATATAACTAATATTAAAATTATCAACTTGGATCTCTCCTTTTTTGCCATCTATATTAGCACCAAAATCAAATTCAGTATAATCTAAACTAAAGTTTACATTATTAACAAAATCAAGCAATTTTTGGTCAATTGTATTTTCATCAAATAAGGTACTTTTTATATTATGATTAAATTTTTCAATATTTTTTGCATCTTTAGAAGAAATGATTAAAGTTATTGGTGCTGATTGAATTTTTGTCTCTTTATAGCTAGCTAGTATACAAAATTGATATGTACCAACTTCAATCTGATTTGTTCATGACACAATACCATTAGTAATAGATATAGAATTTGGTAATTCTGCAGTTGCAGCTGGAATTAGTTCTCATCCAATGTATTTAGATTTTATTTCATTATTATCTATAACTAATTTCCATTGCTTTGTGTCATTACCTTCACTTTTCTCAATGCCATTTAACTCATAAGATCCACCAGATAAAGATATTTTTCCAGCTTGACTAAGAATACCAGAAAGAAGGGCACCATTAATCATCATTCCACTAGTTGCTAAACCAGAAACATTCAATTTACCTTTATATTCATCATTTTCATTCGCTTCAGTCCAAAAATCATCATATCCATATTCTTCACTTGTAGATCAAGAAAATTTAAAATCCTCATTATTAAAATATGTGGCATTAATTTGCTCTTCTTCGTATTGTTTTGTTATTGGCAATACATAATTAGTGTATTCTCTTTCTTCATCACTAGCATTTAAATCGAAAATTGATGTGTTTTCATCTTCATAAAATGATTGATTTTTTAATGCTGAGGAATGAGCAGTTAGTTGAGCAACATTCCCATTATTAATGTAATTATCATTTACCAAAGTGTAGTCAACATCAATAGAATAGGTATTAGTATATGGATCACCATTCATTTTAACTAGAATTGGTTTTAATGTATATCCAGTAATTAAATCATTACTAAATATTTCTGTTTTTTTAGATGTTGAAAGATAAGGAGCATTACTACTCTGTGGATCAGATTCTTCACAACTTATTTCAAAAATATTGTTGAAATCTTCTGCAGATATTTCTTTGTTACCATCCCCATATTTAGAGAATAATTTATCTCAACAATAATCATCAGTAATATCTTCTTTTACACTAATAGAATATTTTTCTGTGAATTTTCTTAGTTGTTGCTGAGTTGCAATGCAATCTAGTTCCTCACAAATTCCGTTAAAGCAGGTTGCCATTCCACTTTGAATATATTGAATGATTGAAACAACATCAGTATCACCATATTTAATTTTAGCTTTATGTTCAAGTTTATCAAATTCGGCTTCTGCTTTTGAACAATATTTACTTGTATCTGTTTTTCCATATTCTTTACACATTAGTAATACAGAACTAAGAATTGAACTTTTTATATCCTTAATTGCTTCATCGAGGATAACACTAGATTGTCTTGATAATCTAATTCCATAATTATCTCTTGCATAATCTCTTAGGACATTAGTTTTAATTGTATAACTCAATGTTTTATTTTCACCACTATAAAGTGAAGTATGAAGGGAATTTAACTTGGTTTGAAATGCATATAAATTTGAATCATATATGTCATCATTTATCTCGCCTGATTCTTTTCTTTGATCTAATTGGGATTTATATAAAACCTCAAAATCTTTTTCCATTCGAGTATATGTTGCATTATTAATACCATACTCTTTATCAAATTCACCAACATCATTTATTTTATTTGAAAGTGAACAAGAAGTTAGTAAGGTTGTTACAGCTGTATTAGCAGTGATTGCACTAGCAACTGAAAGAAAAATTTTGGTTTTTTTGGATAATTTGTTTTTCATATATATATATATATATTATAGAATAATCATTCAAACTATAACTATTAGATTTGGGCCTCTTTTTAAACAAAAAATAGTTTAAAATGTCCAATTTAAATTAATTTTTTGTATTCTTTTTTGGCACAATCTTGAAAAAAGTTGGATTTTCGACCCAATTTAAGAATAAAACCCCACCAAGATAGTGATATTTTATTTAAAAATTTTCTTTTATTCATCCATTTGGAAACCCAAAATCTTGAGCAGATTGATTACCTCTGTAATAGAATATGCCAGTAGTAGCACCATCTTGGACTCAATTATTGAAATAATTGGAGTCATAAGCCCCCTCATAATATAATTTAATCTCACTTAATGATGTGCAATGAAAAAACATATTACTGTAGCAGTTATATGCTAATGTTTTTGCTAGCAAGTCTGGAGCTTTTGTTAATGATGTGCATCCATCAAACATGAAGGAATAACAGTCTATTGCTAGTGTTGTTGCTGGTAATTTTGGAGCTTTTGTTAATGATGTGCATCCATTAAACATACCATAATAACAATTTGTTACCAATGTTTTTGCTAGCAAGTCTGGTGCACTTTTTAATGATACACATCCATCAAACATGAAAGAACAACAATCTGTGGCCAATGCTATTGCTGGGAGAGTTGAAATCTCAGTTAATGATGTGCATCCACTAAACATGTATTTATAACAACTGGATGATAGTTCTTTTGCTGGTAGATCTGGGGTAATTGTTAATGATGAACAATTTTGAAACATTCCAGTGTAACATCCATATTTTAAATTCAATGCTTGTAAACCATTAGGCACGGTTATTAAGTTTTTACAATTTGCAAACATGTACAAATAACATTCATCAGCCAAATTTCTTGATAATAATTTTGGGCAAACAGTTAAATCACTACATCCGTCAAACATGAAAGAATAGCAGTTTGTTGTTAGTGTTGTTGCTGGTAATTCTGGAGCATTTTTTAATGATGTGCAACCATAAAACATGTAGTGATAGCAATAGTCTGTTAATATTGTCGCTGGTAAGAATTTATTATAAATACCTGTTATTCCTTTAGAGTTGGCGAATAATTTATTAAAACAATAATTTGATGGAATATAATATTTCGATTTTGTTCCATTGTCTAACAAACCCATAACACTTCCAGAAATTGATACATCACCTGTAATAACGAAGTTTGAATATTTAGTGTCTGATTCAGATCAACATTTAGGATTATTACCTTTTAAGTATAATGATTGGCCTGTAGAAATTGATATTTGATCACTATAAATATTTCAATTGATACTATCAAATGAATAACATAAATTTGGGTTATTGCCATTTACATTGTTTAATGTCAAAGTTGAGTCTGCATCAGCATTAATAACTACATATTGACTATCTCCAGTGACTGTAACATCACAAGTATCAAATGCAAGTGAGTTATCTATAGATGTAACAGTAATTTTTGCATGTCCAGCAGATACTGCAGTAATTTTTCCGTTTCGATCAATAGTAGCAACATTTTCATTGCTTGAAGTTCATTCAACCGATTCATCAGCACCAGTTGGATATATGGTAGGAACTAAAACTTCCGTATCTCCAACATACATAAGCGTTCCCGTTTTATCTAAATCAATAGATTCGACATGTATAATTTCTTCTTTTTTAGAATCACAACTTGTAGAAGCTATAGCAACTGCACTAAATGTTGCAAATGATAAACTTTGAGTTATTATTAATTTTAATAAATCACTTTTTTTCATACCATTCTACATCATTTAATTATTTTATTTTACAATATCGAAATAATATTGCGAGTTATGCTACCAAATACTAGAAAATCAATTTTTTGCAATATAGCTCAAATATTGGTACATTCTACTAATAAGGTAATAATATATTTAAAAACTTTATTTTCCCTGGTAGTTAATTATTAGCTCAAATTTTTAATTAATTTAATTAATTAAAAAAGCACTTTGGGACTTAGAGCGAAGTATAGTTTAAAGCGCCCAATTAATTAAACTTAATTCATTATATCTTTCCTTTGCTGAATGAAATCCTAAAGTTTCCCGATAAATCTCATTAATTTTTTTAATTTCATTATCAATTTCATCTTGCGATACTATTGAAAAATCAAAACCTTTTGGATAAATCTTTCTAATTAATCCATTAAAATTTTCAACTCCACCTTTTTCTCATGATGCATATGAGTGACAAAAATATACATTAATATCGTCTTTTGCGTTATATATTGATCTTTTAAATCTTTTTCAATCATAAAACTCTGAACCATTATCAGTTGTAATTGACTTGATATTTACACCATAAATTAATTTGTCAACACTTTGCAAATATCTTAGTGTTTTGGTGATGGTTTTAGCTTCTTTACCATATATTTTTATTGCCATACCAATCTTTGATTTTCTTTCATATAATGTTAATAAATTAACATTGCTCTTTTTATTACCTATAACTAAATCCATTTCTCAATGACCAAATTCTTTGTTTTGATTAATGTATTCTGGTCTTTCTGAAATAGAAACACCATTTTGTCTTTTGCTGTAATTTCTAGTCCGATATTTATGTTTTCGCTTTCGTTTTAAATGACTATGATTGATTAACAAAACATTTTCATTATTAATGTATGAATACAATGTCATAACTGAAATTGGTTGTTCAATTTCACCATTTAGATAAGCTAATTTACTTCTTCCTGCAATTGCTTTTAGACTTTGTTTGTTATTGAGTTCATTTTTAATGAATTCTCTAAGTTTTTCAAATTTTAAAATCTTTGTTTTTTGCTTATTTTTAGATTTGTATTTTTTGATTCTGTTAAATCTAGAAATATCAGCTGAATATGAGAAAGTTAATGCAATCTTACTAATATTATTAGTAAGTGTCTCATATCTACCATTTAGCAATTCTCTTTTAATTGTTTTTCTGCTTCTTTTTAGTTGAAATGCTAGTGAATTAATGTCAATTAGCCATTTTCAGTTTACAATATTTCATCCATGATCAGTTGTGCCAAATATTGGTTTTAAAATAGGCTTATTACAAATTAATGATTGAAGTTTTCTTCTTTCTCAATTAGAAATATGTTTATAATAGTATTTGTTCATTTGACTCCTTAGATTAAAAAATTGTTTGTTTAATTAATTTTAATTAAAGAGCTCAAATGAGCTTTTTTATTTATGTGGGCACTTTGGGATATACTTAGCCCACTTTGGGACTTAGTACTAATTTCACATGTAGCAAGTATTCAACATAGTATAATAAACAATTGGATGTTAAAAAATAAAGATGTTAAAAACAAAATTGTTTTCACTTTTAGGAATTACATCAATTATAGGAACTTCAATAGCTACTACATCTTGTAGTGGCTCATATTCACATCTTAATTTATCTGGTGGTTCATTATCACTAAATGCAACTAGTGGAGAGGCCGGTCAGGACAAAGCTGCATGGAAATTAATTGCAAATAATAATGAAATAGAAGATGAAGATAT